>TARA_R110001599_G_scaffold193107_3_pt1 | contig 10774 bp, 11 predicted proteins | sample TARA_R110001599 | Tara Oceans TARA_R110001599 (sample SAMEA4398360) | marine metagenome | biome: Polar Biome; feature: [MES] marine water layer (ENVO:01000295) within the mesopelagic zone...; material: water (ENVO:00002006), including particulate matter (ENVO:01000060) such... | reverse complement strand
CCGCCGCAGGCTGAGATTAGGCTGAACAAACACAATAGAATAAGCGGGTTTTTCATCGTGGACCTGTCATAGGGCTTTTATAATTTTAAGTGATCTTGGCCTAGTCCTTTCGCTAACGCAAGTGCACATGACGCAGGGTTTATAAGCTATGTTTACGTACTTTACGCTGACTAGCCGCGGCTAATCAGCGCATGCCGCGATACTACCTTTTATCGATTTAATACAGAAATATAGTCGTCAGCGAATCGTTTAACGCCGTCGATCTTCTTGGCGAGGTCTTGCGTATCACCATGATAGAAGGCCCAAGGCTGGGTTAAAATATGGCTAACACCGCCATCTTCTAATCGTTTGTACGCATTGGGTGTAAAAGCGTCTGATGGCGTCGCCATGACAGAGAAGGGCAATTTGTCGCGGCCATACTCTCGGCGATATGTCTTTATCTTAGTGATGCTTGCCAAGATCTCTTCGCTGGTTTGTAAATCTGTTACCCAGCCGTCACCGATTCTTGCCGCGCGGCGCATGGCTGCCTCACTAATACCACCAACCCAGATGGGAATATATGCGCTGGGCGCTGGGTTCATTTCGAGTGGCGCAAACTGGTAATGCCTGCCTTGATACTCCACTAATTCACCCGTCCACAGCAGTCGCATAATCTCAACCATTTCGTCGGCCCGCTTTCCGCGGGTATGAAAATCCTGCTGCAGTAGTTCAAACTCGTCCTTAGACCAGCCAACGCCGATCGCGGGAATCACGCGATTGTCAGAAATAATCGCCGCAGTACTAATTGCCTTGGCAACCAAGAATGGATTCCGCATGGGTAATACGAAAATATTGTTTGTGAATTTTAGGCGAGTCGTGATGCTCGCTAAGGCGCCAATCATTACCCAGGGGTCAGGCCAGTCGGTGAAAGGCTGCCAGCGCCGCTCGCCATTTTCTGTGTAAGGATAGGGTGTATTCAGTTTTTCAGGATTTACGACATGATCAGAAAATGACATGGCCTCCCAGCCACACTCATCGGCGGCGAGCGCTATTTTCTTTAAGTCAGTTACGCTGCTAAATGACGTAGATAAAACAAAATGCATGTTGTGGTCCTATTATTTTTATTGGTTTTCTGGTTTTAAACACGATGTTAATTACTTGCAGTTTAGCGTTTCTGATTTTAAAAATACCGGAGATTCTAAACAGACTAAACGCCAGCTAAATTAACGGTGCACGGCTGGGGTGTAAGCAGTGCCGCGCGAAAATTATCAGGTATTGTAATTTTCTGGTGCTCATTCGCGGTCACCATTACATACACGATTTTAGCGTTAGCGATTTCTCGTTGCGTTGCAACATCGGTAAACTTTAATTGCATGGTATACGATGTTTTTCCTAGGGAGATATCTTCAATGCTAATAGCGACAACATCGTCGAAGGTGCATGGCGATTTCCATTCAATTAATAAGGACACCACCTGACTATCGAGGCCCAAATCGAGTATTGGCTGATAGCCGCCGAAGGCTTGCCGAAAAAACTCGGACACCGCGACGTCGACATACTCTCCGTAGCGCGCATTAAACATAACGCTTTGGGCGTCACAGTCGGAATAGCGAATTCTGACCAATACTTTAAATAGATCGTGCAAGTGCGTTTCTCCTGCCCTAGGTGCCTTATATCCGTTTGAACAACATAATGCCTTAATTTCTGGCTTATAGGAAAGGCCTGTCGCACGCGCAGCTAAATGACAAAGGAAGCTTGATTTTGGCTGGAACTGTATTTGGCTAGCAGATTTACGCAGTAAAAGATCGACGCAATTATTGGCGTGCTTATCGGGTGTGAGGTTGCTCGTGAACTAAGCAAAGGAGGGCGCCTGAATTTCGACGACTGGCGTGCCATTCACGTTGTTGTGATTGCACCATGTACCTCCTTCGCGTTCTGTGAAGCCTAATAAGTCTCGAGAATTCGATTGGTTGCGGCGCAGTCGTCGGCAAATTTACTTTGAATGTCTTCGGCAAGGATTTTGGCGAGCTGGCCACCGACCAGCGGTACCGAACACTCGACTTTCCAGTTCATGCGATTGACGGCGCCCTCGGGGTGGGGCTCAAGTTTCATGTCGCAACGGATCGTCACCGGTTTCAGGGGGTGAACCACAATGTCGAGTCGACCTGTTTGCGCGTGCATGTCCCAAGTGTCTGTCTGGGTGACCGGCAGCCAATCGCGTCCGCCAATGAATTTCTGTGCAACCTTGGGCAATTGTATGCTCGGCTTCATCTTGAAGCTGCAGGTGACCTGACTCTCCTTATCTGTTTTGTTTTGGGAAACCACCTCAATGTCCTTTAATCCAAGTTCACTGTATTTACGGGGCAGAAAGGCCGGATCCCAGTACATTTTTCGAACGCGCTCGATAGGCGCTCGCATTATATGTTCGTTTTCGAACTCCATTTTATTCTCCGTTGTATCACTAAATTTTACGCTTTTTGGGGCTTATGAAAATTCAACCAACCAGCATGCTTTGACCCTAATTAATCGCATGATCAGTCGAATGGTGCAAATGTAGTACGTTAGGGATAATCAAGCCAAGTAATCTTATGCTTGGTCATAGCTAATTATTAAGCGGCACTGTGTCGCAGGTGCGGATGTTGCCAGCTTGATTGATATGATAAGCGAGGTGTTTATGCCTACAATACCGCAGCAGAAATTATTCATTACAACAATAAGGAAAGTAAACGATGGGGCAGAGTGTATTTATCGATATTGGTTTACCCGTTTCTCTTTTTATTATCATGATCGGTATGGGGCTCGGCTTAACCGTCAGTGATTTTGTAAAGGAAGCGCATCACCCCCGGGCTGCAATCGCGGGGAGTGTTGGGCAACTGCTAATATTACCCGCATTAGGTTTTTTGTTAGCCTGGGGTTTTGGTCTATCTCCCGCCTTGGCTGTCGGTTTGGTGATATTGGCAGCTTGTCCCGGCGGCGCGACCTCAAATGTTATTACCTATTTAGCCAAAGGCAATGTAGCGCTCTCTATTGTGGTTACTGCCGTCGCGAGTATTGCAACTATTATGACCCTACCACTGTTGGTGAATCAGGCGCTGAGCTGGCAACTTGGCCGGTCTGCGAATGTCACTATGCCCGTTGTCGACACCATCGCGATGCTGGTCATTATTGTATTGCTGCCTACCGGCATAGGCATGCTTATTCGCGCCAAGGCGCCGAATTTGGCGCTTCGATCCGAGAAAATGTTTAATGGCTTTGGTGCAGTGGTGCTGCTGAGTTTAATTGTGATTATTTCTTATGGATTGCGTGATCAGCTGGTCGGTCTATTAATTCAGGCCGGGCCTGCTTGTTTACTGCTTAATACTTTAGGGATTGGCGCAGGTATCGGTATTGCGCGGCTTGCTGGTGTCGCAAAGGAAGACCAGTTGGCTATCGCGGTTGAGCTCGGTATTAAAAATAGCACCATCGGGATTCTGGTAGCGACAACGATTCTCCATTCACAAGAAATGGCGATTCCGTCAATGGTATACGGCCTAACCATGTACCTGTTTGGCGCCGCCTTGGTTGCTTACGGAAGGTCGGCCATTGGCGTAAAAAGTTAGGTGCTTGTCCAATAATGCGCGGTGTTCATAGAACTATCTATGCAAAATCTACACGGACGTGATTTTGCAGCGCTTTGGTGGGAGCGCCGCTTCGGGAGCGCCCTATTAAATATGTAGGTTTAACAGGTCAATTAGGCCAATTGCAATTAAATAGCCAGCAACAATATAGTTAAGCAAGCGCGGCTTGACCAAAATGGCTGCGCCGGCCGCAATAGAAATAATCGGAATAATATCTAAGGTTATTGTCATGATATGCTCACTGTGATGTTGCTGAGTTAAAACCCATTTTTTAACTTAGTGTCCGCGACTAAAGTAGCACGAACGTTGCATTTTATCGCTTGCTATTCGGTGGTGTAATCGGCCGAGCATAACGCCATTAAGCTTCCTAAGGATCTACTATGAATAATTATAAATTTAATGACCAACAAATAGTGTGGAATCAGCTACCTGGATTTGATCATCTTAGCTATCAAATTCTGGATGTCGATCGAGAAAAGCAGATTGTCGATGTCCTGTTTAAATTTGCGGCCAATGAAAAAATCGCGCTACACCGGCACGTTGCCCTAAATCATATGTTTGTAATTCAGGGGGAGCACCGTATTTACAGCGCGGACGGTCGCCTTACCGAAACACGGCCCACCGGGCGTTACACAGTAAGCCCTGCCAGCGATGAGCCCCATCAAGAAGGTGGTGGTGATCAAGATGTCATTATCTTGTTCAGCATACGGGGAACCAGCGGCGCCATGTATGAAATACTCGATGCAGAACACAATATTATTGCCACGCTAGGCATGGATGAGTTTGAGGGCTTGTATGCGGCGCAAACTGGGAGCGCTCAGATATCGGAGTCACCTTGACGCTGGACTGAGAACCCCGAATTTACTGGCTTGTAGCTCGATGAACACTTAGAGGCTGGACTAGCCCAATTTAGAACTAAATTTGTTAGTGCCTACTACGGTTTAAAAGTCTGAAAATACAGCTCTGGCCATCTTTTTGGCCAGTCCAGCTAGTTTTGCTCATAGGTTTCGTCATATATCTGAGACAGCTTCTTCCCGTGGTAAAGCCAATATGGGGAGGGTTGTAATGGCCGATCTGTTCCTAGTAGCTGTTTGGTTAGTGCCGTGAGTGATATATCCTCATCCTTGTAGCTAACCCGCCTTCCATTTAGCACCGTGCAGTTTTCGTCACCTTGAGTAAATTGAAGTACTGCACCAACCGGAATACCCATCTCAATAAAGTTTTGTACCGGTCTTCTTGCCTTGAGCTTGTCAGCTCCTGCCTTTGCATCAATGTCGACGCTATTGGCTTCTTCTTGAATGCTTGGCGTGACGTCTTCTATTATCATCAATTCAAGTAGGGCTATGGCTTGTTCTGCTTCTATTTCAAAGAACTCGCGCTTGGGGTTGAGTCTGTAAGGGCCGAATGCGAGGTGAAATGCCTTTTCGACTTTGCTTTCGTCAGACACACGGCCTGCAAAGGCGCATTCGAAAGGAACTGGCACACCGGTGGTATACAGCTCACCTAACCTAGCCTCAACTGATCCACGTGCAGTTTTACCTATCTTTACAATCCCTGGCATGGCTGGATTCGTTAATACGTAAACTATGCCTGTGTTTGTATGTTCGTCCATTTTTTGTAGATTCCTTCGTATAATTTTTGCTGTTGGGCTAGTTGTTCTGTGCGCAGTAAAAATTAAAGTTTAGTTGTACTAGAGCGGTCGAGTGCCTCGGCAAGCTGGAAAGTTTGTGCACCCCCAGAACTGCTTCCCTGATTGTGCTCCTTTTTTCGCTACGCGACTAATCATGGGTTTAGTGCATAGAGGGCAATCTGGTATCGTTGGGCGCAATGGCGTCATACTAGGTTGAACCCGCAGGTTATCCGTACTTTTCTTATCCATCTGTTTTTTAAGCTGGCGGCCATCGATGAGCTGTATATTACGTCCTTCAACAAAGCGTTTAGCGTCTGCAGTAAATTGACCGGTGGTGGCAACAAAGCCGCCAACGGCACTCTCGGCCGCCATCGCGCCGTAAAGTTCTCTCACAACGGGTACACCGACTTTGAGGGATCGCCAGTGCTTACATTGAACCAGATATTTCTCTGTGCCCTTTTTCAATACAAGGTCTACTCCGCCGTCGGGCCCTTGTCCGCCGCGCTCTTCGACCTGAAAGCCCTGCTCCCTGAATATGGCGCCAACTAGCTGTTCAAATTGCTGCCAAGATAGAGCAGAGAGTCCCTTTGACTGGGATCTGGTTTGTGCTAGTAAATCATTACCTCGACGGCGTTGCATGAAACCCGCAAGGGCACCAAATAGCAGTGCCGCTGGCACCAGGTATTGGCCGAATAATCCGAAAACTCTTGCGGCCTGTACAAACACGACCTTGGATAAATCCTGCAGTCCGGTAGAGACGGGTTGCTCGATCATCGATAATTGATGTAGTGCTAATCCGAACCCTATGGCGAGCGCGACACTGAATTTCCACGGTAGTTTTACACCTAGCGCAAACAGGTCGTCCATGATTGTAGACTTAGCCATTGCCAGTTCCTTAGTGGCCTTTTTTAAGAGTTGTATATTGCTTTAAGTTCACGGTCGCAACAAGCCACCGAAAGTCGGTTAAAAGCAATATTCTGGAGATTCAGGAAATTGATCTAGGTGCATGGGTTACGCTGGGAAGGAAGCTAAACTTGAGTTTGATCAAGAGACTGATACTGAATGGATTGTGGGCAGAGTAAAAATGGGTTTTTGCTAATTACCGGATTTTTGAGTTTTACTTAGACCCAAATATCTCACAGTCGGAATCGCGAATTCTGACAGTTATTTTAAATTATTATGGCAAAGTATTTGAGTGTCAGCATATAGTCACGACTATTCTACAGTGATACAAGGTCAAAATTTTTTGCTGCTGTCGTGCCGGGCGAAAGCGCTACCCGCTTATGTGTTGCTGTTGTGTCGAAAAGACTTAATGAACATAGTCAGTAAGTCATTGGGTTTACTATAGCCGTAGCCAGGCATTTGCATCGCGAGTTGCTTGAGTCGATCTGGTCGGTCGAATAGCTCATTATATAAGTGAGCGCTCGATTTTTTAGTGGCTATCGCAGCCACGTCTCTACCAAGTTTTATGGCCGTTGCGAGTGATTCATCATAAGCCGCAGATTCCATGTCGCCTTCTTCAAAAAGGGCGTTGTAGATTTCCGGGATTTTTCTATAGGCATCGAATATGTAATTTATATCGGCAGCATCCTTTTTCTGTTTTGCGGGATCGCGCTCTAGCCACGCAATAAGTTTTAATAGCACAATCCCTGCGGGTGAGGCGACGGTAAGTATTATTTGGGGTTGCTCACTGATTTGTGCGCGTATTGCGTGCTGTTCGACCTGCTGAAATCCTAATACAGACATTACTATGTCGTTGTTTGGCGGCCAATGAATTTGATTATTCTCCGCGACCTCTCCGAAGGGAATAATATCGACTTCCCACGGCAGTCCTGTGTGGTCGTCGGAAACTAATCGGTGTGCTATTTGGAGGTCTTCTTTAAGTCCGGCCTGAATCAGCTCCCCTTTTAAACGATAGAAATCGTCCCAGCTAGGTACGTTAATAGCAAAATCGACATCCCTAGTACCACGTTCAATTCTCGCGCCATAGCCGTGCACCAAAATCAAATCCCTCGCCATGGCGCCAACGACTAATAAAGGTATGCCGAGGCCGTCGGCAACACGGCAGATCGTCTGGTAAAGCTCTACCAAACCAGCCGGTAGCTTGCCGCTAATGTTAACGAATGTATTGATCACGAAGTTTCTGTGCCGTTTCTATATTTCGTGGCTCGTCGCTTGCGATGAGGTCCGCGTAAACCAGCACGGGGTGAGCCATATCACCGTGCGTCTTGTCTTCATAATTCCAGAACGGCTCGAAAAGGTCGATATTGATGTGTGCTGCTTCAAAAGCATGAATTCGGCGTAAACGAGCCTCTTTTAGAAAAAGATTCATCGCTCCCTTCGGGATATACAGGGTAGCGTCTTTCGGCGTCAGGTAGTGCGTATAATCGGCCGCCGCTATTTCGCCGCCCCACACTGCGCCATACTTTCGGGGACTTAGCGTCTGCCACCAATGATCATTGTCGGTAGTGAAGTTCCCTAAAAATTGCTTCTTCCGTAATTTCTGTGGGTAGGCTTCGGTCCATTCATCTAAAAGTTGATTGTAATTTGTTAGCTGGCGTTGTTTGAGTTGCTTATTCTCGTCAAGCAGACCTCGTTCCACCAAGTCGCGGATGACCATGCCGACGGCACCAAGCGCCACGCCTGCCTGCTTTGCGATGTCGCGGTAGGGCGCGTTAACTAGCGCCTTATTGATGAGAAATGCATAGATGATTTTCATACCGGTCGGCTGAAAAGCTTTTCCATTGGGCCTTTTATTTGTTGTTTGCGGTGCCGGTTTTTTGCCGGTAATAAAAACGTAAATAGGGGGCTGATTGAGGTAGGCGTTGCCCGCAGTATCAAGAAACTGAACCTTTGCCTCTTTAAGCTTTTCGGCTTTACGGGGATCGATATAATCGGCAATGAGAACTCCGTTGCCAGGTTCAGCAATCTGCTGCATTTTTGCGACTAAATTGCCAGCGGTTGCGTTCGCAGCCCATTTTTTTACCTCAACCTTAAGCTTCTTACCTGTGTCCAGTAGGTGCAGAACGCCGTCGCCATCTTGATCTGTTACTGGTATTGGATCAAAAGTTATCCTAAGACCGGTTTCATTCTGAAACTGTTCAATGGTGATCTCGACTATGCGCTGTTCATCAAGTGCGTTATTCATGTCTGTTAACGTGGCTGAGTACGATGTTCATTAATGTATCATGTTCACAATTAGTGAACAATATGTTTTGTTGAACATGTGAAGCTGTTCAATAATAATGAACGCCCGCAGAAAACGAACGGTGGTTACACGAAAAAGAGCTGAGTTGAAGGATTCCATCAGATTTTATTGGCTTAGGGGTAAGCCTCCGACGTCTTACGGTGGGTATTCAATTGTCATACTTCACTGTATGAGGGAGTACTCTATGAGCTGCACCGAAAACGATCACCTTAACAAAACAGCAAGCTAGCTGGGTGAAAGGCCAGGTTGAGAGCGGTGACTTTGGCAACGACAGTGAATGCATCCGTCACCTAAATCGGCGACACCAACAATCTCAAGCGCGCGTTACTGCGCTAAGGTAAGCCCTTTTAGAGGGTGAGCATAGTGGCAAACCAAGGCCGCTGGATATTTCTGCCATCAAGGCGACTTGTAAGCGTACACACGTTGCGCTGGCGTTCGCGTCCTAGCTAGGCATTTGGGTGTAGATCTGCGGTGAGAGGGGTATTGAGCAGGCAAACAGGTATCTTGACCAACTTGAGCAAGGAGTGCAGTAATTGCTGAATCACCTTAAACACCGCACATATTGCAGTCAGGTGCATTCTGGGAGTTGCAAATTACACATTGAGCACTGCCTTGCACGTTATCAGGCAGTAAATTCAAAGTTACTTATCGTCTGTTTATTGCATGAAGATATGGGTGTGCCAGAGCGGCTTTTGGAATTGCGGCCGAGTGGAAGCTGTTTTAGCTGCCTGAGTAACAGCGTTTTGTGAGGTCTTTTTTATCATAAATCAAAGACCTGACCCTTGCGATCAGAGGTTGAATTGAGCCAGGCGAAAGTCAATCAGTTCGATTAAATCCAAATCTGCTCTCTAGCTGGACTACCGATGTTCCCGAGGACGTCTTGTTTGTAGTAAGTGTGACACGTTTAGATGGGCCCGATGGTGAGCCGCTGTATGAATATAACGAGAAAACGCTAGAGAAAAAGCGTGAGCGATTGAGGGTGCTGGAAGAAAAGTACACCGCGGAAATTTAATGATAAATTATGTAGTTCAATGTTTTACTTTTTTTAGTATTAAAGGTGTGTGACTGAGTGAACATGAATGTATCAGCAAGGTTGAAATTCTCAGGTTATTTTATTTTGATTGCTGTCTTTATTACATATTTTTGCGCCATGTTTTTGGTTCCGTGGTGTGCGGGCGGGTATCGCTGGGATAGTCTTCAGTCTGTATTGCGTGAATGGCAAACTTTCAATTCTGCCATGATCGCCCTTGGGGCGAGTATTATCGGCCTCTATGCGGCTCGGAGGCATGCAGCGAAGCAGGAGGAGTTGGCTAATGACCAGAGGCACCGGGAATTTGTTGCCGCGAGGGCATTTTTGACGGAGTCTCTCTCCGATCTTCATTTTTATAATGAACGGCTGGAGGTGCAGTATCGGTTGGTATATGACGCTTTGGACGAAGACGATCCGCTCAAGCGAACTACTGCTTTGTCGCAATTTGTTTTACCGCAAATACCTAGTTCCTATAAGGAAACCTTTAGAGCCTGTATACGATTTGCAGAGCCAGATTTTGCCGAATATCTTACTGAGATACTGAATGATTTTCAGATTATTAATTCTAGGGCTCGAGCCTTATGTCAAGATGTTTTGTCCGCGAAGCCTATAGTTAAACAGGAAAACATAGTTGCTGAGCTGTGTGATATTGTCCATGTGCAGGCTTTGTGTAATCGGTTGTATGACTTTGGCCGAAACAAAAGCGCATCGGTTAATCTATCAGTTATTACTTCGGTTGAAGAAATGACCACAGTCCTAAGTAACTGGTACTTTTCGAAGCTCGGAGTAGATAGTGCTGCGATGAAATTGAAGGGTGCGCTGGTAGCCCGCATAACTGAAAACAACTAGGTGATTCTTTTAGATGCCGGTCTCAACTATAAGGCTATTTCCTGCTTAACAGGAGAGATGGGTTGTTGTTAGTTGTATTGATTTTGGCGGGCTCCCCGACCACTTGATGCAAAAACAGGGTCTTAGATCTAGATTGTGGCGGTGAGGGTGGGATTTGAACCCTCGAACAGTTTGACCCGTCACTCACTGGTGAGGTTATCAACAGTTAGCCGCACTGCCTTTGCAATTTGTGGTATTTTCTAGGTCTTGGTAAACGGGCGGGGGTTTATTAATTCATTGAAATTTATAACAAAAAAGCCGCGATATGCGGCTTTTTTGTTAATTGAGAATATTTTCTCTAATGATAGAATATTCTCTCTAGCGTTACTTCGGGTAACCCCGAACTGGGGCGTGAGGCTTTACCCTACCAAGTCAACGCCCCACCAGTCTGATACTCAATCACTCGCGTTTCAAAGAAGTTC
>TARA_R110001599_G_scaffold64147_23_pt1 | contig 10790 bp, 9 predicted proteins | sample TARA_R110001599 | Tara Oceans TARA_R110001599 (sample SAMEA4398360) | marine metagenome | biome: Polar Biome; feature: [MES] marine water layer (ENVO:01000295) within the mesopelagic zone...; material: water (ENVO:00002006), including particulate matter (ENVO:01000060) such as...... | reverse complement strand
ATGAAGTCCACGAGCTGGCTCTTGGACAGGGCGCCGACCTTGGTCGCCTCCGCGCTGCCGCCCTTGAACAGGATCAGGGTGGGAATGCCACGGATGCCAAATTTGGGCGGAATGTCGGGGTTGGCGTCAACATCGACCTTGCACACCTTGAGCTTGCCGGCATACTCGGTGGCAATTTCATCAAGCACCGGTGCAATCATCTTGCAGGGGCCGCACCACTCTGCCCAGAAATCAACCAGTACCGGCAGGTCGGCATTGAGGACGTCGGCGTCAAAACTCGCATCGCTGACGTGTACGATATGTTCGCTCATGGTGCTCTCCAGTTTCGTTGGCGTTGTTACGACAGCCTGTGTGCTGCGGTTCACCGCCTGTCATAGAGGCGCAATGATACCATTGGGTCATGCGCGTACAACCGGCGGGCAGGAGTTTTTCGTTATGACCTTATATCAACTGATACGGAATGTGCGCCGGTGACGTCGTGGGTGGTTTATCTGCTGCAGTGCGTTGATGGCAGCCTCTATACCGGCGTTACCGTCGACGTGCAGCGCCGGCTCGCCCAGCATAATGGTGAGCGCAGTGGTGGGCCCCGCTACACGCGCGGACGGCGCCCGGTGCAGCTGCTCTGGTGGGAGTCGGCTGAGAATCGTGGGGCAGCCCAGCGCCGTGAGGCGGCGATAAAGCGTCTGCCACGCAACGCCAAACTCGCGCTGTGTCAGGGTGTCAGTCCGGGGGAATGATGGCTTCCAGCTCTTCCTGCTGCGCCAGCCACAACTCTTCCAGCCGGGCCTGTTCCGCTTGCAGCGCGCCTTCCTGTTTCACCAGTTCCGCCACCTCGCCGGCGCTGTCGCCCTCGTAGAGCGCGGGGTCGGCAAGGCGTGCCTGTAGTGCTTGCAATGCCTGCTCAGCCTGCTCCATGGCTTTTTCGGTCTGCGTTACTTCGCGCTGCAGGGGGCGCAGCCGCTCGCGCTGGGCCGCCGCCTGCTGACGCCGCTCTTTGGCCGATGCCTCCGTGGCAGCCGGCACACTCGCGGTGGGAGCATCACTGGAACGATAGCTGGCAAGGACCCATTTTTCATACGCGCGCAGGTCATCGTCGTAGTCCTCTACCACACCATCGTGCACCAGAAGCAATTCATCCGCCGTGTTGCGCAGCAGGTGGCGGTCGTGGCTGACCAGAATGAGCGCGCCTTCATAGCCCTGCAGGGCCATTTCCATGGCGTTGCGCATGTCGAGGTCGAGGTGGTTGGTGGGCTCGTCCAACACCAGCAGATTGGGCCGCTGCCAGACGACCAAAGCCAGCGCCAGGCGGGCTTTTTCACCGCCGGAGAAGGGGGCGATGGGCTGTGTGGCGCTGTCCCCGCGAAAGTTGAAGCCGCCGAGGAAGTTGAGAATCTCCTGTTCTCTTGCCTCGGGGCTGAGGCGCTGCACATGCAGCGCGGCGCTGGCGCTCAGGTCCAGTGCTTCCAGCTGTTGCTGGTCGAAATAGCCGGTGCGGCAGTGTTCGCCGGCCTGGCGTGTGCCATTGAGCAGCGGCAGGCGGCCAATCAGGCTCTTCAGCAGGGTTGATTTGCCGGCGCCATTCTTGCCCAGCAGGCCAATGCGTGAACCTGGGCGCAGGACCAGGGTGACGTTGCTGAGTACCGGCGCGCCGGCATACCCCAGCTGCGCCTCATCCAGGCGCAACAGGGGGTCGCTGCTCTTGCCGGCCGCCGGGAAGGCGAAATTGAACGGCGAGTCGATGTGCGCAGGCGCCAGTTGCTGCATGCGCTCCAGCTCCTTCAGCCGGCTTTGTGCCTGGCGTGCCTTGGTCGCCTTGTAGCGGAAGCGGCGCACGAAGTCTTCGATGTGTGCGATGCGTTGCTGCTGCTTCTCAAAGCTGGCCTGCTGGTTGGCAAGCATTTCCGCACGCAGGCGCTCGTAGTCGGAGTAATTGCCCTTCCAGGTCTGCAGCTGCTGGTTTTCAATGCTGAGAATGCGCTCGCAGGTGGCATCAATGAAATCCCGGTCGTGGGAGATCATGAGCAGCGTGCCGGGGTAGGCCTGCAGCCACTGCTCCAGCCACAGCGTTGCATCGAGGTCCAGGTGGTTGGTGGGCTCGTCCAGCAGCAGCATGTCCGAGGGGGTCATGAGGGCGCGGGCCAGGTTCAGGCGGATGCGCCAGCCCCCGGAAAAGTCGCTGACCGGGCGCGCCTCGGCTCCGGGTGCAAAGCCCAGGCCCTGTAGCAGCCGCTGTACGTGGCTGGCCGCGCTGTAGCCGTCGGCTTCATCCATGGCGCTGTGCAATGCTGCGGCGCGCTGGAAGTCACCGTCCTTCTCGGCGGCTTCAAGCTCCGCACACAGGGTGGCGAGTTCGGCGTTACCTTGCAGCACGTAGCGCCCCGCGGTCTCCTGTGTGGTAGCCACCTCCTGGGCCATGTGCGCGAGTCGCAGGTTGTTCATGCCTTCGATGTCGCCGCCATCGGCTTGCAGCGTACCCAGCAACATGGCGAACAGGCTGGATTTGCCACTGCCATTGGCACCGATCAGGGCCAGCTTCTGCCCCGGTTGCAGTGTCGCGTTGGCACGTTCGAGCAGCAACTTGCTGCCGCGCCGCAGTTCGATGTCGCGTAGTATGATCATCAGGACGCGCATTCTACGCGCAGCCCGTTTCTCTCACCAGCCGGGGCCGTGATGAATAATCCGCTGTGGGTGTTTTCCTTGCACCATTATGAGCAACCCGGTGTTGCCGAGGCCTGCCTCGCAGCGCAAGACCTGTGCGGAGCGGATGTAAACCTGCTGATGTATGCAGCCTGGTTATCAAACAACGGCCTCAACCTGCCGGCAGAGCAATGGCCGGCGCTGGAGGCCCGTGTGGCAGAGTGGCGGCAACGCGTGGTCACGCCGCTGCGTAGCCTGCGTCGCGACTGGCGAGCGCTGCCCGGGGCCGAGCAGCTCCGGGAGCAGGTCAAGACGCTGGAGCTGGCGGCGGAGCAGGCACAACAGGCGGCGATGTGGGCCTGGCACGAGCAGCATGCCCAGTGTGTGCCGGCGGCCCGGCCGGCAGCGGAACTGACCGCGGTGCTGGCGCGCCTGCTACCCACCGGAAATCTGGCGCCGGCTGCGCGGAATGCCCTGCAGCAGCGGCTGGCGCGGCTGCTCGCGGGGCCGGGGGTGGCATAGTGGTGGCTCGCGGTAGTATGATCTGCCGCCTGTCGGTTTTTCCGCATGTCCATTTATCTGACTCTTGGAATCCATTATGAAGAAATACGCATTGCCGCTTGCCCTGGTTGCCACCGTGACCTTGCAGGCCTGTAATCAGCAGTCTGCCCCCGAGGCGGTAGACAGCGCTGCGACTGTAACGCTGGAAGACAGCAACGAGCGCCTGAGCTATGGGATCGCCTTCGGGTTGGGCCAGCGCATGGCCGCAGATGGTGTGCCCATGGACGTTGATGCGTTCAGCGCCGGTCTGCGCGACGCTATGGAAGGTGCCGAGCCGCGCATGACCCAGGAAGAAATCCAGACTGAGATGCAGGCGTACCAAGAGCGCGCCATGGCTGAACAGCAGGCGGCGATCGCTGCTGCGGGTGAAGCAAACCTGGCGGCCTCCGAGGCCTTCCTCGCAGAGAACGCGACGCGCGAAGGCGTTGTGGTTACCGAATCCGGCCTGCAATACGAAGTCATTGAAGCCGGCGAAGGCGCGAGCCCGAATGCCGAAGATACCGTGGAAGTCCACTACCGTGGCACGCTGGTTGATGGCACTGAATTCGACTCGTCCTACAAGCGCGGCGAGACGGTCAGCTTTGGTGTAGGTCAGGTCATCGCGGGCTGGACCGAAGCGCTGCAGCTGATGTCACCGGGTGCGAAGTGGAAGCTGTTCATTCCGGCGGATCTGGCCTACGGTCCCGGTGGTGCCGGCAACCTGATCGGCCCGAACGCGGCACTGGTGTTTGAAGTGGAGCTGGTGTCCGTTACCGAGGCGGCTGATGACGCCACGGACCCTGCTGCGGAAGGCACCGAAGGCTGATCAGCCTGTACCCTCCGGCGCCTCCTGCATCTGGCGCCGGTGATTGCTGTGAAGGCCGGCGATCAGCCGGTCTTCCAGTACAAAGCGAGACTCCAGCAGTTCCCCCAGGGCAGACAGGTCCCTGACCAGCGTTTCCGGGTATTGATCCCCGCTGCCGTATTTCTGCTCATAGGCAAGAATCACATCGGTTGTGTCCGCAATGTCCCCGATGAGTTTGGCGGCCAGCGCGCTGCCGTCGTCGCCGAAGGCTTCCGCTTCGTGCAGCAACTCGTTATAGACCTCGAAATGGCCCACTGAGACATAGTCCACCAGCAGTTCGCACAGCTGACGTTGGCGCTGGGTAATGGATGCCGAGCCGGGCAGGTCATCACTTGCCACCACGAGAGCGGTGTAGCGCGCTAACACGGCACGGCGTTCGCTGAGCCAGTTGGTGAGAAGGGATTCCACCGCATGAAACTGTTCGGCGGGGTTTTGATTGCGCTGTGGCATGCGGAGTGCTCTTGCGTTGCGAGTGATGAGTGCGCCAACTATAGGCACAGGCCCATGCCTCCCGCAAGCACGGGCCGCGGTGGGTCAGCTGCGCCGCAGTGTCTGCCAGAGGCTGGCGGCGGTGATGGCGATGAACAGCAGCAGGGTCTGCTCGGGAATGCTCAGTCCCAGCAGTGTCCAGTGGGTTTCCGCACAATTGCCGTCGCCCATGAGCACCATGCTCAGGGTGTCCTTGAAAGGCAGGGTTTCCAGCATATATTCCAGGCTGGGTCCGCAGGCGGGCACCTGGTCCGGCGGCAGGTGCTGCAGCCAGACATGACGCGCTGCCACGGCACCACCGCCGATGGCGACCAGGGCGCACAGTGCGCCGTACACACGCCGGCCCCAGGTGCGCGGATTGTGCAGTGCAGCCAGCAGGGCGATTACGCCACCGGCGATGACAAACACGCGCTGGGTCATGCACAGGGGGCAGGGGTTGAGCCCCACCTGGTATTCCAGATACCAGGCAAACAGCATGGCACACAGTGCCAGTGCGGCCAGGCCGAAGTAGACCAGACGTGGAGTGAGCAGTGCGAGCATGGGTGTGAATCCTTGTGCGGCCGGTGCCGCCATTCTAGAACAGTGTTCGGTACTGGCCAAAGAAGCGCGCCAGGTATTCCTCAAAAGTCAGCTCGTCGCCGGCTTCAAGTTGCTGTTGCGCCGCCAGTGATTGCCGGGTTTCCTGCTCGAAACGCTGGCGGCAGGTATCCGACAGCGCCTGTTCGCGGAAGTGCCGTGCCCAGTGTTCACTGTAGGCCATCGCCAGGCGGAAGAACGGTAGATCGCGGTCACGCATCTCCGCGAGCACGCGCGCGGAGGGTGTGAGCGCACTGTCCTGTACTTTGGCCTGTTGTGCCGCCAGTGCGGCGCAGTAGCTTTCACTGGCGTGAGCGTTATCCAGCAGCTCGGCGATCCCTGTCATGTCGCCCAGCAGCTCGCCGGCCAGCGCTTCGAGGGAGGCATCACCCCCAGGGGTGCGCAGCCGAAGCCCGGGTTCCCTGCCGCGGTTGACCACGGTGCTGAGGTTGGCAGCCTGTAGTGCGCGTTCCGTATCGTCACAGGCCGGGCTGTCCTCCAGCAGGCAGTGCAGCAGGAACGTGTCGAGGAAACGGATCTGGCTGGCGTCTATGCCCACCGGTGTAAAGGGGCTGACATCGATACAGCGGATCTCGACATATTCGATACCGGCGCGGCGCAGTGCCGCCAGCGGCGCCTCGCCGGGCTGGGTGACCCGCTTGGGCCGGATGGTGCTGTAGAACTCGTTCTCGATCTGCAGCAGGCTGTCGTTGAGCTGCTGGTAGTCGCCATTCTGGCCCGCAGGAAAGGCCTGATACGGGGGGTGCGGGTGCATGATGGCATCCCGCAGTGCCAGCACGTAATTGTCCAGTGAGTTGTAGCAGACATTGAGGCCCTTCTGCGCCTCGCTGTTGTAACCGAGGTCGCCCATGCGTAGGGCGGTGCCCCAGGGGCGATGCAGTGTGCGGCCGGTTGCGTCGAAGGGCTCCAGGCCCTGAGTATCGCGATCGCGCAGGAAGCTGGCGCACACGGCGGGCGACGCGCCGAACAGGTAGATCAGCAACCAGGAGTGACGGTGGAAATTGCGTATCAGGCCCAGGTAGCGTTCCGTGACGTAGTCCTGCAGGGTGCCGGCATTGCCGGCATCATCCCAGGCGCGCTGCCAGTAGTCCGCTGGCAGGGAAAAGTTGTAGTGAATACCGGCGATGGTTTGCATCAGGCGGCCGTAGCGGTGGCCGAGGCCGTAGCGGTAGATCTTCTTCATGCGCGCCACATTGGCGCTGCCATACTCAGCGACCGGTATGCTGTCGTCCCCGTTGACGACGCAGGGCATGCTGGTCGCCCAGAGCAGCTCATCACCCAGCTGGCTGTAGGTGAAGCGGTGAATGTCCGCCAGTGTCTCCAGGCTCTCTTCAATGCCCGTATCCACAGGTGTGATGAATTCCATCAGCGCTTCAGAGTAGTCGGTGGTGATCGAGGCATGGGTGAGTGCCGACCCGAGGCCGGTGGGATGCGTTGTCTGGGCGAGGCGGCCCTCCGGCGTGATGCGCAGGCTTTCCTTTTCCAGGCCGCGCTGGATGCGCCGTAGCAGGTCAGCGTAGCCGGGCCCGGCCAGGGTCTGCAATTGGCTTTGCAAATGAGGGGTCAAAAGGAACTCCTTGTGGTGGCTGGGGGCACGCCGGGATTGTGTCCCGCCGCCGGGGCGCGTGAAAGTGTAGCCGCCATTGCAAGGCGAGTACAGATTGCACTGCGATGTGGGCGAAAGCCCGGTTGGGCATTGTTGTTGCGCGAACTTTGTGGCTATCCTGCAATCATGATATGCCGCGTCGACATCGCCACTTGCCTGCGTGTGCCGTGCCAGGCGCTCTGGCGCGCATGCCTGTTACTGGCATTTGTCGCCGGCAACGCGCACGGGCAGGGTGCTGAGCCTGGCTGCAGGCAGGCCCCGCAGCAGAGCGATTCAGCGAGCTTTCGCTTCGAGCCGGTGCCACAGATGGAGGCGTTTCTGGCCACGATTCCGGCGGGCGCGCGCATCGGCACTATCCGCCAGCGGCGTTTTGCCGTGTTCGATGCCGAGGACCCCCGGGAAGACAATGCGCTCTATCGCTGGGCCAATGACTTTCACAGCGTGACCCGGCACTGGGTCATCGAGGATCATCTGCTGGTGGCGCCCGGCGAAGCCTACAGCGCCCCGCGTGTCGCGGAATCAGAGCGCATTCTGCGCAACCTTGGCTTCATCTACGACGCCCGGGTGCGGCCCTGGCGGGTGTGTGGCGAGGTCGTGGACCTCGAAGTCATTACCAGGGACATCTGGACCTTTACCCCCATGCTTTCCGTGTCCCGGCGCGGCGGTGAAAACACCTTCGCCTTCGGTTTTCGCGATGCGAACTTCCTGGGGACCGGCAAGCAGGTGGTGGTACAGCGCGATAGCGATGAAGAGCGCGCCGGCACGACCGTGCGCTATTTCGACCCTGCGCTTGCCGGTTCGCGCTGGCGACTGCGTCTCTCAATCGCCGATAACGACGATGGCTATGAACAGGGTGTAAGCCTCGTTCGGCCGTTCTTTTCCGTGTACGAACGGTGGTCGGCGGGCGCCAACCTGAATCGCTCCAAGCTGGAGGAGACACTCTGGTTTCGCGGTGATGAGCAGAACGAGTTTGATCACGAGATCGAATTTGCCAATGTGTTTGGTGGCATCGCCGCAGACAGCGGGGATCATGGTCGTGTGGGGCGCTGGTTGTTTGGCTACACCCTGGAAACCCACAGCTTCGCCTTCAGTGATTCCGCGCTGCCCCCGGATACCCTGCCGGAGGATCGGGAATACAGCTATCCCTACATCGGTTACGAGTCCACCGAAGACCAGTTCGTGGAACTGCATAACTTCAACTACCTGGGCCGCACCGAGGATGTGTACGTCGGTGAGCGCTACTCCTGGGCGCTGGGCTGGTCCGCCGATAGGCTGGGGGCAAGCCGTGACCAGCTGGTATTGCGCGGCAGCTATGCCAACACGCTGCTGGTCGACGCGCGCCGCCTCTGGCAGGTCGACAGCAGCGTCAGCGGTTTTCTCGGCGTGGATGGCAGCGGTTTTGAGAACCTGCTCTGGAGCAGCGAGACCCGCTATCACTACAAGCAATCCAGACAGTGGGTGTTGTTCAGCCGCCTGCGCCTCGACGTGGCCGATGGTCTGACGGGAGAGCGTCAGCTGACCCTGGGGGGCGACAACGGTCTGCGCGGCTATGATCTCTTCTACCAGACGGGGGATCGCGGCTTTGTGTGGAATCTGGAGCAACGCTATTACTCCGACTGGCATCCGTTTCGCCTGTTTCAGGTGGGCCTGGCAGCCTTTGTCGATGTGGGGCGTGCCTGGTTCGAGGGCGAAGATAACGGCGCCAACGGCGGGGTGCTGGCGAATGCGGGGTTTGGCCTGCGGCTGAATTCCAGCCGCGCCGAAAAGAGCTCGGTGGTACACGTGGATATCGCATTCCCCTTTATGCGCGACGAAACCGTCAGCAGCCCCCAGATCCTGTTCACGGTCAGGGACCGGTTTTAGCGGTGTTCGCCGGCGCCACTGCGGCGATGCGGGTCGTCATGGTGTGCAGGCCGCGGTTTGAACCGTTGCCGGGCACTGTTTGCCGTCGCGATATGCACTAGACTGTTCCCCAGAAGGTTTCGCCATGCTCATCATGCCCGCCAGCACCCGCTGGCAACAGGAGTCCACGCCCATGCAGCGTCTCACGCTCGTTTTCATCCTTTTCCTGATGCCCGGCGGCGCGCTGGGGGAATCACTCCTGCTCACGGCTGACCGCATGCTGGACGTGGATCGCGGCCGCATCATCGAGGATGCCGCCGTACTGATCAACGACGGCCTGATTGTCGCCGCAGGCATGCGCAAGGACGTTGGCGCACCTGCCGGTAGCCTGCGGCTCGACCTGGGCGACAACACGCTGTTGCCAGGGTTGATTGACATGCATGTGCATTTGACCAGCAGTCCTGACTACCACGGTTACCGGCGGCTGGCGCTCTCGGATGAACGCAAGGCCATCCAGGGAGTGCTGCATGCACAGCGTACGCTGTTGGCGGGCTTCACTACGGTGCGGAACGTGGGCGCCACTTCCTATGGCGACGTCGCCCTGCGCGATGCGATCAATGCCGGGGAGGTGCCCGGCCCGCGGCTGCTGGTGTCCGGTCCGCCGGTGGGTATTACCGGTGGGCATTGCAGCGACAACAACCTGCTGCCAGAAGAGTATGGCCTGCTTGGTGAGGGCGTTGCCGACGGGCCCTGGGCGGCACGCGCCGCGGTGCGCCGCAACGTCAAGTACGGTGTCGACCTGATCAAGACCTGCTCCACCGGTGGGGTGTTATCCAAGGGCACCAACGTGGGCGCCCCGCAGTACACGGTGGAAGAGCTTGAGGCGCTGGTGGACGAGGCGCACAGCCACGGTCTGCGTGTAGCCTCTCACGCCCACGGTGCGCAAGGGATCCGCAATGCCCTGCAGGCCGGCGTGGACACGGTGGAGCACGCCAGTTTCATCGATGAGGAGGGTATTCGCCTGGCGAAGAAGAACGGCGCCTTCCTCGGTATGGATATTTATGTCACCGAGTTCATTCTCGGTGAGGGTGAGAGCAAGGGCATTCTCGAAGAAAGCCTGGCCAAGGAGCGCATGACCGGGCAGACCCAGCGCGAGAATTTTCGCAAGGCGCACGCGGCGGGTGTGAAAATGATCTATAGCACCGATGCCGGTGTGTATCCCCATGGCCACAACGCGCGGCAGCTGTCGCGCATGGTGACCTTCGGCATGACGCCCCTGCAGGCCCTGCGCAGCGCGACCGTAAACAGTGCCGAAGCACTGGGGCAGGCCGAGCAGCTGGGCAGGCTGGCTGCCGGCTATCGGGCGGATATCATCGCTGTGGGCGGTAATCCCCTGGAGGATATCAGCCTGTTGGAGTCGGTGCGCTTCGTCATGCGGGACGGCATCGTGTACAAGGATGCACGCATGAGCCGTTGACCCGCAGCCTGTGCTTGTCGAATGCGTGCGGGATGCTAGAGTGATGCCTCGCCTGAGCGGAAGGCGGGGTTGATGAATGGGTATGCCGGTCGCGCGGCGGATGTTCCGGGGGATAGTACAGCGTGCGTATTGCAGAATGGCTCAAGACACTGGCGAAAGAGCAGGGCTCCGACCTGTACCTGAGTACCGGGGCACCGCCTTGTGCAAAATTCCAGGGCAAACTGCGCCCCATTGCGCGGGAGACGCTCAAGCCCGGTGAAATCCGGGAAATTGCCTGCGAGCTGATGGATGCCACACAGCAGGCGGACTTCGCGCAGGAGCTGGAGATGAACCTGGCGCTATCGCTGTCGGGGTTCGGGCGCTTCCGCATCAATATTTTCATGCAGCGCAATGAGGTCAGCATTGTTGCGCGGAATATCGTGGCCGAAATTCCCCACTGGAAAGACCTGCGACTCCCCGAGAGCCTGACCGAAGTTGTCATGCGCAAACGTGGCCTCGTGTTGTTTGTCGGCGCGACCGGGTCGGGCAAGTCGACATCGCTGGCCGCCCTTATCGACTACCGCAACAGCAACAGCGCCGGCCACATCGTGACCATCGAAGATCCGGTGGAGTATGTGCACAATCACAAGAAATCCATCGTCAACCAGCGCGAGGTCGGCGTAGACACCCGCAACTGGCACAACGCCCTGAAGAACACCCTGCGGCAGGCGCCGGACGTGATTCTGATTGGCGAAATC
>TARA_R110001599_G_scaffold188341_6_pt1 | contig 10791 bp, 8 predicted proteins | sample TARA_R110001599 | Tara Oceans TARA_R110001599 (sample SAMEA4398360) | marine metagenome | biome: Polar Biome; feature: [MES] marine water layer (ENVO:01000295) within the mesopelagic zone...; material: water (ENVO:00002006), including particulate matter (ENVO:01000060) such as...... | reverse complement strand
AGGGTGTTCTGTTTAACTTAGTAGAACATTGGGAATCTATTGAAATAACTGGTGTATAATATTTATTCATCATCAGACCAAAAACGTGCTCGCATCCTGTCTTTCCATTTATTCTGTTCTTCTAAAGAAGCAGCCAATATTCTGTGTGACTCATATTTTTCATACTTCTTATTCTGCATATCTTGACGTTCTGGAGTTTTTTCATGCCACAGACAAAAGTCATACTCTATTGGAAGACTTGACCAAATAGATTTATCATCTATTGGAGATTCATGGATTTTACCCTGCCACCTAACCCCGGCATCTAATCGATATATTCGTGGACATATTTCAATAGGTTCAACAACCCAAGGTGTATCAATTTTATATATCTTCCCAGTATTAAATGAATTGAATAATTTTGGAACATCAATTTTATCGATCTGGTCAGTGTAACAATTAAACCTACATACATTTATTTTATTGACATTCGCTACTCTGATAATACCTTCTACTTCCAAAACTAAATTAAATGCAGGTAATTCATCAGCATCCAATTGGCAAATCCAATCATATCTATCCAAGGCACGAACTCTATTATCTAATTCGTTTCGCATCTTAGAGTAATCACCATCAAAAGCATACTCACTATGCTCTACTTCTTCCAGTTTTAACCATTCTTTAAGCATCTCAGGACTATTGACATCACACATTACATAGATAGGCTTATCGCATTGACGCAAACGCTCAACTGTTTTGGCAACATAGTCTAACTCATCATAGGCCAAGATAGCCCAAACGAGCATATCACTCCATCCCTTCTAAAGCAGTAGTAAGGCGTTCCAATAACTTAGCCTTCTTTCCACCTACTGGCAGGCCAAGGGCCTTTAGAGCAACCTTAAGGTCAGCAATAGATAAATCATCTAATGAATCAATTCTATTTTTAAGTGCAGCGACCTCATCCTTGAGGGAAGCGTGGAGGGCATCAGATAGGGAGTCACCTTCTTTAAGTGCATCTTGAACATCATCAACAGCATCACCAATAGTTTCTTCTGCTTCAGCGACAACTGCTTCTACCAAATCATCAATTTTATCTTCTAATGAATCTGGGATATCCACACCAGTTAGTTTTTCCAGATCATCAACCAAATCACTAACTTCGTCAGCAATATTATTAACTACATTCTTTCGGTTAGTCTGCCACCAATTGGCAGCATATCCAACAGCAGCACCAACAAGGGCACATACAGCATTCAATACTATGGGGTCCATACAACTGCTTCACTTCTGAACTATATATATCTTCTCACTATAGTTAGATATAGGTGATTGTTTAATAATATACTTATGCCGACAACATCATATTACAATCTTCAAATGTCAGCAACAGGTAAAAACTGTATGTGTGGTAGACCCATAGATAGTTGTAGTGATAACAGTGAGGATTTTTATTGTAGTTTGTATTGTCGTAGATTTGATTCAGAAAAATGGGATAAAGTTCCATTGTCTGATAGCAAACATCATACTAACCACCCATTAAAGTATCCACCGATTCCGCAAAGTTGCGACATGTGCGGCGATATTTTTGATTTGTATTATGGTTCAGTCAGTAAAGGAAATCGTTCTCGCTTTTGTAGCAAAGATTGTTTTTATGAATTAGTTACTTCTACAAGAAATGCAAAAAAGAAATGGATTATGCTTCGCATATTAGATCAAAGAGGGCCACTAACTGGTTCAGAATTAGGTGCTATCATGGATAAATATGATACTAAGGGGAATGGACGGGTTGTTGGTTCTACTATGAGGTATTTTGTTTCTAAAAAATGGGTTACTCGAACTGATGCTGAGTTATCAAATAAACGAGTTTATGAATTAGTCTTTAATGGACCTATTGGGCACATGATACATCCAGAATATACAGCAAGATATAAATAGGTGATTACACACACTATGTTTGCTGCCTTAGTCGGTGAGATGCTTCGCAACTCAGGGGAAAGACTGACTTTCCAGCGGGCTTGGACGCACCGCTGGGGGCAGCACCCTATTATCCTAACTTAAAGTGATTAAGTTTCTTCCAAAAAGCGTCTCCTAAGTCACTAAGACAGGGACTACAATAATTAAATGTTAAATATTCTGTGAATCCATTTTTTCTGGACCCTCTAATAAAACCCATTGGACTAATCTTACTATTCCACTTTGCAGATACTCCACAGATTTCGCAAGTTTTTCCTAATATTTCTTTTGGCATTAAACGTCCCAAAAAAGTATATGCATTACTACTATTTTTATTTATGCCTTCCTTGCGTCATTCTTTACTAAGATCATACCGTAAGTTTAATTTCTTAGGTCCTGCACTCGGATAGGTGCTGAGTCCATTACGGCGCAAAAACATTACTTGGAAATTACCTTTAGAAGTTCTCTTACTGGTTGTCATCCCCGGATTTAATCTTCGCTTAAGAACCCAATCAATTTTACCACTTCGGATACTATCAATACCCATCTTTATTTTATTCATATCTTTGTCCATGTGAATATCATAACGTTCTAACAAATCTTCCAATACTGTGAGTTTCATATTTGCACCAGCAGTTGCTCTTCCAGATGCAGTAGCATCAGCAGCAACCTTTGCATTTCCCAAAAACTTAGTTGCCAATCTTATATTGGTAATCTTGGGTGTCATCATTTCTTTCTTAACTAAATCTATAATTGACTTTTTGTATTTTCCAATTAGATTTTTACCTGTTAGTGTGGATTCAAAAGAATTGAAATCAATCTGCCACCATATGTCTGCATAGTTAGGATCTGAGTTGGTAGCCTTGGCAGCAGGACCTAATTGGGTTGCTTTTCCTTGGACAGCCTCTTGCAGACCATAAATATAACCATAAACAATCAATGAGTTTTCGGATACTGGTGAAAAGTTAGATTCCCATTTTCCAATTGCATTTTTCTTTAGAATCGGATAATATCGCTTACCGAGAGGAGTATCAACAGGGAATCTTTGGTATCTCATTCTTTGAACTGTAGTGTGTAACTCTTTGGAAGCACGAGTAGCACTCATTCCTTTCCCCAGAGGTCGAGGTTGCATCAACATCAACATTTGTTCTTTTAGTTCTTTTGGAGGAAGGACGATACGATACTGTCCACCGGCCAATCTCTTTATATTTATTTTGTTGTCTCCAAAGAACTTTTTAAGTGAACGTGGGGTAGTCCCAACAGCCTTAGATGCAGCACCCAAAGAAGAATTATTATCACGCATCATGGTGTATGCACGACGACACTTTCTAATAGTCACTGGACGCATAGTTTCACCTTCATATATATTGAGTCTACCATCTATTTATACTTCCCTACAAGTCAGGGTTTATTTCAATCATTGGATCTCCATCCAATGACCCCTCTACCAAGAACCCAACCTTAATCAATTCATCAATTTTTTGTAGACTAACTGTGACGCCGTTGTCTTTCAATACCTTAATTATTGATACTTTTGATTCATATTGACCACCATCAGCATACTGCTGAATAGTTTTAATTAGATTCATGTGGTCTGCAGTGACATCATCTAAGTTTATTCCCATAGGGACTAAGTTTTCTATTAATGTGCTCATACTGTGATTAAATAATAATGTAGCCTTGCTAAGATGTGTTAGACTTACAGAAGAATCCCCCTTTAGTCTTGCCAATCCTTTGCATAAGTTTATGTATTGTTGAAACTTTCTGTTTTCTTTGGCAGATCTCCGTAGAAAAACTTCTTTAAAATGTGGGTGGGATTTAACATCTCTGTTATAAATATCTACAATATGTTTACGAACTCCAAGTATATCGGGGTCCATACGACTAACGTATCTTAGATACTCACGATAAAAGGACCTCCATATTTTTAATTTATGTTTAGCATCTTTGGTATCTAAAGTCCCACTCATAGCATCTAAAATCTTGTTTTCTACAAACTCATCTGCACCATCACTTGTAAGGCTCATTTGGCAATACATAAGAGTCATACGACTAATCATCTGGTGAGAATATTCTTTAAACACATCCATCATGGCAATTTTCTTCATGCTTTTACTATATGCTTTATCTGGATTACCCCAAAAACTCATATTTATAATTGCATCACGTTTGACATCTACTTGGCCTTTCTGCATAGTATAATAACCATTAGCAAGCATATTCATTAGTTCACCAAAGACTTCTGTCCCCCATGTTTGAAACTCAGACACAGCAATACGCTCATTATTCATCTTACCAATGAGTCCTAATTCTATTGAATTGAGATCTTCCCCGGACATTGCACCAAACAATCCCGGAATAGTGCACAGTTTGCCTGTTGAGGCCACACCACAAGATACTAACGGTTGTATAACGTTTTCAATCAAGTGGTCTTTGCCTTCACCCATACTGGTTATGACGGCCATGTGAATCATGTCTTGTTTCTTAAAAGGACTCAAGCAGTTCAGCATAACGGCGTGTTTAATACTATCTTCAGCATATACATGTCGCCATAATGTAGAATCGTCAATCATAATCTTCAATGGGTCTGTCCCATTTTGATTACATATTTTAAGATACCCATCAAATTGATCATCTGTTAATTGACTACTCTTGCTATTAGTTGAACGCCGAACATCATTGACAACAAACACTTTTTCTTTATTGTGCATGTCATAGCCACCACAAATAGTTATTTGTTCCCCTGACCTCATAGAGTCAGTAAGAAGCATTAGAGTATCTGTAAGTTGTGGATTAGTCATATCATTAAGCATAGTCCCATTATGAGCCATACAAGAAATAGCATATGTTCCGTCTGAAACAACAAACTCAACTGATGATTCTTCAGAACTTGCTCGCTTACCTGTATTCAGTGGGCCGTCTTCAATCTTGATTACTACACCACTGCCAACTTCATATTCATGACTTATCTTAGTCTTGTATATTGATTCAACAGAACTGTTTTGGTCAAGAAATTGGTTTACACAGTTCTCAGCATAATTAAATATTGATTCTGATACCATAGTTCACACCTGTCTATCATTGTTACCAACACCTATTTATCCATTCCTAAAGATCCCGCCCGAGAGGGCCGAGTGGACGCAGAAACCCTCTCAATTACAATGCCAGCCCGAAGACCAACACCTTTTAACCTCAACCAGAAAGGAAGTGGAAACTAATCGAGTAGTGGAACCCATTTAGCCATAGGATGCACCACTTCATGGAGTCCATGATACCACTCGTTGTCCTAAGACACAAGTTTCACACACTAAACCAGAAAGATACACGCCTATGGCCGGAATTGATAGCCTTGCGGCACAAGTGTCCAGCCAACCAATGAAGGTTAGACTCACTCAGTAGTTTCTTCAGCAGGAGGTGCTTGGTCCTCGTGGTAATCAGGCAGGTCGTCACGGCTTACAGGGCCACGAGCGATTGCATTGAATGATTTGTAGAAGCGACCCGGATTCTTCTGGGATTCTTCCTTTTGCTTGAGGAAGTCACATAGGATAGGAAGATTGTAGGTTTTCTTGACACCATCTTCGGAAGTTTCTTCGGTAACTACATCGTTTGACTTAACGAATCGGTCCCAGTCTTGGATTTCGAATGATTGAAGATAAATCTTCTCACGACGTCCAGTTTCCATGTTTACCATGCGAACAACAACTGAATCTGCACCTAATGGGCTCATCTGTTGGTTAAAGGAGAGAATTGCATAATTTCGGTAGATTTCACCGAACTCAGGCTTTAGGATGTCATAGGTTGCCCCACGACGACCCACGGTTCTTGCTGGCCGTGTCTCTTCAAGTTCATTCATAAATGCTGCTATTGCTTCTGCGTTATTATTTTCCATTTTTTTCACCTTATTGTTTTTCTGCCCGGAGTCTTGTCGGGGCTAATTTATAGTGAGTGAGATCACCCATATATACCTTAGTATTAGTATAAACAAACCATATAAACCCCAAGATATAAATAGCGAGCCATTACTAAATATAACTATGGTGAACTACTTATGGTTGGATCCGGTAACTGGAGATACAGCAGTTAGGGCAAACGCCCCACAGGGCTGGGCACATGTATGCTATTATTATACTAATGATTCTCCTGCATTAATTATATCTACAATACCCTCAATTAAATATTGGGTGGAAAGCCACCAAAGTAACTCTATTGCACCTTCTGGAATCATAGGTAACAAAATATCACTTACATTACAAGGCACAGAAGAAGTAATTGCATTTTGGGCTGTTAAACTTTTGAACTGTCCTTTAATGGATATCCAAGTAGGAAAGAATCTAATAATGATTAAATATAATGTTGCTAAAAATCCCTGCCCACAAAAAGATTGGGTTTTTGTAGATGGTAATGCTAATATGCAGACACCACATGGTCCAGTTTCAGTCCCCGGAGACAGCAGTAGTGGCGGTTCAATGAGTCCAATGGGCAATCCACCACCCCAAGGAGGGGGTGGAGGCGGTGGCGGCGGCGGCGGCGGTGGAGGAGGGCAACCTGAACCCGCAGGAGGACCACCAGAAAGTCCATTACCATTCCCAAGCAAAGGAGAAGGTATTCCGGGTTTAACCCCCCCATCAGGCGAAGGCTCTGGAAACGGCTCTGGCGAAGGTGGAGAAGGTGGAGAAGGCTCACAAGGCTCTGGGGAAAGTGGAGAGGGTGGCTCTGGAGGCAGTGGCGAAGGCCAAGGTCAAGGAGAAGGCTCTGGAAGCGGAGAGGGTAGTGGCTCTGGCGAAGGTTCAGGCGAAGGCTCGGGTTCTGGAGAAGGTAGTGGTGAAGGTTCAGGCTCTGGCGAAGGCAGTGGACAGGGTGAAGGCTCTGGAAGCGGTGAAGGTTCAGGCTCTGGCGAAGGACAAGGCGAAGGCCAAGGCACAGGTGGTGAGGGCGGCGAAGGCGGCGAAGGCACAGGTGGAGAAGGAGGACAGGGCGAAGGCTCGGGTTCAGGAGAAGGATCTGGCGAAGGCAGTGGCTCTGGCGAAGGTGGAGAAGGAGGACAGGGCGAAGGTTCAGGCTCTGGCGAAGGACAAGGCGAAGGCAGTGGCTCTGGCGAAGGCGAAGGCCAAGGCGAAGGTGGAGAAGGAGGACAAGGAGAACCTACGAGTGGTGAAGGTGGAGAATCTGGAGATAGTCCTGCGCCCAGCGAAACAGGTAATAAGCCAGAAGATAATTCCAAAACCTCTATGCAAGACTTCACAGGCGATCTGCCTAAATCCGAACAAGAGAAACAACAAGACAAGGCTCGTGATGCTGCTAAGGAACAAGCCCAGAAAGACCATGATAAAAAATCTGATGCTCGAACTGATGAATGTGGTGAACTGGCTGATTTGGCTAAAGATGAAGCCAACGAGGGTAACATTGATGATGCAATTGAAGCATTAGAAGATTGTTGTAATACAGGTAATCCAAATAATCCTCGTGACAATGGTAATATGGAGTCTGCTAAAGAAAAAGTTAAAGAGGGTATTGATAAATCTGATTTAACAGATGATCAAAAGTCTGCAGCCAATGAAAAAGTAGATGATATGAAGGTAGGCACACAGGCCAGCGAATCCCAACAATCATCAACACAGGCTAAAAATGATGCCAATGAAGCAAACTCACAATCAAGTCAAAACAATCCAGAAGGTGCAAAAGAGGCTATGGATAACGCTATTGATAATCTTAATGATGCTATTGATACTGCAGATAACAGACAGGATTGGGCAGATATAAAAGATGCTGCTGAAGCAGGTAGACAAGCCGCAGAGGTTATGCAAGACAAATTAACTGCTGATGCTATGGATGACGTTTCTAAACAGGCATCCCAAGAACTCAATGAAGAAAAGTGGGGTATTTTAGATAAAGATACTGGAAAGTTCATTACTGATGCAGGAAATCCATTAACTTTTAATTCAGAGGCAGAAGCACAAGAAGTTATAGATAAAACTATGCCTGTTGCTAATGTTGTAGCCGCTCCATTAGGAAATCCAATAGATGATGCTATGAATCGTGCAGACATGGGAGAGTTAAATCTTGATTCTGAAGATATTAAAGATGCTTTTGAAGATGCTTATACAGAAGAGATGGAAAGATTAGATCATTTACAAGTTATTTGCACCATAGTTAATTTAGATGGGACATATGCTAAGTCAGAATGGCCTGAATTATATACATCTGTTGCCACATGGTTGGAATTGGGTGGCGACCCACAGGTCATGATGCAAATGATGTCAGGTCAAGAACCCGAGCACAAAAGAACAGATAGAGTTAAAGTTACTGACTATTTGGGACTTTATAAAAACCCAGTGGTTATTGATTTCCCAGATCCGACTGATTTAACTAAATGGAATCCATTAGGTGTTGGAGATACTACTTCTAAGGGAGAACTTGTTCGCACATGGTTAGATAAATCTTTTGATGTTGGCACAGTTGTAACTGTTTCGCAGGATTTCGGTAGTGATTATGTGGTAGTCCTCCCACCGTCTTCACCAGATACATTTGTTGGTGGCCTACTAATTCCTAAATTAACTTTAGATTGCTATCAACCCGTTGTAGAACAACAAAATGTAGTTACATCACCAAATCAAATTATGGATACTTCTCGCAGTGCAAATAACATTGCTAAAGAAAAAGCCAAAGAAAAGGCTAAATTACGTTCACTAAGTCAATCATTGAGCACAGATCGCCATTTAGAAACCAGAGTTGATTTGCTAACTGGTGAAATACGTCAATTTAATGGTAACCAATTGGCTGCAGGTGAAGCAGGATTTACATTTGTTAAAACTCGTTTGATAAAGATGGGATTAAATGTTTATCCAGTCGCACTCCCCGGCGTTATTGACTACTGTGATGATAAAGGAATCAGTTATAGTATACTTGATACAGGTTCTACAGGACTCCCAACTAAGTTAGAAGTGTCTGCCACTTTAAAACCATTATTGGAACAAATGGGTAAACCATTAAAGTTAAGTAGTGGAGCAACTAATGATATGGTGGTGATATCATACCGATAATGACAGATACAGGTATTCCTCCTTGGAAAAAGGAGTTTAGTCGATTTAGTGACCGTTCATTGAGAGAGATGAAGAAATATGCGGACAACACTAACGAAGAACGTGAGTGGATGTGTTATGTTTACGACCAATCTGGTGTATATGAATTAGGTGGTGTATCTTATGGTGATGAATCTGCTATTAAAGTATCTCCACAAAGTAAAGGTGCACAAGATCGCTTAATGCGTGGACTGGAAGACCAAAAGTGGACAATTCATGGCCATCCTCTGAAAGATGGTAAGATATATACTGGCCGTCAATACTTTTCCTCCACAGATATTTGTAGAGAGTTCGTAGATTCTCGGACTAATAATAAATATATTGTTCAATTCGTAGTTTTCCCACATCAACAGATTCAGAAAGGACCTGATGGCAAACCAACAGGTAAAAAGGTTATTCACAATCGTGTTCGCACATTAGTTTTCCCTGACACACAGACTATTGTTTCTGCTATGCGTGATTCCAACCCCGGCGTAGATCCTTATGCCATCACTGCAGAATCAGGACAGAACAAACAAGTTTCTGATGGAAATGGTGGATTAACATTATCTAATGAATCTGGAGTAGACTGGTTTAAGTTTCAAGAAGCACTTGGAAGATATGGTATGATGGGTATTATGGATTTGGAAGGCCCTTCATTGGGCGCAGAGGGATATAGTTCAAATCAAATAAGTATATTCAATGTTGCAGGTGTTGCAGGTATTGCGGCTGTTCTGGGTGGTTTGTGGTATGCTAATTCCAACAAACAAAAGATTATCGAAGTAATCGATGGTTTTTTCCCCGAGCATAGGTGATGATATTGGTATTTAGTCTGGACATGATTGGAGACTATATCTTCGGTGGTGCTACTGGCTGGGTTTTTGAACACAATAGAGAACCTGATAAAGTTATTAAAGTTATGAAAGCCTTTCCAAGAGTTGGAAGCAAGGTTTTAGATGCATTCCAATATCACACATATTTACAAGACCGTCACCCAGCCACATATAATCCATACCATAATAGTTATGACTATGAGTTTTCTGTATCTATGCTGTGGAGACCAATGTCTGCAAAAATGATTATGTATTTATTTGATGAAACTATGGGTGCTCACAAAAGTGGAATGAATATACCATCAGGATTGCCAAAAATATATGATACTCAAAATATAGAGTTAACTTTACAAGATGCTAAGGACATACAGTCAAAAATTATATCTTCTGGTATTTTAGGTCTTAAAAACGAAACTTCATTTAAAGATAATTTCCTTAGTGTTCGTGGTCCGGGACACCGTAATACATATATTTGTGTTATGGAAAAATTAAATGTGCTGAGCAAGTCCAAGGGTCTGCAAATTAACAGCAAGCGTCCGAGGGCAGAAGTTTTTAAAGAAGTAGCCAATTTTTTATGGGATGACTTGGGAATGGTGACTCGAGATACTGTTACTGCAGGTAACTATGGTTTCCGTGCAAATGGGGAATTAGTTATATTCGATCCAATAATTGCACCCCTTCCAGAAGTAAATGATTGGAAGTCATCAGATGTTTTTGACAGATTAAGGTATAATTATTTTGGTTATCTTTTTACTGAAGAGCCATTTCCAATAGATAAAGTTAAGGAAGCAGGTTACGTAAATAGGAAAATAAGAAAGATTGAAAGACAGATTTCGGGAAATACATTTGATACTGTGGAACGTAAGGCAGAATCCTTTGAGGTTGAGGGATTTCCCGGTTCAGTTCAAGATGGGACACAATTAGAAGATTGGTCTGTGCAAGATTTAATGTATTCTAATGCAGTCACG
>TARA_R110001599_G_scaffold339471_1_pt1 | contig 10795 bp, 3 predicted proteins | sample TARA_R110001599 | Tara Oceans TARA_R110001599 (sample SAMEA4398360) | marine metagenome | biome: Polar Biome; feature: [MES] marine water layer (ENVO:01000295) within the mesopelagic zone...; material: water (ENVO:00002006), including particulate matter (ENVO:01000060) such as...... | reverse complement strand
TCGGCTTTTGAAAATACTTTTTCAGAACCTATATCTAAAGAGTGTTCCATTATCTTGTTGACGTCAAGGTTTACGTTTTTACTAGCCAAAGCTTGTTGCACTTTAGATTTTATATCTAATTGATCTAAAACATCTCTAACAGCTTTTACGTTCTGCATAGCGTCATCCGCAAAATACATGTCGTTATATCCTTCTGAGAATTTCTTTAACATCCACAGGGCTTTTGCTTCACCCGTGCTATTACCTAATCCAGTAATATTTTCTAAAGGTATTTCTAACCCTTGAGACTTTAAAAACTCATATATAGGTCCAGCTGCTTCAGCGGGTCTAGCAGTTAGTACAAATTGGTTGTTTGTACCAAACTTCTTAGCTCTATCTAAAGCTTTTTGAAAGAACGGTCCTTTCTCTCCACCGGTAACAACATTAAATTCCGCAAAATCAAACTCACCACCTCTATCTAGTATTTTTTGTCCTTCAGTAGCGAATTGCTCAGCATCTAATCTAACCTTTTCGTAGCTAGTAACAAATTCGTTCATTTTATCAATCAACTCTTTAGGCATTGCGTCCGCTTGTTTTAGGTTGTCCGTTTTAACTTCCATAAACCTTTCACCAAACATTGTTTTAAAACCTGATTTGTTTCCTTGAACTGCCTCGTGATTTCTTTCCACTATCTTGTCTAACAAAGATCTCTCTGCTCTAGCTTTATTTCTAGCTAAAGCAGTTGGTAAAGAAGTTTCAACAAACAACATACTAACATCATATCCTTTGTCTTTAAATTCTTTAACTAATTTTTCCATAGACTTAATAGAACCACCAGTACCATCAACAACAACCCCGTCAGCATTACCCTTATACTTCATCATCTTTCTTTTAGCAATACCTCTAGATTGATGCTGTAAAGAACCCAGTGTGCTTCTCTGTGCTGGGGTAAGATCATTCATATTCTCTGGTAAGCCATTGTTTTTCTTTAACCATTCTAAAGATATATCGGAGTTAACTAATTTAAACCCTTGTCCCTCTAGGTTTAACTTTTTAATAACATTACCCTTACCACTACCAGCTCCACCGGCTAAAAATATAACTTTTCTATTTGGTTTTGGTAAACCATCTGCGTTAGGTATTCTAGCTCTAACACCAGATTTAGTTGTGGCCAAAGTATCGTCAAAATCCCAAGTAGACATACCTCTTACTTCTTTGTTTTTGATTCTACCACTTTTTATCGCCTCTTCTCTAATCTTAGCGTTTCTAATCATCTCTGTAGTAGTGACGTTTTTAGAAGGCAAGTTGGCTTTTTTAGAAACAACCTGAAGAGCCTTGTAACCTGCTCCACCTTGTAATCTACCATCTATAATTTCAGCGTAAGTTTTACCAGTCTTTAAATCCACAATAGACTCCATTATTTGTCTCTCTAATAAAAAATTAGCCTTAGCCATTACATCTGTAGTAATACCTTTTTTTGCATATATATTAGCTGTATTACCCCCAGACTCAGGAGAGTCAATTTTTTCTTGTAGCTCTTTATTTATAATACTTTGTTTAAACTCTCTAATTAATGGCTCCATGTTTTCATTAAAACCTTTTTTGTTTCCAGAGTGGTTTAAAGTATTTAAAAGTAAATTACCAGTAAAGTTAGCTAACTGAAGCTCGTGTTCACTTCTATATCTTTTAGATAAGGCTTTATCTAGGTTTCCACTTCTTTGTAGCGTAGAGGCATTGTGGGTTGCTAGACCTCTAAACCAACCTCCACCTAAATTAGTTTGTATCTGCATTAAGTAACTAACGTTGTTAATAGCTTTTTCAATAGCTCCTTTTTTACCAGACTTAACGGCGTTATTTACGTGATCAAATATTTTTTCAGAAACATACTCTAACATACCTTTGTTTGCTTCAAGCATTTTATCATAACCCTTTAGTGTTCCATCAGGTGATAATTGTTTTTTAACACTTTCAACGTAAGCTTTTCTTGATTTAGCATTTTTAGGATTAAAAAGATCAATACCTTTATCCTCAAACACCTCCAAAGTCTTATCAACTATTTCCTGTACCTTGGTGTTGTCGTTTACTTTAACAAACTTAGGGTCAAATTTTAATTTTTCTTTTATTCCTTTAAGCCCCTCAAAAATACCCGCACGCATTTCTTTGTCAAATATCTTATATCTCTTACCCTCATATAAGCCTGTTGATTCGTTAAACTTATAGCCTTTTATTTTTTTAGAAGAAGTATGAGGCACTAGTTCTCTAAAACCAAACCTTTGTTCACCACCACCCATTGTTGTTCCAAGACCACCTCTATCAGCTCCTTTCATGTTTAATAGTCTAATATCAAAAGTATTAAACAGCTCAGGTAAAAACTCCTCAACGTACTCTCTGCTAAAGTCGGCATCTTTTTCTCTTGCAGATTTACCCTTGTTAACATTGATATTTTTTTTGTCAATAATTCCTTTTTCAGACAAAACATCTATTAGTTTATTTAGCTCTCCATAAACACTTGTTCCTTTTTTACCATCAAACTTTGCATCAAATATAACTGGCCTAGCCGCTTTACCCTGTATTATACCAAGTGTTCTACCTGCTTCACCAACTTTTACGAATAACTCACCAGTTGTAGCTAAATCATCTATATTTAGCTTCATCTTATCCATTATTTCTTTCTTGTATGGTTTAAGATCTTCGTTGTTAGCTATAACCTCTAACATAGCGGATCTAGCTCCTTGGCCTTTTCTTATCTTTTCAGCAAACTGATCAACCAACAGCTTTGTTTTTTTAGACGCTAAAGCTTCTGGAGTGGTTCCTCTTAAATTTTCTTTAATAGATGTTAAAACTTGATTAAGTTTAAGTCCCTCATAAACACCAGGGTTCATTTTCTTTAACATTTCAGCAAACCTAGGATTGTTCAACTGATTGTCCACAATTTTTCTACTTACAGTAAAAGCCCCATGCGGCATTAAATAACTCATTTTAGCATGATGAACATCTTTCCTACCACCTTTAAATATAATTTCGTTAAGAATACCTTTTCTATAAGGCTTTTTAGTCATTTTATCTCTACCCTCAGCTTTTTGAGAATCTGTCAGTATTTCTTTGGCAATACCTTTGTTTAGTTCAGCAAAAGTAAACTCACCTTTGGATTCGTAAACATCTCTAAACGCAGATTTAGCAGCGTTTGTAGTTTCTGATGTGTACTTATCTCTAGTTTCTGGTAGCATTGCCTCGTAAAGCTCTCTTTCTTTTGTTTCGAATATTTCTTTAGAAATATCGTAATAATCTTTTTTTGCTACTTTTTCTAAAGTAATACTACCATCTTTATTTTCAACCTCTTTATATCTACCAAATTGCTTTTCAAGTAACCTTTGGGTTTCAGTAGTAATAGCTTCTGCTAGCTTGGCTGGTCTTAAGTCAACAAGTGCTTTTGTTGATTTTATATAGTCAGTTGTGTTTTTTCTAATACTAACTAAATCTCTAGGTTCAACATAATCAAGTGGATTTATTTTCTTCTTACCTTTAGCTTCTCTGCTTATATCCTCTTGAGATTTAAATTCAAAATCTTTAATACTAGTATCAACAAGTTCTCTACCAGTTTCACGCATAGTTTCTTGGCTCTCCATGTAACCAAGCTCAGCAAAGTCATCCATTTTATCAAGAGCATCACGCTTCATGTCGTGAATACGTAAAGCCAATGTCTGCATAACTGTTTTAGTTAAGTTTTGCTTACCTTTATAACCCTCCGCTTCAGCTTGTTTTATAAACTCAGGTGTACCAAATTTAGCGTCATACTTATTTTCTAGCGCTTCGATTTTTTTATCATTTAACCTTCTGTTTCCGTCCGCTTCATAAATATCTTTAACCTCTTCTTTGCTTCCGTCTCTTTTTTCAATATTTCTAGTGCCAAAATCTTTTCTATTGGTATAGTCTTTTATTATTCCTTGAAGACCTCTGTTTTTAGTTTCAGGACCTCTACTTAAATCATAAACCATTTCTAAAGCTAGTGTATATTTTTGATCTGGATTTCTATGTACATCTGGGTACATCTTTTCAATCATATCATATATTATACCATCAAACTCTTTACCAGCCACAGAGCCACGTGTTGTTGATGGTGCTGTCATCTGCTCTATAGATCTATCAAGTTTTCTACCTTCTTTACCTTTAACTATATCGTCATATACTTTTTGGGTTTTACTAGAAAGCTCTACTGATTTAGAAGCAACATTGTTTTCTACGTAGTCCTCAGAAGCTTCTTCGTTTTTTCTTTGCTCTGTTCTACTATCAGCCTCTATGGATTCTGCAAAAGTTTTAGCTTCTTTGGTGTTTTTAAACATATCAACCTGCTTCCTTGTTAAGTTACCATCCATAACAGATCTAGAAAAGTTAGCCATAAAATCTATTAGATCTTGTTTTGTACCACTTTCAATAACACTAGTACCCACGTGTCTATTAGTAAACTTATTTAAGTCCATTTGTAACTTTTTCCAAGTTCCTTTTGCTACAAATTTACTATAGTACCTAGGGTTTGATAAAACCTCAGCTGTGTAAGCTAAAAATTCATTAGCTTTTATTTTATCAAAATCCGTACCATTTTTACCTTTCTGGTGACCATGTTCATTAAACACCAACTCCTCAATAGACATACTGCGCTTTACTCCTGTTAGCTCCCCAGCTTTGTCCCTAACAGGAACATCTGCAAACATTTTACCTTGGAAGCTAGACTCAATAGTAGCCTTAAACCTATTCATTAATTCTTTATTGCCCTCAAACATCTCGCTCATAGTTAAATGAAACACCTCATGTGGGACTTTGCCAGGTTCAACTTTATTAACATCTATTAGTATAGTCTTACCATCTTTAGAAAATTCAGCAGCTGAGTCTTCAAACTCAAATAACTCTTCACCTTCTTTATCTTTCCTGCTATTAACAGCTTTTATAGAGACATCTTTACCGAATACAGCTTTTACATTTTTATTTTGACGCTCAAGCATTTTAGTAGCTTTTTCTGGATCTTGCCAGTCGTTCATTTGGTATATTCCCTCTAACCTTGTGTGAACACCCATAAATAACTCTTCAGCTTTTTTTAACTTGCCCTCTACTTCTTTCGACTCTTCAGATCTTCCTGTTGCTTTCTGATTATCTATTGTATTTTTATATACAGTTATTTTATCAGCTAATTCTCCTTCTAATTTTTCTAATCTAGATGTTGTTCTAAAGTTGTTCTTCCAATTTTTACCACCTCCAAAAGCCCAACCCTTAGCGCCAATACTAGCAAACACAAAGTAATCAACTAGCATGTCTTGTGAAGTTAACTCTAAGTCAGCGTAGTTTTCTTTAACCCATGTTTGGTAGGATTCTTTACCTGCAACATCTCTAATTAAACTCTCTAGGTTAGCAGCCGCTTGCACGGACAAACTACCACCTACACCACTTTTATTAGCATTCATAAAAGTGTTTAAAAGATTGTACTTAGATTTAAAGTTAGGTAAAAAATTACCGACAGCATAAAAACCAGCACCCCCACCCATGTGGTAATGTTCGTCAAAAGCAGCTTTCATTTTCATTTCTTCTTTTATTATACCACCAGTATGGTATAATCCTCTTTGAAAAGTATTACCTTTGGATAATTTAGAAACTAATTTAGCAGCGCCTGGAACAATACCAGTTCCTTTTTTAATAGCTAAATCTATTAAGGCAAACTCAGCTATAGCAGGTACAAAACCAGCTACACCCTCATAAATTCTATAACCGCCAGATCTTTTAACTCTTTCTTTTTGAGTTGTAGTAAGCTTTATATTGCTGTTACCAGCTATACCCTCTAATACATCTCTTTCTTCTCTAGGGCTAGTCATCGTTTCAATATCCGCTTGACTACCACCAAATATACCTCTAAAACCTTCAACAAGCAGCTCAGGGCCTCTTATTGGTACATTTGCCTTTGTTGATGCTGGATCAATATTTAGTAGGTGCATTTTAGTTAGCACCTTACCTTCTTTTATTAAATTAAATCTATCGTCGCGATAATCTTTAAGCATTCTTTTAAATGCTTTTGACTTATCATCTTCAGCGTACTCATCTTGATCAAAGAATCTTTGTTCACCTACGGTAAACTCTTGTTCTTCATTTTTCTCTGTTAAGCCAAAAAAGCCTTGTGGAGACGTGAAAGACGATTTATCTGCTATACCCAAAGCGCCTTGAAACTTAGATGCAAAACTTTGGCTTTTTTTAGATATTGTTTTTCTATTATTAGGTCCCTCTGGTTTGCTAGAATCGTAGTCTGGGTTTTCGGCGTCCACAAAGCCTAGCATAGTAGATCCTTTAGCTCCAGACATAAAGGTAAACCCATCACTTTTTACAGTAGCGTCATAATACTTTGCTAAATGTTTTTGTTTTATTTCAAACTCATAACCATTTTTATTACTTCCTTTTATTTCATAACCTAAAGACTCAAAAACAGACCTAGCTTGAGGATCGTTTATTGTTACATCAAAAGTTTCCTCACCCTGTTTATCACTTAACCATTTTTTCCTACCATTAACATTAAATGCTTGTTCAACGTTTTGACCATAAGTTAATTTAATTTTATTTTCAGTTTCGTCTAATTGCTCTTTATCTACAACAATAGCTGTAGCTGCTTCTGGAGATTCTGGATTAATAGATATACCGGTTATAGGGTCTATTAGATCTTTAGAATTACGTCTTGACCAACCATCATATTGATTTAATAATTCTTTATTTATCTCCTCTTGCTTTATATAATCTTGAGAACCAGGTTCTAGTGTTTTTATTTTCTCACGCCCTAGGTACAAAGCCATACCCTCTTTAGTAAGAGTGTTTATTTTTGCCTGCTTGTTGGCTCCATCAATTATTGTTGTTGTTGTGTTTTCTTCTTTTATAGTGCTAGCAAGCTTTACCTCTGCTTCGTTAGACCTTGTAGCTTTATCTTTTTCAAACTTTTTAGTAACAGCGTTTTTAATTACAGCTTCTATGGATTGTTCACCCATAGAGCTAAAATCTTCACCTGGAGAAAAGCTACCACCAAACAACCCTCCAAAATTTCCTACTTGTTTTTTTAAAGCACTCATTACTAGCTCGTAGTCTTCACCCCTGCCTCCTCTTTCGCTTTTTTCTGCGTAACTAAAGTTGTAGTCGTCACCCAGTAAGTTTTGTAAAAAGTTTTCGTCTTCTAGTTTTTCCGCTATAACGTTTGTTGCTTTTGTTTTTTGTGCTTGAAATTTTGGGTCAATTTTTTTATTTCTATTAAAAAAACTTTCAATTTGACTACCATAAGTATTCCAAGTTTTAGACCTTTTATCAAACCCTTGAATGTTAAACGCTTCTGAGGTTTCATCGGTATCCGCATCATACATAACAAAAGCATCCTCACCAGCTTTAGCCTCTTTAAATGTTATATTGGTATTTTGCCCTCTATAGTGATCATTCATTTTCTTAACAAAATCACCCTCAGCTTGCAACCAAGAAACACCCTCCGACATTTGCCCGGCTGTAGGGTGGTTAATTTCTGGTAAATCCGATCCACCACTTTCCGACCCTGAATCCGTACCTGACGCAGGGTCTGTCAACTTTCCCAGCGCAAGAAATTCTTCTACTGATATGTTGTTATTGTTATTTTCTTTTTTTTGAGTTTCTTGTAAAGATAAAAACTCTTCCATCGAAATATTATCTGACATATTTATTATATATATTATATAGGGTTACCATCTTTATCAACTTCTGTAAATCCTTCTTCCAAACTTATGAACTTAGCCCATCCATCTCCCATTGGGTATACTTTTCCAACTTCAAAATTTTGTTCTTCCTCTTCCCCATATTCTGTTAATTTCTGAAAACCAGGGGAGTTACTATTTAATCCGTTTTTAACAAAGTCTTCTGTAGAAGAGTATGATTGCGTTCCATTTTCCATCTCTTTTCCAGTCTCCTCATCGTATTTTGTCATAGTCCACCCACCTTTTCCATCAGGCGCAACTTTAATAAAATCTCCTATTGGAAAACCATCTCCAGCCATTAAACTCTCTCTCATTACAGTTAAAGCACCTTTATCGTTTATTTGTATACCCCTTATTTTTAATGGGTTGGATGCGGTTACACCTTTAAAGTGGTCTACCGCAGGAGGATTTGCGTTATACTCTTTTAACTTTAATGCGTAATTCACTTCAGCTTCTTTAACCTTCCAATAAGCTGTTTGTGCTTTGTAATCTGTAACTAGGGTTGGATTATTTTTTTCCCATGTTGTAGCATAACTATCATCATAATTTTGCTTTTTAAAATTAGCATAATATTCAGCTATTAAAGGAAAAGATACTTTCTCACTAAAATTTGGATCTTCTGAATCTGTTAAAGCGCTTTCTACCATATCCCAATTTTTATTGAAATTTTCTAATGCGGATTTGGATAACCCTTCTAAATCCTCGCTATCTATTACGCCATCTCCTCCGTTTTCACCACCGGCAATATCTAACTCCATAATCTTAGTTCTTAAATCCACATCGTCCGTAAACATAGTGTTTATGATATCTAATGATATATTAGGATTTACTCTTATTGCTTTTTTAAATCCTTCGTCACCGGTTAATCCATTAACTCCTCTACCGACAATATCATCAAATCTCTTTGGATCTTCTTTAAACCACGCCGCGAGATCAGTTGCGTCCTGCTGGTTATTTCTATCACCGTAAGCTACGCCTTTCTCGGCTCCTTTCACTTTACCAGCGACTTCACCTTGGGTAGCACCACTATTTATATCATCAAGAAGGTGGCTATCATTTTCTGCGTTTTCAAACTCCAACGCATTTACAATGTCTTCTGATGTAAAAGTCACAGCGTCGCCGAACTTATACTCTTCTTCTCTAGTTTCTTCTTGACCCATGATATTACCAGCATCATCTATTTCTTCTGTATACACGCCTGTTCCAACCCTTTTGGTCCCAGTACTATAACCACTTGTTGTAACTTGTAACTTCCCGTTAACGATTTTTGCTGTTATACCTTTTGGAGTATTGTTTGGATCTTTCCAAAGTCCAAATATTGAATTCAAAGGATCTATATTCCCCGACTTAATTCTACTTTCATTCCACTTATCTGGATCCTGAGTAGATATCATGAAGTTTTTCCTAACATTTACAGCTTCATTTTTTAACCTCATAAGTTCTCCAGAAATCTCTCTCCTTTTTCTAGCGTTAGCTTTAGTATCACCTTTTCCCTCAGTATTAACTTTCTCAAACTCAACTTGCAGTTCCTCTACTCTACCCGTGAAAGCATCTACAAAGACACTTGGAAGAGGTTCTTTTCCATCATATATCGCACTATATACACCCTTAGCCGCATCGTTAACTGGTTTTAAACCTTTTTCTTTTGCGATATCTTCTTGTTCTTTTCGCTCTTTGAGTTGGTCTATAACGCTGGTCATAGTGTCCATATACGTTTTTTGTACCTTCGCCGCGCCTTCAAACAAAGGTTTCATGTTAGGTACGTCTGCCATAGCCCCAGTTTGCCCTTCTTTAAATGCCGCGTTTACTAAAGTTGCGTCTGCTTTTATTGCCATATTTTATATTTCTTAATTAACCGTATTTCTCCATAAACGCTTCATTTTCTGATAGACTTGTAGCAGTTGTTGTAATACCACTAATTCCATCCGCCAACGCTTGGTTTTGTGCCATTTGAGCTTGCATTTGATTTGCTTGAGCTTGCGCACTAGCTAGATTAGCTCCTGATGTCGCGCCGAATTGCATACCTAATAATGTTGCTTGTCGACTTGCTTCAGTTTCTTGAAGCCATTTATCTCCACCTCTTTCAGCAATTTGAACTGCTCCAGCGCCTTGAGCTGCTGCTAATTGATTTCTTGATTCTTGCATACCTATTGAAGCTGATATTTGTTGAGTTTGTAACGAACCTTGATTTGCCAACGCTTGGGCTAAACCAGCAATACCACTACCTCCCGCGGCGCCTCTCATGTTTTGCATTATGTTAGCTCTTTGCTGAGCTCCTTGTTGAGCTTGAAATTGAGCTTGTTGTTGGTTTACAGTTAAATCCTCATATACATTTTCCATATTTGCATACGGATTTGTAAACTTCATACTTTTGTATTCAGCCTTCTGCTTATCCAAAATAGCTTGTTGTTTCTCACGCTCCTCTTTAGCATCAGTAGCGGCGCCTTCGGCAATACCAGCATTTTTGTTAGCTGTATAAATACCAACTCCAGCACTAACCGCCATTCCAACAACTGCAATAACACCCATCGTTCTTTCCGCGCGAGCATTTGGTGACATCATATTATTTATATACCTCATAATTTATTTTCTTTTAAATATTCTTCGTAATCCTCCCAACTAAATACCACGTTATTTTTTTCAATCTCTCTTAAATCCTGTGTATTAGTAGGGTTTGCATGTATTGTTGTTATCACACAATCTTCCACTGCATATACAATTCTTTTTGCACCTCGTGGCGATATAATATAACATGGAGCTATAAACTCTTCTATACCTTCTTCTTTTGACGATGCTAATACTCCGGACAGTAAAAAGAACCCATAACTATGTTTGTGTATTGCTGAAAAACCTAGTTGACCTTGTTTCATTCTCATCTCCCTAATATATACTCCATCTGCGAAAGAATGTTTGTATTCCCACATGTCTGGGTATATCAATTCGTTTCCATTTCCAACGACTACATCTACTCCGTCAGCGATACTAACAAAGTAATCTTCAATCTGTTTTACCTTATCTTTATAAGATTTTGCAGGGGTATTATCGAATATCTTCTGTAATTCATTTTTAGACATAATTTAATT
>TARA_R110001599_G_scaffold18878_6_pt1 | contig 10796 bp, 8 predicted proteins | sample TARA_R110001599 | Tara Oceans TARA_R110001599 (sample SAMEA4398360) | marine metagenome | biome: Polar Biome; feature: [MES] marine water layer (ENVO:01000295) within the mesopelagic zone...; material: water (ENVO:00002006), including particulate matter (ENVO:01000060) such as...... | reverse complement strand
TTTGTCATCACAAAAACCGGTGCAGATTTCGTCTAAACCACTAATTAAGAATAAATAGGAGATTATTATCATGGCCTTTTGGGGAGAAAATTTAAGTGCAGCTGCACAAGATCCAAAGAGAAAGTTTAGGTTTAAAGTTTTATTCGGTGGAACATCCGGAGAGACAGCTAACCAAGTTATTTGGTGGGCAAAGTCAGTCGATAAGCCCAAAATGACCGTTGCTGGTTCAGAGCACAAATTTATGGGACACACCTTTAAGTATCCCGGAAGTGTCAAATGGGAAGACGTTAATGTCACACTAGTTGACCCTGTCAGTCCTGACGCTGCAAAGCAAACTCTGGAGATTATGAGTTTGGCTGGTTATGTGTTCCCTGAGTCTGGTTATGTTGATAGCAGTGCATTAGCTATGAATACCATGAACAAGGCAAAAGCCGTAGCAGCAGTTGGAGAGTTTCAAATTATCCAAATTGATGCAGACGGAAATGCCGTTGAAACTTGGACACTACACAATCCATTCTTTACTGCAGTAAACTTCAGTGAACTGTCATATGATTCAGATGATCTCTCAGAGATTCAGCTGACTGTTATGTATGACTGGGCAAAACTTAAGACTGAAGGCGACGAATACAAATTTAAACTTCCAGGTGCTTAACAAGGAGCTTTAAATGAGTTGGTGGTCTAACGCAGATACAGAACCAAAAAGAAAAAACAAATTCTATGTAGAAATGGGGACGGGAGGCATTTTGTATTCCGTCTCTTCTGTTTCTAAACCTGCAGTAACAATTGAAACAAAAGAATATCAGATGATCAATCACTTTTACAAGTATCCCGGAATTCCAAAATGGGAGAACATAAGTATTAAATTTGTTGATGCTGGTCTTTGGGGAAGCGGACAAGCAGTAGTTGCTGGTAAACCTATGGAGTCAAATCCAAGATCTACTAGCAAGACCCTCTGGGAAATGCTTCTTGCATCTGGTTACGTAACTCCAAACGAAGTGCAATCAGGAATCGCATCACTGGCAAAAGTTGTATCACCCGAGAAAGCTGCTATGATCGACTTGTCTTTTGGTTCATCGCCAAACAAGGCAAACCGCTCATCACTTAAAATACATCAAGTTAATGGAGCTGGTGAAAAAACAGAGACGTGGACCATTTACAACCCAATAATTTCAAAAATATCTTGGGGAGACTTGGATTACGGACAAGATGAACTCGTAGAATATACACTAGATGTAGCTTATGACTGGGCTCAACTAGATGAAAAAGACTAAACTCGGAGATTAAATGAGAAGAAGTAATGAAGACCGATTAAAGGGCGGTCATAAACCCACGCCAGAGGAGAGCGCAGCTCCCATGGCAAATCCAATGGATTTCGTCACACCAAGTGAATTCGTTGAACTACCTTCAAAAGGAAGATATCCTGAGGGTCACCCGTTATGTGGAAAAGACTCGATTGAAATCAGATACATGACAGCCAAAGACGAAGACGTTCTCACAAACAGATCTCTGTTGAAGAAAGGCTTGGCAATTGATCGACTCATTCAAAATTTGATTATCGACAAAGACATTAACGCTCGACATTTGTATGTTGGAGACAGAAATGCAATCATCGTATTTGCCAGAGCTTCAGCATACGGAAAAGATTATAAAGCAAAAATTCAATGCCCAGCATGTGGAGAACAATCAAGGTTTAAATTTGACCTTGGAGATTATGAAATGTATGCCGGTGATGACACAGAAGGTACAGACATTCAATACAAAGAAGATGGAACCTTTACAACCACTTTGCCACTATCTACAATTGTAGCCCGTATACGCCCGCTAATGGGTCAAGACGAGCTTGATCTCGTTACCAAGGGTAAGACCAAGGATATAACGAATGACATGATTACAAAGCAAATGAAGCACTTTGTAGTCGACTTTAATGGATACGAAGATCAGAAGACTGTCGACTATGTTTGTGACAACATGGTTGCTCAAGACTCTAGATACATTCGAGATTGCTTTAGAATCGTCTCACCAGACATTAAATTGGAACAAAACTTTGTATGTAAGCACTGCGAGCATGAGGAGGTCATGTCGGTTCCATTCGGAACGGACTTTTTTTGGCCTGACCGATGAGTACATGGAGCAAGTTTATGAAACCTTCTTTACTTTAAAGCATTATGGTGGATGGTCCTTGTTCGAGCTATACAACCTTCCCGTTGGATTGAGGGACTGGTGGCTTAAACGCACTATTGAAGAATACAAGAAAGAAGCGGAAGCTATGAAGAAAGCTAAAAGCTAAATGAGATGCTTGGGTAACACCAAGCATTTTTTTTATAAACTATTTAGAGTAATACGAGGGACTTCACATGTCAAATGGAACACCACCATCAAATACGCCGCCAACCAATACCACTAGAAATGCTAGCTCGGAACAGGTACAGAACCAGTCTGAGTTTTATCAGCTACTAATCAAATCTAATGCCGAAGCTGAGAAAGCAAACGAACTACTAAAAAAAAGAACCGATCTTCTAGAACTAACAGCGAAGCAGCTAAAGTCTGAGACAGAACTTCAAAACACAAACGCCACTTTGTTGCTAAATTCGGTTAACGAAATGGAAAGAAAAAACAAGATTGCCATTGCAAATCAGGAAAGAATAAAAGAGATAAAAAAGGAGATCTCAGATCAAATTCAAGCAGCAAATGGGGCATCAGCTGAAGAGGCTGATTTAATACAATCAAAGATCAATAAATTAAAAGAAGAACAAGCCCTTCTAGAAAAGAATAAAGAAACTGCACACGACCTTTTTAAATTCGCCAAAATCAAGCAAGATGACCAAGAGAAGCTGAACAAACTTTTAAAAATTCAAGTCTTAGGAGGGGTAGACTTGCAAAAGGTCCTGGAAGGGCAAAATTACACTGAACAGCAAAAGAGAGACGCCTTAGAAGAAGCCAAAGCCATAAACAAAGACTTCCTTGATCTCCAAACAAAAGTTAAATCAGTTTCAGAAAAAGTCGCCGGGCATATAGGTGTAGCCGCTAGCTTTGGAGACACCTTTCTTGGATCAGCAGTTGATCTTCACGCCAGATTTGAGCAAATGGGAGGTGCCTTGGGAGAAGGTGGGATGAGTGGTTTCTTGGGAGACATCGTTGGCCAATCATTTAATTTCAAAAATGTTCTCTCCTCAATAGTCGAATTCTCAGCTAAAGCAGCTTTGGAGATTAGCAACCTTTCTCGTGATTTAGGAGCAGCAACAGGATATGGCGACACATTCAACAAACAAATAACGACAATGGGGCAAAAAGGCAACATGGCCGGCATTGGCTTCAAGGAATCAGCAGCGGCTTTAAAGAGTCTAACAACTAACTTGTCTTCATTCAATCCAGAAGCCGCAAAAACAAACGAGCACGTCGGAATGACAGTTGCAAGACTAAGTAAGCTTGGAGTAAATGCAGCAGATTCAGCCAAATCAGTAGATTTTTTACAAAGATCCATGGGAATCTCAGCAGAAGCTGCAGCAGACATGACTGCTGAAATAGCTACAATGGGTAAGGAAGTGGGTATAACCACAACAAAAATGATGTCGGATTTTACAGCCGCTCAAGGAAGACTTGCAGCATTTGGTCGAGAAGGCACACAAGTCTTTAAAGAATTAGCCGCTCAAGCAAAGGCAACAGGAATGGCAATGTCCAAGTTGAGCGAAATTTCAAAAACATATGACACGTTTGACACAGCAGCTGACAGCATAGGGAAAATGAACGCAGTTCTTGGAACTCAACTCTCCACACTAGAAATGCTTGAGGCAACAGACTCAGAAAGAATCATGATGATCCAACAACAAGTTAAGATGTCTGTTGGGAATTTTGACTCTTTAGATAAATACACAAAGATGTATATTGCTCAGGCAATGGGTGTTAGTGACGTGGGCGAAGCTCAACGACTATTGAACATGTCAACAGCAGAATATCAAAAGACTCTGAATGGTCAACAAAAGTCTGCGGACATACAAAAGGAACTAGCAGCCGCTACGGAAGAATTAGTTCCAATGATGCAGCAACTCAAGCTTGTAGGGGTTCAATTGTTCTTAGTGTTTAAACCAGTTATAACAGTTTTTAGCGGACTTATAAAAGCAGTGAGCAGATTTCTTAGTCCTATTGGGATGTTGCTCACATTTATAGGGGAACTAGTTGGCGGAGCAGAAGGAGGAGGAGGTTTTCTAGAAGCTCTCGTAGGTTTATTAATGATAGCGACGGCTGCGTGGTATGCTTTTGGGACTGCAGCTTTTGTTGCGACTGGAGGTATAGTTCAAATAGTTGCTGCACTGGTTGCATTGTTCGGCGCATTTCATTTATCAGGATCACCAGAGCTCTGGGAGCTTCCAGGAGAATCAGCAAAAGGTTATGAAAGTATGGCAACTTCAATGGGAGTCGCAAACAAAGCAGCCATGGCAACAAGTGCATCCATGAAAGGAGTCCACGACTCCATGCACAAAGCCGGCGGCAAAAGCTTTAACATTGAAGCCATGGCCAAAATGGACACAGGCAAGATTGCCGATGGTCTGACTAGAGTCAAGTCTGCTATGATGGAGCTTTCAACCTTAAAAATTGACGGGTTCTTAGCAATGTCAACAGACGGAGCAAAATCATCAATTGTAATGGGATCTCAAGGCGTCATAAAGAGCTTAAGCGAAGGCCGACTATCCATAGACGTCAACATGCCAGAGATAGCTCTGCCTCCAATTAATGTTGTGGTAAAAGTTAATGATGCAGAATTAAAGAAGATAATCGATGTTAGAATCGAGAAGAGGGCGACAGGAACATGAGCAAATTTCCTTCAGCATACGACGTATATAACCTATCTGAGAACTTTATGGCGACGATTGAAGACACCTTCAGAGGTACCGGCGATGACAACAGCTTGACTAACTCCAAGATAATACACATAGGATCTGCACCTACGGAGAGGATGGTTGCTTTTACTGCTTTTGTTGAATCTTACAAAATTAATTTACAGAAAGAAGTGCAGGAAGACAGAGCAGCTTCATCTACAACAACATACTTTACAGACGTGAATGGAAATTTGTCAATAAGTCTTAGCCTAAATATTCCTGCGCACAGCACAAATGAGGCTGTCAACAACGTTGCAAAAATAGAAGAACTTCAAAGGCTGAATGTCTTAGGATCATGGAGCGCAGATAACGTTAGTGAGATAACCAAAACAACTGTCCCTATAATGATTGTTCATTTTGCAAATCTCATATCTAATAGTAGAAAAGTTGGAACAAATTTTAAAATAAATTCATTTACAGACTTGGTGCAGAAAGGATTCCCGTGTTACATAGAAAGCATATCATATGAACCTCAGACTGACTCTGGTTTTTTTGAGTTCGATAGTTTTCTTTATCCAAAAAATATTAAATTAAAACTAGAACTAAAATATGAATCTCAAAAATTATATGGTTCAGATGACCCGAACAGAAATAAAACAACGCTAAATAGTTTTGGGTTTGACTCTAGTTTTGGACCTACGGATGATGGGATGTTTCCATTTCATTCTGACGGAATAAAGCACTACAATAAGCCGTGGAAAAAAATGTCTGTTAAAACAATGAATGATTTGAGTTTAGAAAATTTTGGAGAAAATAAAAAACATTTTCTATTCATATCAATAGTGGCTAAAAGCGACGAAGATTTAACGGGAATGATAAACAGAGCCAATACCAATAAGGATTTTCTTTCTTCTAGAATTGCTTCCGAGAAGTTCATCATAGAGGGAACAGGATCAAACTCAACGGCTACTCTCGAAGTAATTGAAGATTCTGATGTGTTTTTAAAATATGTAATGTTTGAATCTGCTGTTACTTCTTTTTCTAGAAATTTAGACTTTAACGTTGTAAAAGAACAAGCCGACGAGGCCACGCCAGAGTCAACAATGTTTAGTGACCTAAATTCCCTGACGTTTAAAAGCTTGGAATACTCGATAAATATAGATGTTGTCTCATCATCTTTGGCAGAAGCCTATCAAAATTGTGCCAAAATTCAGTATTTAACCAGAATATTTGTCAAGAAAAGCCAAACGCAATCAGATATTGAGGGCAGCACAGTTTCAGAATTAGATAACGCTAGTAATGTAAAAGTATATGCTCCTAGTTTTATAGAAAGCGGCAAGGGTGGAAAAGCAATAGCTACTGATTTGGAGACTATCTGTAAAACTAAGAGCATTGATCTTAAATTTTTAGATTTACAAATGGAAGTTGACATGTCATCTGGATTCTATGAAGACAGAGGAAGAATGTTTCCTAAAAAAATGACACTAAATATGAAATTTAAAACTGGTAAACCAGAATATATGATTGGTTATACACTAGACTCTTCTCCAGCTGGAAAGACGTGGACTATGAGTTTACCACAGGAAGGCTCTTCAAATTATGATAGCGATGGAGCTTTTCTCTTCCCATACAATAGAAAAACTGTAAAAATAGGAGGCGTATGATGCCAATTTATCCAGATCAAGAAGTTATGATATTAGATTTCGATCACTATTTTGAAATTTTAGAAAAAAGAGGAATGAAGACCATAAGACTTCGTCGAACTAAGACATTTGAGTCTGCTCGAGGATTAGAACTTGGCGTGAAAGATGAACATATTTGGTCACATGGTGACAATTTAAGAAAGCTTTCTCGTTCATATTATAGTTCTCCCGATTTTTGGTGGGTTCTTGCCTTTGTGAATAAGAAGCCAACAGATGCTCACTTTAATATAGGAGACACCTTGTTAATTCCCAGCAGCCCCCAGTTAATAGTCGGAGCACTTAGAGTATGACGAATTATGTAACGACTGCTACAAATCTCGGTCTCAATACTATTCAAGACAGATTAGACTGGCTCTTATCTGAAGGATACAAGTCCACTGTTGCATCTTCAACATCCATGGATGAATACTTGAGTATGCAACCCTCGAATTCTCTTATTTGGTCAGACCTTGCGGGGGACACAGCCACAATTTCGAAAATATATGCAGTTTTCTACAAAGATGACGTCCAAAGACTAGCAGGTCTGTATGCAAACCTTAAGTATCCAAATGCTTCTTCAACCCCTCTGGATTCTTACAAAAAAGATATTATAATTGGTTATTTTGATGGCCCGTTAGATGGGAGAATTATATCAACCCTTGAAGCCCAACCAACCCAATTAATGAGGCTTTTTCCATTAAGAGATGCCTCAGGAAAGGTCGAAGTCACTGGTAATATTTTGGCAACAGAAACCCTACTGAATGCATTTGGCTTTAGTGATTGGTTAGCTGAACAAGATACGACCAGTCTCATGCCAAATCAGATCAGTGGCCTAGCGGGTTTAGCAGCTGTGCAAACTGGGAATCAGGCCGAGTTGGAAACCCTCAAAAGAGCTGTGAGAGCAGTCAAAGGATTGCCTCCACCAGCAGAATTGACAACCGAAGACGAGAGGAATGTAAATCAGTGTGCATTGATATCTGATTTGTTACACAAAGGCATATCTTATAAAGCATATCCACAGGCCTGGCATAGAGGGAAGGACTCAAGCAACAAGTGTTTCCATGGAAGAATTTATCCTGTGACCTTAGATGACTTTAATCCAGATTCTTTGATTAATATGTGTACAATTCCTAGGACAATAAAGAGCTTCTTCAATTTACCAGATCCAAAAGTCAATGCAGTGTTTTGGGATCTATATTGGGTGTATATGGACAGTGAAGGACTTAAAGAAGAAAAGATTTTTAGAACCAACAAGGGCAAAGAAGCAGGGTCTACTTTTGTAGATAAACTAAGAGAATTAAAAAATGCCAATTTTCTCAATGCCGGCACAACCGTATCTAGCATCACTACTAATGTTGATACTGAAAGAAAAGGATATACAATCAAAAACATTGATATTGTGTATGAAGGAACAAATCCATCAACCGCTAGAAACGACGTAAAAGTAACGGTCAAAATTAAACTAGATTCACTTTTGGCATTAAAAAGCCCTTGCTGTTATGTTGCTCTAAAGACAGACACTGACGACGACGGAAAACCCGATATATCTGAGAGAGTAGAAATAAAAATAGCAGACCTTGTCGGAGGCCCACAAAGTAACACCTACGAGACCCAGGTTATTGCCACTACCAATTTTTCAAGAGAATTTGTACCAGACTCCTCCAGAATAAGACTTAAAGTTTTTACAAACGAAGATGTTCTCTCAGGTACAGATTTACTTATAAACTTGGCGACAATCGATCATACACTGTCAACTCCTTCATCGGAAGGTACCGTAGAGATGACGATAACTTATAGAGGATATTTTGAACAGGCAATGAACATGCCTTATAATGATGCTCTGGCTGATGGACTGCCTGGTGGATTAATTGACGCCCGTCTAGCAAGAAACAAAAAAATTAAAGAAGCAAAAAGTAAAAAATGTTCATCTAAATTAATAAGAGAAATCGCGAGAATCAACCAAGAACAAGAGAGGCTTGAAGTGGAGGATTTTCATAAAAAAGGGGGTCTTGTAAAAAGAATAAACGATTCAGGCATTATTCACGAGTACTCGATTGATCAGATTAAATTAGCAGAAGGTTTAAACGGAAATATTCTAGATCCTCGACATAATTATGTGACTGGAATGCAGCACCGTGGACCTATTGCTACTCACGATATATATGCTCCACAGTTAAGGACTTGGATGGTCTTGTCATCGGTACAATTAGCTGTTGCCGGCGGTATTGCTTCCGGCCTGCTTGACGACGATACTGGATACGCAGAAGCAACAGACGAAACTATATCCTATAGAATAAATCAGTCATATGCCGGCAGGTTCTTCTTTCTAGGGGACTTGATGGATATCTTGCTTGATTGCTTATATAAACCCGGGACCGCTGAGCATCGGAAACATGCAACAGGCATGAATCTTAGATTTATCATGGGAACAGTAAGGGTGCCAGACCCAAATGATTTGGATAATTTTATGACAATCAACCCTTTGCAAATACCAATTGATCTGCCGTTCTTTGTATCTTGGTATCATGATACAATTGTTAAAAAAGGAATCACCCATTACCCAGTGGGAGCTTTTATTAAAGACTTGTTGGAAAGACTCGTCAATGATGTAATTTACGACACATGCTTTTCTATTCTTCTACCAGACGAGCAACCACCGCAGTTACGGACAACATTTTTCACAGACTGCGATTCACAAGATAGATGGTTTAAGACATCAACTTCTACATCAAAGTTCTCAAAACGTCCAGGTACTTGGTTTGACCCACTAGATCCCTATAGCAGTTCTCCTATAAGGAGGCGATCAAACAAACCAAACATTCTCATGAAGAAAGACGCTTCTGTAGACATAGCAAGATGCAAAAACTACTGCGTAATCTATCAACAATCTCCATCATATTTCAGACAATTGAAGGCTCAAAAGAAATTCAGTCTTAAAAAGGATCCTTATTGTCCAACAATGTATTATGGATATAACATGAAAAACCTTAATTACTTGCAGGGTGTGACTCTCACTAGGTCAGATTCAAAATACTTAAAAGAAGCTAGATTCTTTTCGAGTCAATTAGGAAACTTAAGTTTAATGTCCAACATATATGACGTATCTTTTGAAATAGCTGAGAAGAAAATCAATACAATGCTCTATCCTGGAAACATCATAAACCTTATCATAACTGATTTTGAGGGTGGATCTGATACTAAATTTATTGACTTTAGCAAGATCGTTGGAAAATTAGATGAGTCAGATCCGCACAAAAAGGGAACTCTCGCAAACACTCTAGGGATTGGAGGGTACCATATAATAAAGTCCGTGACCTACACACTTGATGGAAAGCCGTCTAAAAATATTAAGGTTGCTGTAGCAACAAAGTTCACTGGTACTGATGCGGTCGGAGACCAAGAGAGGGATTCAGCAAAAACTCCTTTTGCTAATGAGCAAGCAACTTGTATAACGCAGTACAATGCCGCCTTAGGATCACTAAGAACAACGGAAGATGCTACCGACACACAAGCAGCTGATTTTGACAGAATTTATGAAGCCGGCACTGCTGATGATCCAAAAGCAGGAAGCACGACTAGTTCCACTCAAACAACGAGATCAACAGAAGTTGCAGCACCATTGCCTGCAAACAATCCTGCGGTAAAGGCTGCTAATGCAGAGTTAGCACAAAAACAAGCAGATGAAGAAGCAGCAGCTTTGGCTGCTGGGTTGACTCCGACAGCAGCGATTGAGAAAACATATAACTATGCTCAGGCTAAACAGTTTACCACCAAAACTTATAAGAAAGGATCTACTTTTAGCACAGCATTGTTTAAAGACAAATACTTACATGTGAAATCTAAGACCGTTGATACAAATAACAAAACATTTACCATAGAATGGGAAGTTGGAACTTTCTCAGGCTCAGACTTCGCAGCAGACAATGGACCCCCTATAACAATTGTATATAAACAATAGGAGAATAATGATGTCAAGAGACTTTGATTCAAAAAACTTATACGACTTTCTTTACAATAGAATATACTATAGAGCTAAGTGGGGCACGGAAGCTTACCCTGAGAATGGCGGACTTGGTCCAAACATGATCAAGGATACAAACTTTCTTGAGAGAGTTCATTATGGTGTTATTGACGACCAAAACAATTCCGTTATCCCCGATGAAAATTACATGGTTCAAACTCAAAATGGTCGTGTCTTTGACTTCGTTGCCGATGCCTATTCTGTTATGCGACTAAATTTTACAACCGCCATTCAAAAAGGTTTGGTGAATGTCGACGGTTCTGCTTTTTCTAATTTACA
>TARA_R110001599_G_scaffold63704_15_pt1 | contig 10801 bp, 6 predicted proteins | sample TARA_R110001599 | Tara Oceans TARA_R110001599 (sample SAMEA4398360) | marine metagenome | biome: Polar Biome; feature: [MES] marine water layer (ENVO:01000295) within the mesopelagic zone...; material: water (ENVO:00002006), including particulate matter (ENVO:01000060) such as...... | reverse complement strand
GAAGCGGGCGCAGCTGTGATGGACTTGACGATACGCGATTGGATGGTGATTGCCGGTGTGCTGCTGATTCTGGCGGTGCTGCTGGATGCCTGGCGGCGGGTGCGCAATGAGCGCCGTGCGGCCGTGCGCATCAAGTTGGTTGGCGAAGAGGGGGAGGGCACCGGCGAGCCGGATATTGCCGTATTCCGCGAGCTGCCCAACGGCGGCGCCCGCGTGGTGCACCGCTCAGACCTGCTGGATGCGCAGGCGCAGCACAAGGCCAGCGATGCCGGGGCTGTATCACCTCAGGCCTCCGATGCCACCGATGAGCATCCAGCGAATGCAGCCCCTGGACGCCCTTCGGCTGACGGAACACCCGGGGAGCCGCGCGCGACCCGGGGCCGCGCTGCGCGCAAACGCACGGCAAAAGCGGAGCCTCCGGACGATGGCCTGGTAAGTGGCTTGAGTAGCCGCGATGAGCCCGAGAACCTCGACTGGCTGGATGCTCTGGACGCCGAAGAGCGGGAGCTGTCCGCCAGCGAAGAGCCGGGCCGGCTGCCGCGTGACGTGCAGCCGGAAGTCTTCATGTTGAACGTAGTGGCGCGTGATCCCGAAGGCTTCCGCGGCGACGAAATACTGCACATCCTGCTGGCCTGCGACTTGCGCTTTGGTGACATGAGCTTCTTTCATCGTCACGAACAGGAGGCGGGGCGCGGGCCGATACAGTTCAGCGTTGCCAACATGATGCAGCCGGGTGTTTTCGACATCGACAATATGTCCGATTTCAGCACGCCGGGGCTGGTCTTTTTCGTCACACTGCCGGGCCCTGTGGACATGATGCAGGCCTTTGACTACATGCTGGAGACAGCGCAGACCGTGGCCCACAACCTGAAGGGTGACGTGCTGGATGAAACCCGCAGTGCGTTGACCCGGCAGACGCTGGAGCATTCGCGGCAGCAGATCCGCGATCTCGAACGCCGTATGCTCGCCCACGCGCGCTAGGGCTCAGGTACATGGCAGACGCGGTTGCAGCGGGCAAAGAAGCGGTCCGCCTGCGTGAGCAGCTGGACGACTGGAACTACCAGTACCATGTGCTGGACGACCCCAGCGTGCCGGATGCGCAATACGATCGCTGCATGCAGCGTCTGCGCGAACTCGAAACGCTATTCCCCGATCTCTGCGTGCCCGACTCGCCTACACAGCGGGTGGGTGCCACCCCTCTCGCCCAGTTCAGCCAGGTGCAGCATGAGGTCCCCATGTTGTCGCTGGAAAACGCATTCGACGCCGGGGAGCTTGCGGATTTCAATCGGCGGCTGCTGGATCGACTGGGGCGCGAGGCGGACGATGCCCTGGAGTTCGCCTGTGAGCCGAAGCTCGATGGCATCGCCGTCAGCCTGCTCTACCGTAGAGGACGCTTACAGCGTGGCGCCACTCGGGGTGACGGCAGCACCGGTGAGGATATTACGCACAATGTGCGCACTGTCGCCTCGGTGCCGCTGCGCTTGCGCGGCAGTGGTTTTCCAGAACTGCTCGAGGTGCGTGGCGAAATCTACCTGCCCCGCGCCGGGTTCGAGCAGTTGAACAGGGAAGCGCGCGAGCGCGGCGAGAAGACCTTCGTCAATCCGCGCAACGCAGCGGCGGGCAGCCTGCGTCAACTGGATGCCCGTATCACGGCCCGCCGTCCCTTGCAGATGTGTTGCTACAGTGTCGGCCTGTATCAGGGCGGCGAGCTGCCTGGCCGTCACTCCGAGGTGTTGGAGCGCCTGCACGGCTGGGGCCTGCGCATCAACGCCGAATCGAAAGTGGTGACCGGGATTGCAGCCTGTGAAGCCTACTATGTGGCGCTTGCGGCGCGGCGCGCCGAACTGCCCTACGACATTGATGGCATCGTCTATAAGGTGAATGACCTCGGCCTGCAACAGCGGCTCGGCTTCGTGTCGCGCGCACCGCGCTGGGCCATCGCGCGCAAATTCCCGGCGCAGGAAGAAATGACCCGGCTGCTCGCCGTGGAGTTTCAGGTGGGCCGCACCGGCGCCATCACTCCGGTCGCGCGTCTGGAACCGGTTTTCGTCGGTGGTGTGACCGTCAGCAATGCCACACTGCACAACGCCGATGAAGTGGAGCGGCTGGACGTGCGCATCGGCGATAGCGTGATCGTGCGTCGCGCTGGCGATGTTATCCCCCAGGTGGTGGGTGTTGTCAGCGAGCAGCGCCCCGCCAACGCACGCCACGTGGTCTTTCCCGAGCGCTGTCCGGTGTGTGGCTCGGTGGTTGAGCGTGCCGACGACGAGGCTGTGTGGCGCTGCATGGGCGGCCTGGTTTGCCCGGCCCAACAGAAAGCTGCAATCCGCCATTTCGTGTCCCGTCGTGCGCTGGATGTGGAAGGTCTGGGTGACAAGCTGGTCGAGCAGTTGGTCGACCAGGGGCTGGTGCATACCGTGGCGGACCTTTACACGCTGCCGCGAGAGGCCTGGCTGCGGCTGGAGCGCATGGGGGAGAAATCCGTGGACAATCTCCTCGCGGCGCTGGAAGACAGCAAGCTGACCACACTGCAGCGGTTTATCTATGCGCTGGGTATTCGCGAAGTCGGGGAGTCCACCGCCGGCAATCTTGCGCGCCATTTTGGCCGCTGGGAAGCGCTCGCCGCGGCGAGTGAAGAGGCATTACTGGCGGTGCCTGATGTGGGCCCCGTGGTCGCCGACCACCTGCGACAGTTTCTCGACTCCGCGGACAGTCTCGCCGTGGTGCAGGCGCTGCGCGATGCCGGTGTGCACTGGCCCGATCTCGAGGTGCGGCCGGCAGAAGCCTTGCCATTGGCGGGTGAAACCTGGGTGGTGACCGGCAAGCTGGAGTCCCTCGGGCGCAGCGATGCCAAGGCGTCTCTGGAGGCACTTGGTGCGCGGGTTGCGGGCAGTGTGTCGGCAAAAACCACAACCGTGGTCGCAGGGCCCGGTGCCGGTTCCAAGCTGGGCAAGGCGACAGAGCTCAATATTCCTGTGATCGATGAGGCGGCCCTGTTGGCCCTGTTGCGTTCCCACGGTGTGATGCTATGAAACGCCTTCTGCCGTATCTGCTGCTGCTCTTGCTACCCGCCTGCGCCACAACGCCGCCCGGCAACGTGGACAACGCCTGCAGTATTTTTCGCGAAAAAGATGGCTGGTATGACGATGCGCTGGCGGCGCAGAAGGCATGGGGCAGCCCGGTGCCGGTGATGCTGGCGATCATGCATCAGGAGTCGCGCTTCGTTGCGCAGGCAAAACCACCGCGCACACGTATTCTGGGCATCATTCCCGGTTTTCGCCCATCCAACTCCTACGGTTACAGCCAGGCCATCAAATCAACCTGGAAAGCCTATGAGCGCAGCACCGGTCACTATGGCGCGGACCGCGATGATTTCGGTGACTCCATGGACTTTATCGGCTGGTACAATAACGAGTCGCTGCATCGCAGTGGCATCGCGAAGAACGACGCCTACCGTCTGTATCTGGCGTACCACGAAGGACATGGAGGCTATAACCGCGGCAGCTATCGCGACAAGGGCTGGCTATTGCGTGTCGCCACCAAGGTGCGCGATCGCGCTGCGCAGTATACGGTGCAGCTGAACGGTTGCGCTGACTCCCTGCCACGTGGGCGCGGTCTCTTTGGCTGGTTCTGAGCCGGGACGCTGGTGGTTCAATAATGCTGTCAGCGCAGCGTTAAACACCTCATAACGCAGCCCCCGGGGCGCAAATGGGGGCGCGTGGTGATGCAAAGGAATGCGCTTTATGACACACTTCAGGCGTGTGCCGTCATGGTCGCGAGCCCGCTACATAACGTTCAAAACAGGTCTTCGCTGTGAACCCTACTGATATCAAGAATCCCGAATACTTCCACAAAGTTGTCGATTGCCAGTATGCCTGTCCGGCGCATACGCCGGTTCCGGAGTACATCCGTCTGATCGCCGCGGGCCGCTACGACGACGCCTACATGGTGAACTGGGAGTCCAACGTGTTCCCCGGCATCCTGGGGCGCACCTGCGACCGGCCCTGTGAGCCGGCCTGTCGCCGCGGTCGCATCGCCAAGGGTGAGGAGCCGGTCGCTATCTGTCGCCTGAAGCGTGTTGCGGCTGATAACAAAACCGACATCAGCGCGCGCCTGCCGCAGATTCCGGCCCAGAAGAACGGCAAACGCATTGCCCTGATTGGTGCCGGCCCGGCCTCCCTGACGGTGGCGCGGGACCTCATGCCTCTGGGGTACGACATCGACATCTACGACAACCAGTTTGCCGGCGGCGGCATGATGCGCAGCCAGATTCCCTCTTTCCGTCTGCCGGCTTCGGTCCTGGACGAGGAAGTGGGATACATCCTCGACATGGGCGTGGTGACGCAGTTCAACACGGAAGTCACCAGCCTGAAGAGTGTGCTCGACAAGGACTATGATGCGGTCTTTGTCGGCACGGGAGCTCCCCGCGGCAAAGGGCTTAACCTGCCGGGGCTGGAGGAGGCCGGGAAACAGGTTCATATCGGCATCGACTGGCTGGCCAGCGTCGCCTTTGAGCACACCAGTGCAATCGGCAGGCGGGTACTGGTGCTGGGTGGCGGCAATACGGCAATGGATTGCTGCCGTACCTCACGCCGGCTCGGTGGCGAGGATGTGCGCGTGGTGGTGCGCAGCCCCTTTGCCGACATGAAGGCATCACCCTGGGAGAAGGAGGATGCCATGCACGAGGGCATCCCCATTTACGACAACCACGTGCCCAAGGAATTTGTCGTCGAGAATGGCAAGCTGAAGGGCATGCACTTCGAGAAGGTCGAAGCGCATTACGACGAAAACGGCAAGCGGAGCCTGGTGCCCACGGGCGAGGACCTCGTGTTCATGGAGGCCGATGACGTACTCATGGCCATCGGGCAGGACAATGCCTTCCCGTGGGTTGAGCGCGATCTCGGTATCGAGTTCGACAACTGGGATATGCCCGTCGTCGACAAGGCCACCTTCCAATCCACCAATCCCCGGGTATTCTTCGGCGGTGACGCGGCGTTTGGTCCGGAAAACGTCATTACGGCAGTGGCGCACGGCCATCAGGCAGCCATCAGTATCGACCTGTTCTGCAAGGCGGAGCCTGTGAGCAACCGTCCGGCGCCCATGACCAACCTGCTCAGCCAGAAAATGGGCATTCATGAGTGGAGCTACGACAACCAGATCGAGAACGACAAACGGTTTGTCGTACCCATGGCGCCACTGGAGGAAACGCTGCGCAATCGCAAGCTGGAGGTGGAGCTGGGTTTCGACCAGGGCACCGGCTTCAAGGAAGCGGAACGTTGCCTCAACTGCGACGTGCAAACTGTTTTCGATACCCCGCGCTGTATTGAGTGCGATGCCTGTGTCGATATCTGTCCGACTGACTGCATCTCCTTTGTTGAGAATGCTGAGGAAAGCGAGTTGCGCACGCGTTTGACCGCTACGGCCGGCAATCTTGCCCAGGATCTCTATGTCTCGACAGAACTGCCGACAAAGCGGGTCATGGTGAAGGACGAAGACGTCTGCCTGCACTGCGGCCTGTGCGCCGAGCGTTGCCCAACCTCTGCCTGGGACATGCAGAAATTCCTCTACAGCGTCACCAAAGCGGGGCAATAAACCATGCAAGCGCTGCAATCAGTCAATGAGTTCGTCATCAAGTTCGCCAACGTAAACGGCACCGGTAGCGCCAGCGCCAACAACCTGTTTGCCAAGGCTATTTTCCGCATGGGGCTGCCGGTGTGCCCCAAGAACATTTTCCCCTCCAACATCCAGGGCCTGCCGACCTGGTACGAAGTGCGCGTCAGTGAGCGCGGCTACCTCGGCCGCCGCGGCGGCGTGGATATCATGCTGTCGGTGAATCCACAGAGCATGCCGCAGGACATCAAGGAAGTGGAGCCGGGCGGCTACTTCATCTACGACAACACCAAGCCCCTCGACCTGCGCCTGATGCGCAATGATGTCAACATCATCGGCATCCCACTCACGCGTATGTGCAACGAGGAATACGAGGATCCGCGACAGCGCCAGCTGTTTCGCAACGTGATCTACGTGGGGGCGCTGGCAGCGCTGCTGGATATCGACTTCGCCGTGCTCACGGGCCTGGTGGAAGACCAGTTCAAGGGCAAGGACAAGCTCATTCTGCCCAACATCCACGCGCTCGAGCTCGGCTACCAGTACGCCCAGGAACACTTCGATTGCCCGCTTGGCATTCGTGTGCGCGCCTCTGACAAGGTGGGCGACAATATCCTACTCGACGGCAACACTGCCCTTGGCCTGGGTGCCATTTACGGCGGCGCCACGGTGGCGGCCTGGTATCCGATCACACCGTCCACATCCGTGGTTGATGCCTTTGATCGCTACGCCAAACGGCTGCGCATTGACCCGGGCACGGGGCGCAAGAACTACGCGATCCTGCAGGCGGAAGATGAGCTGGCCGCCATCGGCATGGTGGTGGGTGCAAGCTGGAATGGCGCGCGGGCATTCACCGCCACCAGTGGCCCGGGCCTCTCCCTGATGAGCGAGTTCCTCGGCCTGGCCTACTTTGCCGAAATTCCCACGGTGCTGTTTGACGTGCAGAGAGCAGGGCCGTCCACTGGTATGCCCACCCGCACGCAGCAGTCCGACGTATTGTCCGCCGCTTATGCTTCCCACGGCGACACCAAGCAGGTGTTGCTGTTCCCGTCCACACCCAGGGAGTGCTTCGATTTCGGCGCACTGTCCTTTGATCTGGCGGAGCGCTTGCAAACCCCCATCATTCTCATGACCGACCTCGACCTGGGCATGAACGACAATATGTCGCCGCCACTGACCTGGGACGATGCGCGTCGCTACGACCGCGGCAAGGTTCTGAATGCAGAGCAACTGGAAGAAATGGAACGCTACGGACGCTATCTGGACGTCGATGGCGACGGCATCTGTTATCGCACCATTCCCGGTACCCACCCGGACAAAGGCGCGTTCTTCACCCGTGGTACCTCGCGCGATGAATATGCGGTGTATACCGAGAAGGGCGAGGAATACGAGAAGAACATGCATCGCCTCATGGCGAAGTGGGAGACCATCAAGGAATGGGTGCCGCGCCCGGTGGAAACACAGAGCGAGCAGGGCACTGATACCGCAATCCTGTTTTACGGCACCAGCGAAGAGTCCTCGATGGAGGCCCGCGATTACCTGGCCGAAGACGGCGTGCCGCTGAATGCCATGCGTGTGCGAGCCTTCCCCTTCAACCACGAAGTTGCGGACTTTATCGCGCGTCACGAACGTGTTTTTGTCATTGAGCAGAACCGCGATGCGCAATTACGTACGCTGCTTATGGCCGAGTTTGAATTGGGTCCGGACAAACTGAAGTCCGTACTCTGTTTCGACGGCAATCCCATCAGTGCCCGGAATATTCGCAAGCAGATATTGCAGCAGATGCCCGGCTACAACGTTACCCCCTTGCGTCGCGAGCGCGTGGTCGCCGGCGCGGAGATCAGCTCATGAGCTATCAGCTTCCCAAATTCCGTCACCCGGATCTGCCGGTCAACACGCTCGGCTACACGCGGGCCGACTATGAAGGCGCCATCTCCACGTTGTGTGCGGGGTGTGGCCACGATTCCATATCCGGTGCCATCGTGCGCGCCTGCCACGAGTTGGCGCTGGAGCCGCACAGGATTGCCAAGTTGTCCGGTATCGGCTGTTCGTCCAAGGCACCCACCTATTTTCTGGGCAAGTCTCACGGTTTCAACTCCGTGCACGGGCGCATGCCCTCGGTGGTAAGCGGTGCCAATATGGCCAATCGGGATCTGCTCTATCTGGGTGTCTCCGGCGACGGCGACACGGCATCCATCGGCATGGGGCAGTTTGCCCACGCGGTGCGGCGCAACCTGAACATGGTTTATATCGTCATGAACAACGGTTGCTACGGGCTGACCAAGGGGCAGGACTCAGCCACCGCCGATGCCGGGTCGGCGAGCAAGAAGGGCGACCCGAACCCCTTTTCCGCCATCGACCTGCCGGGCCTCGCCCTGCAGCTTGGGGCCACCTTTGTGGCGCGCAGCTTTTCCGGCGACAAGGGCCAGCTGGTGCCGCTGATCAAGGCTGCCATCTCGCATCGCGGCTTTGCGCTGATTGATGTCATCTCGCCCTGTGTAACCTTCAACAACAACCCGGGTTCTACCAAGAGCTACGATTTCGTGCGTGAACATGCTGAAGCTACCGGTACGGTGGATTTCGTGCCAATGCGCGAGGAAATCACCGCCAGCTATCCGGCAGGCCGTACCCAGGACGTCACGCTGCACGATGGCTCCGTGTTGCACCTGGAGAAGCTAGCCCCGGACCTGGACCCGTTCGACCGTGTGTCCGCCATGGTAGCGCTGCAGAAACACAGCGCCGAGGGCCAGATACTCACGGGCCTCATTTACATGGACAAGGACTCTCGGGATTTGCACGACGTCATGGAAACCTCGCGCCGTCCGCTGAACAGCCTGACCGAGCAAGATCTCTGCCCCGGTGACAAGGTGCTGGCGAACATCAACGCAAGCCTGCGTTAGGCAGGAATTTCGCCAGAAGCCCCTCTGAGACGGCGGAAAAGCCGTGACAGAGGGGCTATTGTCATTTTATTGTCACAATTTCCTCATCTAATACGCACTATCCAGTGCGAATGAGGGGACAATGTGACCAATGAATGAACGTCAGGTATTAATTGTTGATGATGAGTTTGCCATTCGCGACATGTTGCGCATGGCGCTGGAAATCGCGGGATTCCGCTGTCTGGAAGCGGAGAATATCCAGGATGCCTTCACCTTGATCGTCGACGAGCGCCCCGATATGGTGCTGCTGGACTGGATGCTGCCCGGCGGCAGCGGCTTGGAGCTGCTGCGGCGCCTGAAACGCACCGATACCACCCGCGACGTGCCGGTGATCATGCTGACTGCGAAGACTGCTGAAGACAACGTCATCCAGGGCCTCGATGTAGGCGCTGACGACTATATTACCAAGCCGTTCGCGCCGCGTGAGCTGATCGCCCGCATCAAGGCGCTGATGCGTCGCTCCGCGGGTGGGGATGAGCAGGATCGCATCCAGGTGGCGGAACTGGTACTCGATGGCGAAAGCCGACGTATCTTCCTGCTGGATGAGCCGGTCGATATGGGGCCCACGGAATTCAATCTACTGCAGTTTTTCATGTCACACCCTGAGCGCGCCTATACCCGCAGTCAATTGCTCGATCAGGTCTGGGGCGCGAACGTTTACGTTGAGGAACGCACGGTGGACGTGCATATCCGCCGCTTGCGCAAGGCGCTGCAAACCCCCCAGGCCGATTACAGTGACCTTGTGCAAACCGTTCGCGGTACCGGTTATCGCTTCTCTGCCCGCGGCGTTCCCGCGCGGTGAGTCCACAGGTTGCCTGGCTGGCAGAGCTGCGCCGGCTGGTTGTGCTGGTTGCCGTGGCACTGGCCGTGGGCTGGCCGCTGGGCCTGCCCTGGGAGTTACTTTCCGTTGCGCTGATTGTGCTGGCCATGCGTTGGTTGTGGCAGATGCGCCGCTTGCTGCGCTGGCTTGAGGACCCTGCCATTGAGCCCCCGGAGGCGCTGGGTTTCTGGGGGGAGATGTACGATCGTCTCTACCAGCTGCAGCGCAAGGCCAGGGAGCGCGAGAGTGATCTGCGGTCACGCTTGGACTACCTGCAGGATTCACTGTCATCAATGCATGATGGCGCCATCATGATCACAGCCGCCGGCTCGATCGAGTGGAGCAATCAGGCCGCGCAGCGCCTGTTGGGACTGCGCTACCCGGCAGACCGCGGCCAGGCCCTGCTGAACCTGGTGCGCTTGCCCGCCTTTCACCGCTACTATATTACGGGTGCCTTTGATGACCCGCTGCAACTGCGCATGCAGGGAGAGCGCGAGCAGACGCTGCAGTTTGCCATCACGCTTTTCGGCAACGGTGACCGCCTCGTTTTCGTGCGCGATGTGACCAAGGAGGCGCATCTGGAGCAGATGCGGCGCGATTTCGTCGGTAACGTATCGCACGAGCTGCGCACGCCGCTGACGGTCATCAAGGGTTACCTCGAGATGATCCTGGCGAACGCGCAGCAACTTGAGGCACGCTTTCGGCGCCCGCTGGAGCAGATGTCACAGCAGACCGAGCGCATGGAGAGCCTGCTCAAGGATCTGCTCTGGCTGTCGCGGCTGGAGAGCGTGCGCACGCAGGCCCGGCGCGAGCAGGTCGATATCGCGGGCCTGCTGCAGGAACTCGTGGATGAGCTGAGGACCCTGTACCCCGAGCGCACGCTGTCGCTGCAGCTGGACACCCGGGAAAAGATCCCCGGTGACTACCGTGAGCTGCACAGTGCGGTCTCAAACCTCATTCTCAACGCCTTCAAGTACAGCAAAAATGACAGTTCGGTGACAGTTTCGTGGCGGCAGCGTGACGATGAGCTGCTTCTGGCGGTAGAGGACGAGGGCATTGGCATTGATGCCCTGCATATCCCGCGGCTCACAGAGCGCTTCTACCGCGTTGACGACAGCCGCTCCTCGGCGACCGGGGGTACGGGGCTGGGCTTGGCGATCGTCAAACACATCGCTGCGGGGCACCGTGCGGAGCTGCGCATTACCAGTATACTGGGCAAAGGCAGTACCTTTACCCTGGCATTTCGGCGCTGACGTGCGTCCCGACATGCCATTGTCATAATAGTGTCACATCTTGGCGGTACTGTGTGCCCCGTCCAATTCCGCTATACACAGGAGTGCTTTATGTCGATCAAACAGTGGCTGAGAAAGTCGGTAGCAGTGGCGGGAGCCAGCGCTTTCGTTTTGGGCATGGCGCCGGTTGCATTGGCGGAGCT
>TARA_R110001599_G_scaffold183303_1_pt1 | contig 10804 bp, 9 predicted proteins | sample TARA_R110001599 | Tara Oceans TARA_R110001599 (sample SAMEA4398360) | marine metagenome | biome: Polar Biome; feature: [MES] marine water layer (ENVO:01000295) within the mesopelagic zone...; material: water (ENVO:00002006), including particulate matter (ENVO:01000060) such as...... | reverse complement strand
ACCTCGATCGACGGCGTCGGCCCGACCGTGGCGCAGGCGCTGGCGGATTTCTTCCACGAACCGCATAATTGCGCCGTCTGGGATGATCTGCTGAGCGAGGTCTCACCGCCCGACTATATCGTCGAGACCCGCGACAGCGCAGTCGCCGGCAAGACCGTCGTCTTCACCGGCAAGCTGGAAACCATGAGCCGCGACGAAGCCAAGGCGCAGGCCGAGGCGCTGGGGGCCAAGGCCTCCGGCTCGGTGAGCGCGAAAACCGATCTGGTGGTCGCAGGACCGGGCGCGGGGTCGAAGGCAAAGAAGGCGGCTGAACTGGGAATTGAAGTGATTGACGAGGCGGCCTGGGCGGAGATTGTGAAAGCGGCGGGCTGATTGATGTAGGACCGCAATTATCGATGCGGATTGGATGTCGTTTGGTGGGTGGGTAGAAGTCCGTCTGCTATTGTTCAATGCGCCAAAGAAGTTGCACATAATCGGATGCATATACGTAGGTCATTCGTTATTCATTCCACCCTATTGACGGCTGGTGGGACATAGTCCTGCCGCATCAAACTTTCACCCGGTAAATAGGCCCGCAGGAACAAGTTGAACGGCGCCTTCGGCACAGGCAGCCAATTAGCCCTATATTGCTTGGCGGGCGCATCGGCCTGAACATAGAATGTCAGCCCCCCGTCCTTGTCATATTTCAACGCCTTGTCGAGGCTGCCAAAGGAGTAGCGCTCCAGAGGATTGGCAAACAGATCATACTGGTCATTATAAGCGGTTACCGACCAGAAAGCTTTGGCTTGCGGAATCTGGTCCGCCGCAAAGTGCAATACATACCGTCCTTTGCTGCCGTCCAATTGTTCGCCATTGCCATCAAAATGTGCGCGCAGCTTTACTACCTCTTCTATCTGATGCTCCAGAAAGCCGGAGAAGCTCTGGGTCGCGCTGCGCGTCAGGTAATCATCCGTCCCACCTGTTCTGCCCCAACTCATCTGGTTATAGGCCCAATGATTGACAATTTTGGTGTTGCCGCCCGCGATGGATACTTGGCTGATCAGTTTCATGCTGTCCTTTAGCGCGCGATCGAGTCCCTTGCGTGTTCCAGCGTCCAGTTTGGACAAATCATCGCTTTGCCCGGGTCCAAGGCCAACGCTGCGTAGCAAGGAGACAATCGCGCGGTCCTTTGCAGGTGGTGGGTTTTCGGTCATAGCGCGGTTGAGATTGACGTAAAATGCAAGCGGCGATCCGGGCGGCGCGGGATCGATAACATCGCGGTCAGTCGATGGCGACATGTCTTGCGCCAACCATTTGGACAAGGGGCGCAAATCGCTGGCATCCTGCAGCTTATGGACCGCGTCGAGATTTGAACGGTCGCCGAGAAAGCCAACACGCTGGATGATGGCGCCGGTGGGTGTTGGCGCGCGGATTGTGTCTGCTATCCCGAGGGGTGTTTCGCCTTGCCAATCGGCACTAACGAGCAAATAGCTTCCCGCCTTGCCGCCGGTCGCGCGCGTTCCCAGATAGGCAAAAATGTCCGAATACTATTCCATGAATTGAGTGCCGAAATAGCGCTTGCCCGACTCAGGAACGGAGACAACAACCGGTTCCTTGCGAACATCATACCAGCCAACCGAATAGAGAAAATCATTGGATACCGAGCCGTGTGTTGTGTCGGTTGGGTCGGCAGGACGCCGCACATGGAACCACTGGTTAATCGGCGTGTCGGTAACGCCGACTGGCTTTTCGACCATCGAATAGCGCATATTCAGGTCTTTGACGGCAGGAAAGCCGTAAATCACTGCCTGCAAACCGACTGCATAGGCGTAATTTTCGCGCCAGTCCGCCGACATTGCATCAGCAGAAGTTTCGGATGTACCGTCCTTAGTTTGCGCGGATATGGGGTTCGAAAGCGCCAACATTGATACTGCAATAATCAAAGTAGAAAAACGTATTGAATTCATTGGTTAGGGCCCTCCGATGGATATGCCACGTCGATCTTAGCAGTCATCACCATCCAGACAAACACTCTCTTACTGGCCAAACGGCAGCAACTGGGGCGGAAAATGACCTGCAGGAACTCTCTCAACAACATCTGCCTTCGCCCGGATGCGGACGGTAAATGTTTAGAAGTCGGGCGACCGTTTGCATATTATGCAAACGACCGCCCGTCCTCTCTCCCAAGCTATTCATACCTTTGCCGCCGCTTCCATTGTTGCGAGCTCTTTCACACCGTGGCCGCCTTCCTTATTCTCCGGAAAGATCGGCCAGGCGAGCTGCTGACCCAGAGTGGCTGGTGCGAGATTTTCGACGCCATAGCTGTCGGGATAGCGGCGGGTGATATGGGCGGTGCCGAACAGCACGTCCCAGAAGAACAGGAGATTGCCGAAATTGCCCTTGTAATGGGTCACCCCGTCGCTCTTGTGGCGGCCGTGATGGGCGTGGTGGGTGGCCGGGGTCGAGATGGTCCGCTCGACGACCCACATCAGCGGCGACAGCCATTTGATCTGGTAGAGCTTTGCGTCCCAGGCAACATCGCTGTGCGCGCCGACGATCACTGCCATCTTGACGATGATATAGAAGACATAGACCCAGCCGAGACCGAGATAGATCAGGGCTCCGGAAAACCAGAGGCTCGGCATGGTCAGATAATAGAAGATATTGTTCCGGTAGACGAGGCGGACGCTCATGTAGCGCGCATTATGGTGCGAGCGGTGGAGATTGTATAGAAAGGGCACGCTGTGCGAGAGCCGGTGCCAGAAATATTGCATCATGTCGTCGAAGACCAGAAACAGGCCGATCGCGGCGATCAGGGGGATGTTCGCCAGTGCGCCTTGCCATTGCGGCGCGATAGTGCCGAGGATGAACTGGGCGGCGAGAATGATGCCGGGCTGGGTGATGACAAGCAGCACGAACGAGCCGATAATCTCGACCAGCGCGTCGTCGCGGGTCTGTTCGGGCTTGCTGAACAGCCGGGTGCGGAAAAATTCCAGCAGACCGAAGACGAGGAATATTCCGGTGATCGCCAGTAGCTCAGGACGCATGGTGTCTCTCCCAGAGGATTGCTTGCAGATTCTCCCTAGCCGATGTAATTGATCACAAATGCCAACTGCTTATCATTTACGATATTGCTTGTGAACGCGCCCGCACCGATTGCCGGAACCGGTTTCGTGAAAGCGCTCCCCGAGAATATCTGCAGCGATTTGCTCGCGCGGGGGCAGGTGCGCAATTTTGCCAGGGGCCAGATCATCCAGCAGCGCGGCGACGAGGCAAAGGAATTCTGGTTTATCGAAACGGGTTCGGTGCAGGTCGGGCGCTATGGCATCGATGGCCGGTTGACTTTGTTTGCGCTGATTGGCGCGGGCGATACATTTGGCGAACTGGCCTTCATGGGCGAATTTCCGCGCACGGTTGACGCGATTGCCGGCAGTGATTGCCGGCTGATCCGGATCGGGCAGAGCGAGTTGCAGAGCCTGATGGACTCCGATCCGGCGGTGATCGGGCTGCTGCTCAAGACGATGGCGCTGACGGTGCAGGAGTCGTTCAATCTGATCGAATATAGCCGCAGCCTGTCGGTGTCGCAAAGGCTGGCGCTGGCGCTGTTGCAGCTGTGCGGCGACCAGGAGGACGGCGCGCGGATCGCCGTCACCCAGCAGGAGCTGGCCGATCTGGTCGGCGTGTCGCGGGTGTCACTGGGCAAGGCCGTGGCGAAACTGGAACAGGCGGGGATGATCGAGCCGGGCTATGCTTGGGTGATGATCAGGGACCGGGCGGGCTTGCAGGATATGGGTGCCGGGTAGCGCGGTTCTCCGAGGAGAGAAACCACCCCCACCCAGTCCCGGGTGAAACTGCCCCCGGCAGTTTCAGGTCGTTCCGGGGGAACGATCGACCCGGAACTTTTAAAAAGGAGGGGCTTTATCATTCGGTTCGTCTTGATCGGCTCACTCCGCGCTTTCCGGCACCCAGCGCATCACGCCGCCCTGGAACGGGGTCCAGCGTCCGGTTCGGATGCCGGCCTGCTGCAGGACGTCGCTGGTCCAGTTGTTGCAGCTGTTGAAGGCGCTGTAATAGCCATGTGCCTCATAGAAGAGATCATCCCTGCCATAGCCGGGCGTTGGCTGGGGGCGATGCTGGTCGTCGAGCGCGAATTGCGCCTCAATGGCGGTTGTTATCTTGCGATATTCGGCTGCGCTGACCGTCAGGCGGCGGCGATAATAGGGATAAGCCTGTGGATATCTCAGGTGATAGACGTGGATAAGCACGTCGCTGCTACCGACAACCGCGCTCAAGGCGTCGCCGGGCCGCAGGTCGGTCCACTGGCGAGTGTGGCGATAGACGCCCTCATGGCCCCAGCCGACCAGAATGTGACTGCCATAATAAGACGGGTCGGAAAGATGTTCGGGGCGGACCAGATTGGTCCAGTCGTGGACATCGCTCCACAAGGGCATGATGATCCCGGTGTGCAAGCCATTGGTTTCGATAAATAATTCGACGCCGTCATCCGGGCTTTGCCAGTCCTGGTTGGCGGGCAGCAGGCTTCCGCCCAGCGCCGCCAGCAGATAAAGGATGATGACGGTGCCCAGCGCAACGACCGTCCGTTTCAGCCATTTGAGCGAGCTAGTTGCCATGGAAACCTTTTTTACTGTAAGATGCGGTCATGCTAAGCACCCCCGAAACCGAAACCCATGTCTATGACAAGCCGCCACCGCACGCAAATGCCGACTGGACGATCGATCAGGACTGGCAGAGCTATTCGGCGGAAGACCATGAAACCTGGGACATATTATTCGCCCGCCAGCAGAAGATGCTGCCGGGCCGGGCGGCGCAGGCATTTCTCGACGGCATCGATATATTGAATCTGTCGCGGCCCGGCATTCCCGATTTCGAGGAGCTCAACCGGATCTTGATGGATGCCACGGGATGGGAGGTTGTCGCGGTTCCCGGACTGGTACCCGATGACGTTTTTTTCGACCATCTCGCCAACCGGCGTTTTGTCTCGGGCAATTTCATCCGGCGGCGCGACCAGCTCGACTATCTGCAGGAACCTGATATTTTCCACGATGTCTTCGGCCATGTGCCGATGCTCGCCGACCAGCGGTTCGGGGATTATATGGCCGCTTACGGACGCGGGGGATTGCGGGCGCTGGAATATGGCACGCTCAAGCAGCTGGCGCGGCTTTACTGGTATACCGTGGAATTCGGTCTGATCCAGGAAGCGGAAGGTCTGCGCATCTACGGGGCGGGCATTGTTTCCAGCTATGGCGAGAGCGTGTTTGCGCTTGATAATCCCAGCCCCAGCCGGATCATGTTCGACCTCGAACGGGTGCTGCGCACCGAATATCGGATCGACGATTATCAGCAGAATTATTTCGTCATACCCAGCCTGGATGAATTGTTGCGGGTGACGGTGGAGACGGACTTCAAGCCGGTTTATGACAAGATTGCGGGATTGCCCGATATCAGGATTGCCGAGATTGTCGAGGGTGACGTGGTGCTGACCGAAGGAACACAGGACTACGCGCGGTCGCAATCGGGTGAAGCGGTCGTTGTCTGACCGGGTTGTGCTCCGCGCTTGATGCGGAGCCCCTCGCCACAGGCAGCAAGTCTTGTCGGCAGAGCTCCGCATCAAGTGCGGAGCACAACCCTAAATCTCCCCGAAATAATCCGGTGCCAGCGGGGATTTCTTGCGCATCGGCGTGCGGGTGTGGCCATATTTCCTGGCCTTGACCAGGGTCAGGCAGGGCCATTCATTCTCTAGTCTTGTATGTCTCAGACGGAAACCCTGGCAAAGATAGGCGCGGACGACTTCGGTTTTCTGACGGGCGAGCAGGCCGGCTAGAATGAGCACGGTTCCCGCCTCCGCTGCTGCGGCGATTTGCGGGGCAAGGGCGACCAGCGGGCCGGCGAGGATGTTGGCGATGATCAGGTCATAGGGCGCGCGCTGTTCGAGGGCCGGGTGATCGAGGCCATTGCTTTGCACAAGGCGAATCTGGCCGCGAGTATTGCCCTGCGCGATTGCGTTGAGTGCGCAATTTTCTTCGGTTACCGCGACCGCGATCGGGTCGATATCGCTGGCGATGACCCTGGCGTCGGGCCAGAGATGATGGGCGGCAAAAGCGAGCAGTCCGGTGCCGGTGCCGACATCGGCGATATTGCGGAAGCGGTGGCTGGTGCGCTTGAGCCGGTCGAGGCTGTGCAGGCATCCCATCGTCGTTTCATGATGGCCGGTGCCAAAGGCCTGTCCGGCGTCGATACAGAGATTGGTCAGCTTGGGATCATCGGACGGCTGGTCGCTCGACGTATGGACGTGGAAGCGACCGGCGCGCAAAGGCTCGAGACCCTGCTGGCTGAGCGTTACCCAGTCCTCGTCATCGAGCATCTCGACAAGCGGCTGGAAAGCGGCTGCCTCGGCGGAAGGCGAAAGTTGCAGCAGATTTTCGATTAGCGCCGCATCCGGTTCCATCTGGCAATAGACGTCGATTATCCACTCGTCGGGCCGCTTGCTATCAGTCTCGCTGGCGACGATCGTCGGGGTGGAATCACTGCCCGCTATGAACAGCTGGTCCTCCGCGAGCTGGTCCGCTTCGGTGCGGGTGCAGGGGAGCGAGACTTTCCAGGTCGTGGTCAAAGCAGCGCCCGATCAGCCATTGCCATTATCCTGTTCGAGCTGGTCGCTGGCTTCCATCCATCTGGCTTCGGCTGCGTCGAGCTTGTCCTGAGTCTCGGCTCGCAGCTTCATCAGCTCGGTCATCGACAGGCTGGCGTGTTTCGGTTCGGCGGAGGCCGGATCGAACATCGCGCGGTCAATGGCGGAGACTTCCTCGCCGAGGACTTTCATCTGCTTTTCGGAAGCAGCAACGGTCTTGCGCAATTCACCTTGCTGTTTGCGCCGTTCGGCGGCGGCGCGGCGTTCTTCCTTGCGGTTGCCGCCGCTGGCCTTGCCCGAGGCGGATCCGGGCTGGTTCTTGCCGAGGACGAAGTCGGTATAGTCCTTGAGCGAGCCGGAAAATTCCTCTGCCTTGCCGCTGTCGACCATCATCAGGCGATCGGCGGTCAGCTCGAGCATATGGCGGTCATGGCTGACGAGAATGACGGCGCCGCTATATTCATTGAGCGCGTGGACCAGGGCTTCGCGCGCGTCGACGTCGAGATGGTTCGTTGGCTCATCGAGGATCAGCAGATGCGGCGCATCGCGGGTGATCATCGCGAGCGCGAGGCGGGCGCGTTCGCCGCCGGATAGCTTGCCGACCAGAATTGTCGCCTTGTCGCCGGAAAAGCCGAACCGCCCGAGCTGCGCGCGCACCGCGCCCGGTTTGGCGCCCTTCATCAGCCGGGTCATATGTTCCAGCGGCGTGTCGTTGGTATCCAGTTCCTCGACCTGATATTGGGTAAAATAGCCGACAGTCAGCTTGGCCGATTTGTTGATCGCGCCTTTCTTGGGTTCGAGCTGGCTGGCGAGCAGCCGGGCAAGGGTGGTCTTCCCGTTCCCGTTGCGACCGAGCAAAGCGGTGCGGTCATCGGGATCCAGCCGCATGTTGAGGCCGGACAGGATGATATTGTCGCCATAGCCGACCGCAGCGTCGTCGAGCGTGATCAGCGGCGGCTTCAGTTCCGCCGGGCTGGGGAAATGGAAGGTCAGCGAGGGATCGTCAATCGCAGCGGCGATTGGTTCCATGCGGGCGAGGGCCTTGACCCGGCTCTGCGCCTGTTTGGCGCTATGCGCCTTGGCACCCCAGCGGGACACGTAGGATTCGAGCTTCTCGCGCTGGGCAATCTGCTTTTCGCGCGAGGAAGCCAGTTGTGCCTGCCGCTCGGCCCGCTGTTTCTCGAACGCATCATAGCCGCCGGGATAGAGCGTGGTGGTGCCATGCTGCAGATGGAGAATATGGTCGACGACATTGTTGAGCAGGTCGCGCTCATGGCTGATCACCAGAATGGTTGCCTGATAGCTGGTCAGGAAATTCTCCAGCCACAAGGTCGCTTCGAGGTCGAGGTGGTTGGACGGCTCGTCGAGCAGCAGCATTTCGGGCTGCGAGAATAGCAGCGCGGCGAGCGCGACGCGCATCCGCCAGCCGCCGGAGAAACTGTCCATCGGCTGCTGCTGGGCGGCTTCGTCGAAGCCCAGCCCGATCAGGATCTTGGCTGCACGCGCCGGAGCGCTATGCGCCTCGATCATGTTCAGCCGTTCGTGGATTTCACCAATCCGGTGCGGGTCGGCCGCGGTTTCCGCTTCCGCGAGCAGGGATGCGCGCTCGACATCGGCCGCGAGCACGGTATCCAGCGGACTATCCTGGCCAGCCGGTGCTTCCTGCGCAATATAGCCCATCCGGGCGTCCTTGGGCATGTCGACGCTGCCGTCGTCGGGCTCCAGCATGCCGGCGATAACCTTCATCAGGGTCGATTTGCCGGCGCCATTGCGGCCGATCATCCCGACGCGCGCGCCGGGGGGCAGCGCAGCGGTCGCGCCATCAAGGATTACAGTGCCGCCGAGGCGCACGGTTATATTACTGAAATTAAGCATCGGCAGCCGTTAGCGGAGCAAGCGCCTTAGTGCAAAAGATAGCGTAAAAAACTTCACGTGCAAAAGCAGGCCGATAAGCTAATATTGGTAGCCCTATCGATTTTTCAGGAGTTTTTCATTGTCCCCAGGCCGCAAAGCTGCATTATTTTCCGCTACCGCCATGTTGATTTTATCTCCGGTCCAGGCCCAGTCTTCGGACCAGCCGATCGAGATAAGCGCGGAGGAAATTGCCCGGACGGTCAAGACCATGACGCTGGACCAGTTTGAAGGGCGCGCTCCGGGGACAGCGGGCGAAGAAAGGACAATCGGATATCTGATCGGACGGTTCGAGGCTTTGGGGCTCGAACCCGGCGGTGTCGACGGGTCGTGGACGCAGCCGGTGCCGCTGTTGCACACGACATTGGGCAAGCCTGAGACACTGGCGATATCAAGGGAAGGTTCGACCAGACAGTTGCAGGCAGGCAAGGACATCTATGTATCGACGCTGCAGCCGAAGGATCAGGCGGTTGTTGCCGATGCCGAAATGGTGTTCGTCGGCTATGGTGTCACCGCGCCGGAACGCGGCTGGGACGATTATAAAAATGTCGATCTGACAGGAAAAGTCGCTGTCTTTCTGGTAAATGACCCCGATTTTGCCGCTGCGGCGAACGAGCCGGTGGCTGGCAATTTTGGTGGCCGGGCGATGACCTATTACGGTCGGTGGACCTACAAGTTCGAAGAAGCATCGCGGCGTGGTGCGGTAGCTGCGCTGATCGTTCACGAGACCGAAGCTGCCGGCTATGGCTGGAGCGTGGTCGAAAGTCCGCAAGGCGAAAATTACGGCACGGTCAAGCCGGATGGCCAGATGACAAGCCTGGCATTGCAGGGATGGATAAGCGGTGATGCCGCCGATCGCCTGTTCGAAGATGCGGGGCTGGACTTGGCAAAATTGCGGGTTGCAGCGAGAAGCAGGGATTTCAATCCGGTGCCGCTCGGCGCGACATTGGCGGCGTCTTATCCGGTGAAACAGGAAGTCGTGAAAAGCCAGAATGTATTTGGCAAGATCACCGGCAGAACGCGGCCAAACGAAACGATCATATATGGCGCCCATTGGGATGCTTATGGCGAAGGGCCACCGGACGAGGACGGGAAAATATATCGGGCCGGAGCCAATGACGATGCATTAGGCATGGCCGGCATCATGGAGATTGCCCGCAAGTTCAAGTCCATGCCGCAGCCCGACCGTACCATCGTGATTGCAGCATGGACCGCCGAAGAGCGCGGCTTGCTGGGGTCCGAAGTCTATGCCCAGAATCCGATCTATCCGGTCGAAACGACCGTTGCCAATCTGGCAATCGATGTCCTGCAAACAGCGGGCAAGGCCAAGGACGTTATCTTGGTGGGCAAGGGGCAAGGGACTCTGGAAGACGATCTGGCCAAATTTGCAAAATTGCAGGGACGCGTGGTTACCGAAGAAAGCCTGCCCGAACGCGGATTGTTTTTTCGTGCGGATCATTTCTCCTTGGCAAAGCGCGGCGTGCCGGTCCTCCTGATGATGAGCCTTGCTGGCGCATCAGATCTGGTCGAGGGCGGCAGGAAAGCGGGCCAGAAATGGATCGATGACTATACCGGCAAATGTTATCATGCGGCCTGCGATGCCTGGTCGCCGGATTGGGATCTGACCGGGGCAGTGCAGGATATCGACGTGATGTTCGACATCGGCAACAGTCTTGCCTATTCGAACGACTGGCCGGAATGGAAGGCCGGTTCCGAATTCAAGGAATTGCGCGATGCGAGCGCTGAAGTGCGCGAGTAAACCCGCATTGTTGCCGGAGAGCCTAGGGTAATTGCGTATAGGTTCTTCCCGGAATGAATCTAACGAGCAAAAGATGAGCTTTGCCGAAACCGATATCCGCGACGGGACATTATATTGGCAATGCTGACAGATTTCTCTGGTGAGTGGCTGATCTACCGCGATCTTGCCATCGCATTGGCGGCGGGTTTGCTGATCGGTGTCGAGCGCGGATGGACGATGCGCGACGAGCGCAAGGGCGCGCGGGTTGCCGGAATTCGTACCTTCGGTCTGATTGCCGGCGTTGGCGGTCTGGTCGCGCTGATTGCGCAAAGCCTCAACCTGATAATGGCGGCGATACTGCTTGCCGGGATCGTGATCATGTTGGGCTTCAGCCACGCCAGAACCATCCACGAGCCGGACGGGCGCAGCATCACCAATTTTGTGGTCTCGCTATTGACGCTCTGTCTCGGGCTTCTGGCCGGGAGCGGTTATCCGGCGCTGGCCATGGCCGGAGCGGCGATTACGAC
>TARA_R110001599_G_scaffold352555_2_pt1 | contig 10819 bp, 16 predicted proteins | sample TARA_R110001599 | Tara Oceans TARA_R110001599 (sample SAMEA4398360) | marine metagenome | biome: Polar Biome; feature: [MES] marine water layer (ENVO:01000295) within the mesopelagic zone...; material: water (ENVO:00002006), including particulate matter (ENVO:01000060) such... | reverse complement strand
TTAGAATACGCTTTAGAAACAAGTTCTATTTCACCTGAAAAAGTAGATTATGCAAAAGGAGGGGAGGTTGAAACAAAAAGAGAATTTATTGAAGTTGTAAATCAAGTTAAGGAAGAAAACGAAGCATTTCCAAATGATATGGTAAATGTAATGGACAGTATTAATGCTATTTTACAAGATAGAGGTTATGATGAGTTTGATGAATATACTTATGATGTAAGACAAGAAATTTTAGATAGATATGAAAAAAAGGTTTTAGATAAACAAGGGTTAAGATTTGAAAAAGGAGGTACGACTTATGATAAAGGTCAAGATAATCAAATTGAAGACAATACCGAGGATATTGAGAATAATAAAGAGGAAATTGACCATTATGGAATGGCATCCTCAGACGCTTTAGGTCTCGCTCAGGAAAATGAACAGACAATAGATAATATGAGGCAAGGGACGAATAAAGTGCTTAATAATTTATACGAAAAAAACCCATCTTTAAAGATGGCACACGGAGGAAAAACCCCCAAGTTAAAAGTAAGAAAGTCTTTTTATCGTACAACACTTGGAGCTAATGAAAAAACGGGAACGGGAGAAGATATGAGAAATGTATATCATTTACATATAGAAGGCACTGGGTCTGGTCAAAATTATCTTTTACACTCTAGCACGGTAAATGACGAATTTTTGAAAGAAAACGCCCCAGGAGGATATGATAGCGGTTTTTATGTAGATGAAGAAGTTTATGTAGATTTCACTGATAAAGATGGAAAAAAGAAAAAGGGTTATATGTTGGTGAACAATCCAGATTTAGCAGTTAGAATATTGAGAGATAGGTATGGCGCTGTTAGTATTGAGGATATGACTATGGAGTGGGAAATGGATGAGAAAGGTAAAAACTTTGAAGATTATACTAATAGCTTCTAATAGTGGCCGTAAGTTTTAATGTAAATAAAGTCTATAATTTATATACTCAAATAGGAGGTACTACCAAATTTCCAGAATCTTTAAATAAGGTTCTAAAGTATATGCAGAATGACGGCAACCTTAATAATGAAAAGGAGGCGGCTTATCTACTGGCCACAGCTAAAAGCGAAAGCGATTATTCTTTGCAAAGATACGAAGCGGATTATTTGTGCGGTCCAAAAGGAGTTCCTTATGAAGGACAACCTTGTCAAGCCGCACTAGATTATTATAGGTCAAACCAAGGAGGTAAGTCTAACTACTATAACAAAGGAGTTGATAGCACTGGAGTTCCTTATTTTGGTAGAGGCTTAATTCAATTAACAAACCCTTATAATTATTATAATTATGGGAGGATGATTGGAGTTAATTTGTATGACGATGGTGATAAAGCTTTAATTCCAAAAAACTCTTACAAAATAGCGTCTACATATTTAAAAAGAAAAACATTTAAGTATGTAAATAGTGGAGACTTAACTAGAGCAAGAAAGAGTGTAAATGGAGGTACAAAAGGAGTTTCTAGAACAAACGATTCTTATAATAGATGGTTAGAAGTTTTCCAAAACCCAGAATCTAATTTTAAAATAAAGAGCAATGTTAATAAAGTTATGCTAATAGGGGGTATTTCATTAGGTTTGGTGGCTCTATTTGGGGTGGGGTTTATAATTTATACGTCTTTAGGAAAAGAAAAACAAAAAAAGTTATTATATTTGAAAACTAATTAACATTAAATTTAATACTATGGCTACCGAAGAAGAATCAGATAAGAGTAAGGAAAAACCTCAATTAAATCCAGAAGTAAAGTCAGAAGAAAAACCAGTTTATAAATTTCCACATCAAGTTTTGATGCAAAGAAACGGAAAAAATGATTCTGATGTTGATGCAGATACTAAAGAATACATTAATGATTTTAATGATTTTTTAAAGCACGTTAAAATGACTAAGGCAAGCGCTGAAAAAAAGGGAAATAAATGGGAGCTTCCAGAGACTAAAAAAAACAAACTTTTAAGATTATCTAAGAGTATTTGTAAATCTTTACAATTATCGCTGAATAAAGAGCTATATAAAGAGCAAGATAAAATTAATAAAATAAACGAAGAAAAAGAGCTTGAGCGAAAAAAGAAAGAATTTTTAATGAAAAAAAGGATTGAAGCAAGACGTAGAGTACAGTCTGATATAGAAGAAAATAAGCTAAAGCAACAGCAATTAAGTCTGGAAGAAAAAAAGAAAGAAGAAGAAGAAGAGGACACTTATGGATTTTGGTTTTAAAAATATAATATGACAAGAACAAGAAACAGAAGAAAGAAAAAGAAGACATTAACTCCTAAGCAGCCCTTGGTTAAGTATGGTTTAATTTCTTTTAATAGCATTGGGTATGGAAATCCTACAATAGAGAATCATTTAGATATGCAGAAAAAGGGAGTTTGTGATGATATGTTAACTGACATATATACAAAGCAATTTCCCCCTAATGAAAGCGATGAAACCCTATCGGAATTAGAATACGTAAGGAAAAAACTTAAAAGGCTTCAAAACGAAGAAACATTAAATGAGTGTAAGGCAATTGATGAAAATTTGGGTAGTTATATAAATAATGTTTGTACTCATTTAAAAATATTCGGTGTGTATGACCTTATAATAGATATAAGCGAAAAAGCACTTGATTCATTGGTTCTAAAATCTAAATATCACTTTAATAGAGCAAGACCATATCAGCTTAGTTTTTATTTTGTTAATCAAGAGGAATTAAATCCTTTAAAATCTTGCTCTGCAACAACCCCTTCATATCCAAGTGGTCATACGCTACAAGCGTTAGTGGTTTCAGATATATTAATCCATCATTTTCCTCAACATAAAGAAGTTTTTGAAACAATAAAAAGAAGAGTTGGTATGTCGCGCATAATAATAGGGGTTCATTATCCTTCAGATAATGAGTTTTCCATAGAAATAGCAGACACTATGAAAGACCACCCTGAAATACAAGAACTATACTATAAAAGAAAGTGGGATGAAATAATTAACGAAACAAGTAAAGATGTTCCAGGACAATAATTACCAAAATAAAAATCAAAATCAAGGAAATCCAGAAAAAAGCCCACGTGAAAGATATGAGATTTGTGTAGGTGGTATGTGGAATGATAGATGTGATGAATACAAGCCTAATACTAATCAGTGCCGAAGTTGTGGCTGTTTCGTAAATGCCAAAGTAAAAATTGCTACTGAAAAATGCCCTTTAGGTAAATGGTAATTTTTTTGTATCTTTGTAGATAGAAAAGTAAATTAAAATATAAGAATATGACACAAGGAGCAAAAATAGGTTTAATAATAGGCGGAATAAGTGTAGTTGGAGTTGCAGTTTGGCTAATAATTAAAAATAGAAATCAACAAGCATACGTTCCACCATATTCTCCACCAAATAATGTGGATTATAATAATGGAAAGCCGACAATTAACTGGGGAGCATTAGCGACTACAATTATAGATAGTTTACCTCAAAATATAAAAGTTAATAAAGACCAGAACAACCAAGTAGTTTCAGTAGAGCAGCCATCTACTAAAACATCTCCTGGAAATCTTTTATTTGTAAATTCCTCTCAGTATAACTCTAATGAAATTAAGTCTATGCAGAATTACTTAATCGGAATAGGTGGGCAGCCAAAAATGTGGATACAAAGTACGGGTGGAGCTGATGGGAAAATTGGAAATGGATTTAAAAGTGCATACACTTGGGCGGTATTAAATAGACAAGTATTAGATATACAAGACTTGTATAATAAATCGGGAGCAAAAAAATAAAATAAAGTAACCTTTTAGCAGCAATAAATTGTTATTTTTGTAGTATTCAACTGCCTTTTGTATGTCCACCATTTGGCGATTTACTTTTCTTTGCCCCAACGCTAAGCGTTGGGGCTTTATTTTATGAAAGAATATAAATATAAAATAAGCATCACTCCAAAACCAACTCCAAGACCTAGGTTAGGAAAGTATGGAGCGTATAATAAAACAGATTATACTAAATATAAGAACGATTTAATTTTTTTAATTAAATTATTATCAATACCTAAAGAAGATTACTTCTTTCTAAAAGCAAGGTTTTTTTTCCCTTATCCCAAAAACACTCCTAAGAAGAAACTAATAGATTTAGCGCCATTAAGAAAGAAATGCGACCTAGATAATGTAGTTAAAGGACTTATGGATGCCTTAGAAAAGGCCGATGTTATTAACAATGATAGACAATTATCAACTCTTTTAATAGAAAAAAAATATACTTTAAAGGAGCGTGGATATATTGAGTTTGATTTAGATTGCTATGTTAATAAATAATTAAGTATTAAGTTTAATTTTTTAAGTTAGGTTAATTATATTTGTTGCCGTAAACGATATTAAATGTAATATGTCAGAAAGCGCTAACTCTTTAGAATTAATTAGTAACTTAAATAAAGTTATTGAGAAGAGAGGATTAAATAAAACGATAGAGATACTTAAAAAAGGACAACAACCAGAAAAGGTTTTGCAAGAGGAGATTATTTCTATTATAAAGGTTTTAGTGTGTGATAATTTTGATATTACAGAAAGAAATATGTTATTTGGAAGCTCTAGAAAGCATAATAGGAGATGGGCTCTTTCCTTCTTTTGTTATTTTGTACACTTAAGTCTAAATTGCACTCAAAAAGAAGTTTCTAAGATGATTAGTCGTACTAATGCTTGTGTTTCAAAATATATAAAAGACATATTAACACTTTCTGAATCAATAGTTTACGAAAGAGAGCTAATACAGAAAAAAATACTAATAGAAAAATTATTAAAAGAAAAAATTAATCACATATTAAGATATGGCGAAGAAAAATAATAACATTGAAGATGTTGAAGTAGAAGGAGGTAATCAAGACTATTCAAGTTTAGTGGGTGGATATAATCCATTTGGAGAAAGTGTAGTAGAAAGAGAGTATACTAAGTCAAAACAAACGCTAACATCAGAACAAAGAGGCCCTATCATAGAGCCTACATTTGAGCCGCCACCGATAGGAGGTTATACAGAAGAAATGGATACTGAAATGGATTCCGATGATATGCCAGGAGTTTTTGATGAAAGTGTAAGTGATTTAGATGATAAAGACAAAAAATTTGCTCACGAAAATCTAGTTGATACAGTTATTGGGGGTTATGAAATGATGCACACTTTCGCAAGAAGATGGGCTACAATAACTGAGGATAAGTTAATAGAAAAGGAGAAGAAAGGAGAAATAGACTTGAGGATGCAGATAATGGTTTCTGCCGTGCAGTCATTACCTTTATTTGAATTTGTAGGCAACTACAATAAACAAGTTGAAGAAACTTTGACTGTTGACGAGGATTTTGTAGAGAAAGTAAAGCCTATTATGGTTCGTATTGCAGCAAAAAGAGGTCTAGGTATGACTGACGAACAAAATTTAATGGTAATGTTTGGTAAGGATATATTAGAGAAAGGAATGCAAGTAATTGGATTTAAAAAGTCTCTAAACAACATATTAGAATTGACTTACGAAAGCTATAAACAACAGCAAGTAAACGGATTTAATTCACCTCCACCACAAGGCCCACCGCAAGGACCTCCACCACAAGGTCCACCACCACAAGGTCCACCGCAAGGACCTCCAGCAGAACAACCACCTATGCCTTCTGAATACCAAGGTTCAGATATGGCAAGCACACAAGAAGAGCTTGAGGATTATGATGATTATGATGGTTCAGAATTTGAAGAAGAAGATGAAATTGTAGAGATAAGAGGATTGAAGCGTGGCGAATTAATAGAAATGAACCCAACGGAAGAGGAAAGTAAGCCAGTAGAAAATGAGCCAAAATTAATAGAGCCCAATGCAAACGACATACAAGAATCTGAAGAAAAATAATAATAACTAAATATTAAATTATGATTTCATTATCCATCGTCTTATCAATTATTTTAATTTCTACTGGTATATATTTTATATTGCTTAGAAAAAAAGAATGCAAAACCTTAGAATGTAAAGATTCAAGAGTTGAGGGTATTTCTAGAGCAAAAATGAACTTAGACCCTAAGTGGAATAAGGGCTGTATAAGAGACCCTAAAACGGGGCATTTTAAAAGAAAATAAATATTAAAATATGAAAACAGCAGTAATTACTTACCTAATGGGAGATGAAGATGTATTACTTGAGCCCCATTACTTAAATGAGACTTGGGATTTAGTATGCTTCACAAATAGAAAAGATATTAAGTCTGAAACTTGGAATGTTGTTTACGTTGAGGATAAAGAGAATGCAATGAACAATAAAAGATTTGCTAATTTCTTTAAATTCAATCCATTTACTTCATTATTCTCAGCATTTAACTTAAACTACGATATATGTATTACTATTGACGCTAATGTTCGCATAGCTAAAGATTTAGATAAAATAGTTAGTTTTTATTGCCCGACTTTATTTGATATGACCTTGGCTGTACATCCTATACGCAACTGTGTAATATCAGAGAGTAATGCTATTGTTGGAGAAAAAAAAGATACTAAAGAGGCAGTAGCTCAAAATATAAATTTATTTGAAAAGAATGGATACCCTACAAATAATGGGCTTTATCAAACTACAATAATGATATGGAAAAATACTTTAGCTACTCAAGTATTAAGTAGCGATTTTTGGAAGCTATATTGTAATATGTCAGAAAGAGACCAAATACTACTACCATACGTATTATGGAAAATAAAAGATATAAATATAATAGAAACTAAATGGGAAGACTTTAAAGAAGAATTTGATTATTTAGAACACCCAAAAAAAGAAGAAGAAAAAAAAGAATCTTTAATCTTAATTAAGTAATGATTAAAAAGAAAAAAAGATTACCAAAAATTTTAGTCGGAGGACCAACATTTGAAGGAAAAAACTATTGTTTTGAAGATTGGATAAAAAATGCAAAATCCTTTACATATAGTAATTATGATATTTTTTTAGCAGATAATTCAGATACAGAAGAAAACAGTTTAATGTATAAAGAAAAGCATAATATAAATTGTAAATGGATAACTAATTCAGAAAATAAAAACTCCATATTGCAAAGAATATGTGACGGTCATAATGCCGTAAGAAAGTATATGATAGATAATGATTATGACTTTTTGCTTCACTTAGAAAGCGATGTTTTCCCGCCAAAAGATATAATAAATAGACTATTAGCTCATAATAAACAGCTGGTAGGAGCTACATATTTTTTATACGATGATGATAAAAGAGAATTAATGACAAGATTAATAGACGTAGATTACGGAAAAGAATCATCAATGATTAAAGGAGAGACGGCTGAACTTTTAGTAGACGGAGGATTAAAGTCAGTATGGTCAGTAGGACTGGGTTGTAATTTAATTCATAAGTCGGTATTTGAAAAAGTTAAATTTACGTTTGCTAAACAAAACAAAGAAGTAATATTTTCAGATACGACATTTTCAATGGATACCAGAAAAAACAAAATAGCTCAATATTGGGATACAAGCGTAATTTGTGAGCATAGAAATCAAAATTGGGAGCAGTATGGTTATAAATTTTTACAAAAACTAGCATAATATGAAAACAAGAACTATAACAAGAAATAAAGAGGACGTAAATGATGACCTTAAAAAAAGCTTAGAGCAGTGGGATGCTGAAAGGGATATTATACAAGAAAAGATAGACAAAAAGAAATTGCTTATTGAGAAAAATGTAGAATTGAAAAAGTTAATTCAGTCAAAATATTCAGAATTAGAGCAAGGAACAATAAAAACAGTTGAGTTAGAAATTAAGTTTTTAGAGCTAGATGATAGAATACAAGCCCTTAAGGAATATCTTAAAAATTATTTATTTACATTTGATTATGACTTTATGGAAAGATATAAAGAGGCTAATCAAAAAAAATAATAGATATGTCAAGAGAATGTAAATTAGGAGTTGCTTGTGGTAAAAAAGGTATAGGAAAAACTTACATTACCACTAAAATATTAGAGGATTACGTTAAGGGGGGTAACGGATACCCTCCACGAAGAGTTCTTATATTAGATGTTAATGATGAGTTTGAGCAGTATAAAGCAATAGCAGTTAGAGATATTGAGAGATTTTCAATTCATCCTACCATAGAGATAAGAAGAATTAGACCATTTGCAGTAGACGGTAGGAGAATGACGCTAAGAGAAATTGCAGATACACTTTGGTTAGTTTTAGATAAATATAGACACGGAGCTCTACTTATTGAAGACATTAATCGTTATGTTTCTGATTACCTTCCTAATGATTTAATAGGAGCAATCTGTACAAATAGACATACCGACCAAGATATAATTATGCACTTTCAGTCTATTGGTCGTATATCACCAAAAATTTGGCAAAATATGAATTGGTTAAGATTTCATAGAAACTCGGATTCAGTAGAGAGGCATAAGAATAAGTTTCCTGATAAATACCAAATGTTAAAAGTTGCTGAGAATTTAGTTAACAATCAATATAATGGAGGGGACGAAAGATTTTTCTTGTATGTAGATATAGACCACGAAAAAATACAAGGAGACATAACGCCTGATATGATGACTGAAGCAATTGATGATTTTGTTTCGTTGAATCATAATCAAGTAGTTAAGCCATATAAAAATAAAAGGGATGCTAAAGGAAAAAAGATACATACTCCAGAATCAGCTATATTAGAAGCTAAGAGGATTTTAAGGCAAAATATTTCAGAGGTATAGTATTAAAAATAATAACAAAAAGATATTAAATTAAATACGATATGATATTAAAAGATATTTCGGTAAAGTATAACACAGATAAAGAGGTTCATCATCAATACTTAGATTCTTATGAAAAACACATTAGAAATTCAATTAAGAGAGAGGACGTTAAAAAAGTAGTTGAAATTGGAGTATCTTATGGGGACTCTTTATTAATGTGGGCTGAGTATTTTCCAAATGCAGAGATAATAGGGGCTGATATTATGGATTACGCAAGAGCTGATTATAAGTTAAATATAGGAGGCGTAGATGGGGGAACTATTGTAGATAGGAGAGATGTTTTATTAGATAACCCAAGAATAAAAACTTATGTACTAGACCAGACGAATGAACAGAGTATAAAAGATTTTAAATGTATTATTGGTAATGATTGTGATATAATAATAGATGACGGGGGGCATTCAATGGAAATGCACCAAAAAACAATTAAGTATTTATTAGATTGCGTAAAAACTAAAGGTTTATACATAATAGAAGACCTTCACACTTGCTCTTTTTCAGTAGATGAGCTTTATGGATTTACATTAGTTCAGCAAGGAGACACTCTTACTACCCATCTTTTAGAGGATTGGAGAGATAAAACTAATCTAATTCACTATACAAACTACTTATCTGATGACAATATTAAATCTATCAAAAATAAAATTGATAAAATAGAAATTGATATGTGTAAGATTAGTGAAATTGCTTTTATTTACAAGAATAAGCCTTAAATTTAATACAATTAAGAGGCCAATTAATCTAGTAAGTTTAATATAGCCCTACTTTATTAAATTAAATATCAACAACAAATAACTAAACCTAAGCCAGATATTGAGCTAGGTTTTTTTAATTTTGGACTCAAGATTTTGGAATTGGTATTCTAAAGTTGAGTATATTGTTTAATGTAAAATTTTTTGTAAAATGAAAGATTCAAACAAAAAGATGTGGATGAACATTTTGTCAACGGCATTAGGAGTTGCTTTAGGTTTCGGCCTATATAAAGCTGCTGAAAAATTGTCAGTGACAAAGGAGGATTCATAATAAAAATTTTTATAGTTTTTATTATCTCCCCCCCGTGTTGAGATTACTCCACGGTTTGCGGTAGAGAGCGTTTCGTTCACGCTAAGAACGGGAATTAAGTTGAATTGTAGACATACATAAATGTCCGTAACTATACGTGAAATAGCATAACTAGAAATTAATTCCAAAAAAAAGTATATAAAAATGGATATTAAAAAATATTTTATAGACGCTGAAGAAGAAATGAATGACCAATACCTTTCTTACAGTGGAGATGATACTGATTTTGATGATGACTTTTCGTTTGACGCGGGTGCACAAGCACCAGCACCAGCGATGGGTGGAGCTCCGACTTCACAGCCATACATCATAACAATAAGCAACGGTACAACTGCTGCTATTCTCTCTAATGTAATTGGAAAGGCTTATCAAAACATTACTTCTGCTGGAAATGGATTACTTACTAACGTAACTATTACGATGGGTGTATCTGGAACGACTTATTTAGAGTTTCTCTACACTACGCTTCAACGCCCATTTGTTAATGGTCTTACTTATATTGACGGTTCTACTGCTGGACAAAGCATCAAGACTCTTCAATTAAAAGTTAGAGACGTGAACGGAAACATTCAAGAAAAAACTCTTGTTCCTATTATTGACCCCTATCAACAACAAAATACCATAGTCGCTTTGCGTACGGTGTTTAAATGGGACGGTTTTACGAGCATTGGTTTAGACTTGGCTGGTTCTTCAAGTAGTACATTATACTTCTACCCATCTGAAAACGTAAATGTTGGACGTGGACTATCTGGACAAGCTGTTGCGAGAGCATACGGTAATCCAAATATTGTTCGCCAAGACAAAGTAGTTTTAGGTAGAGGAGTAGCAAATGCGTTGAGAGGAGGACAATAACATTTATTGTCAATCTTTAAGTTTTAATTAGAGGGTGATAGGGTTTTAAATTCTTATTACCCTCTTTTTACTAAAATTTTAAAAAAGTATGGAATTAACAGTTCCATTTTGTAGTAAAAAAAAAGAAATTATTATGAATGTATACGAATATGTAGCAGACAATAACCCAAGAGAAGCAAATTATATGCT
>TARA_R110001599_G_scaffold60912_1_pt1 | contig 10825 bp, 7 predicted proteins | sample TARA_R110001599 | Tara Oceans TARA_R110001599 (sample SAMEA4398360) | marine metagenome | biome: Polar Biome; feature: [MES] marine water layer (ENVO:01000295) within the mesopelagic zone...; material: water (ENVO:00002006), including particulate matter (ENVO:01000060) such as...... | reverse complement strand
ACTTCAAAAGCTTGTTCAGCTTGTTTAAGTTGTAGCATTTGTTCAGGCGTGGCTACTGCCATAGCTTGATTTATAGCCTTTGGATTATTAGGAACACCTAACACTTCAGAAACCATCTTAGCTGCCATACCACCCATAGGTCCACCTAAAGCAGTACCCAGTGTTGGAGCTACTGCACCTATTATATTTGTTAATAATCCTTTCATTTTAGTCTCCTAATGTTATGGTTGATTCAAGTAAATCGTTGACAGAGTTTATTAAATACTCAGGTATATCTGTACCTAATATATCATCTTCACTGTAAGCTATCATATAGGCTTCTAATAAATCTTCATACATAGGTCTAAAATCTTCAATTGTTATCCAAGGTTCATTCGACTTAGTACGAGCTTTACAGTCTATTCTATAAGCAACTTCTAATTGTTTTTCCGTATAAAGGAGCATTATACTTGCCCCATTACAACCTGCTGTAACTCCCAGCTACGTCTGCCCACTTGTCCATACCACTTACTGTCTTGCATTTGCCGAGCCATTTCAAACCAGTTACGTTCTCTACAAGCTTTCAACATGTTACGAAACTTTGAAAGTCTTGTACCGCCTAAGTTAAAACACATGTTGACTAACACACGTTGTATAGGTTCAGGTAAGTTTTCAAACTCTTCTCTGCTTCCAAACACGTGTATTGCTTCTGCATAATGCTTATCAAAATCTATCATATAGTACCTGTCTACAACGTTTTGAGGCACCGGTGTACCTACTTCCCAGTCGTATTCAGGGTCATTAGGTTGACATAGATGACCAACTCCTAGAGTCTTATAGCCTAAACTATCCATATAAATCTCTAGGACTTCGCCCTCGTGTCTTTTGATTTCAGCTTTACATTGTTCTACATTCATTCGTCATCTCCAAATCCAAGTCGTTTCATTTGTTCTTGATAGGGTTCACCTGTGAAAGGATTAACTCTTTCTGCTGGGTCTTCTTTAGTAGAGGGAACAACGTCTGGTCCTTCTATAAAGCCACCTTTAGAATTTCTACCACGTTCTTTCATTTTTTCTACGTCAGGTTCTCGTATTAAATCTATTTGTTGTCTACTAACCATCCGCTCTCGTAGATTATCTTCTGTGTCTTCTTCGCCAGCAATAGCAATATTAATTATAGGTAATGCCATGTAAAGTCTATCGTATTTACTTACATAATATTTTAACTCTCTTAATGTCATAGCCTGTTTATTATTTTCATTTTTAAATCTTTCGTATTGAGTATCAGACGGAGTTATAGGTTTATATGTATTTAGAGCTAGAGATAGTCTAGTTTCTTGGGGGATTCTTACATCTTTTAAAATCTTTTCTCGTGTTAGTTGAGACATGCCTAATTTATCCGCAGCATCAAAAGCTAATTTTAAATTTTTAAATGCATAATAGTGTTGCTTATTTGCTTTTCCTATACCCTTTAAAACATCGTTACCATCTTTACGATTATTAAATGAGCCTCCTAATTGACGGCTTGCATCATCAAATTCACGTAAATATTTTTTTGCTTTTTGTTTTAAGTCTAATTCAATATTCACTTTTTCAAAACGCATACCCGTTGTGTTAGCAATTATCTGACCAGCTATTGTATATTCTCTTTCACCAGTTCTTCCAGCAGTAATATTTTCAAGGACGTTTGCAAAACTACCCCCTAAAGCTTCATTGTATTCATCTCCCATAAATGCTTTAGCAGTTTTTGGAATTTCTCTTAAAGCTCCCGGGGCAAAGGCTTTATAAATTTCGTATAAACCTAGTCCTGCTTTTTCACCGACATTAGCATCTCTCCAGCCGTCTATAGGATAACCTTCAGAAGTTTTACCTCTTGTTATATTTCTTATAGCAGCAGTTAATAAAGCCTCACTAACAAACGGTTTCATAAATTCATTAATACCTTCCATACTAGCATTTAACAATACACTATCCATATCTTCTTCTGTGTATTTACCATTTGCAATTTCATAAACAGCCGCTTGTAGTGGTCGTTTTAAAACATCATAAGGGTCAATAAAACTAAAATCATTTTTGTATAAGTCTCCCTTTTTATCTCTATAAAAAATAAATTTAGAATTTTTAGAATAGTCTTTAGGATTAATTAATCTTAGTGCTTCTTCTTCATCATCAGAAACTCCGTGCCACATTTTTGTAAATGAACTTAATGTTTCAGAGCCGGCTCCCCCAACCAGAGTAAGACCGCCTAATCTTCTAGCTCCTCGCAATCTAACCGTATTATTACCGCTTAACATTAATTCTTTGCCTCCTTGTTTAGCAATATTAATTGTAGTCCTTACCATTTCTGCTGGAAAAGAAAAGAAATTACCAATAGGAAGTTTTCTAAGTTGTTTAATTCCAGTAGGAACTAATGAATATGTAGGTATTGTATCCCTAACAATTCTTGCAGCTTCTCGCTCTAGGTTTTCTAAATATTTAGGATTAAATTCTATATACTCATCAAAAGAAACTGGTTTTCTTTTACCTGCAACTTTGTAAGTTGAACCTTTAGCTGCTTTCATAAGCGTATCTAATTCACTTTCAAAACTAATAATTTTAAATAAATCATCTTCAGCTATGTATGCGTTTTGAATGTTTTCACCGTACTTTAAAGCTTTATTTTTTAACCATTTAGTGCTGTCTAGATTATCAAGAAACTTAGAAGTAAATTTTTGAACTCCGTTATCAGCAGCATCTTTTAAAATGCTTTCAACTTCTCCGTATTTTACTCCTGAGTTTACAACATCCAAACCAACTAACTTATTATAATATTCTAAGGCTTCGTCTTTTCCTGCTTTTTTAAATCGTCTATTATATATAGCTGATAAGGCTTTACCACTATCTTTACTTAAAGGATTATTACCGTTTGCTAAAGTAAAAATAGCACCACCTATTGTGTTTCTTAAATGTGTTATATGATTAAAAACAGTCTTTGATGCTTGAGCATAACCTTTACCAGCTAAGAATAATTTATATAAATCAGAATTATCTATTGTTCCTATAATGCCTTGTCGTTGACCAAACATCATAGACATTTCTTCAGTTACAAATTTACCGTTTAATTTTCCGTATTGAGTTCCTTTTAATTCCGTGTTGTATTTTATACCAGTAACTTCATCTGTAAATGGTCTAGTAAAAATATGACCTTTTAATCTTGTGCCTGTTTCTGGAACTGTTTTTCGAGCAGTTCTACCTTTTAATAATTCATAAGCCTCGTCTGCAAATCTAACATCTTCAATATATGAAGCTACTTGAGAAACACTTTTTAAAATATTTACTGAAGGGCTTTTAATTTCTCCTAATAAATCTCTTAAAGGCTCATCAATATCTCCTCGTCTTTTAAATATATTTTTGTTAGTTCCAAAAAAAGAATCCATTCTACCAAAATAATCACCAGACCCTTTTGTATCGGCTATATCATCAAACATTTTTTGTATTTGAGTAGCAGCATCTTTTTTAATTACGAACTCATCTACTCCCGCATATTCTTTCGTGTTTGCTAAACGTTTAGTCATATACGCCAAACCCGAATCAAACTCTTGTAAATAATCTATACGCCCTAAATAATTTTTAGAACCTGAGTTTAAATTTTCAACATATTTACCAAATTGTTTTGCTCTTCTCGTAGCCAGTGCCGGACTTTCAAAAACTTCATAACTTCTATGAAGCCATGTCCCTAAATTATTAGTAATAGTTTCTTTTAATTCTTTATTAATTTGATTGTTTGGAAGCTGTAAAAATAACTCTGAAAAATCATCAATTAATAAACGCATTTCTCCTAAATCATCAATCATGTCTTTAGGAACACCATCAAAAAATTTAATAAAATCAGTTTTTGCTTCGTTGTTAGCAAACGTGTAAGGGTATTTAGCCGTTGGTGTAGAATCAACTTGTCCTTTGATTCTTTGTTGGACTGTCTGTCCTCTAGTACCTTCTCGGCTTATTTGAACAAGAGTTTTGTAATTATCTGCAAAGCTTGGATGTTGTAATAAATCATTTAATTTTTTTTCTAATTTTGCAGGGTCTTTATACTTTGCATATTTAGATGAAAGTTTAGAAATTTTATAATCTAACTTAGAAGCAACATTTTCTGTTGCATCAACCCAAGCATTTTTAGCTGCTCCTCTTTTATTAAAAACATCAAACATTTTTGGTGTCATAAATCCACGAGACCTAAATATTTCCTGAGCACCTACACCTAATGTTTTAAATCCCAACCTACTAACTGTTCTTTTAATTTTATTAGGACTAAACTGCCAAAGTTTTTCTACATCCTCATCAGGCTTACCATCAAAAGTTTTATTTTTATTCTGTAAAGGTGCTCTTTGTGTTTCGGTAATGTCTTTAAATTTTGCACGGGCAGCATTTGCAACATCTTTAAATGCTGTAATATCTAATTTGCCGTCTTGTACATTATTACGTAAAAACTTCATTGTTTTCATTGCAGCATCTTTATTTTTAAATGCTTGATGCATTGCTTTACCACCAAAAAACGTAGCCGGAAGTCCTACAGTAAATGCAAGACCTTCAATAAATAATCCCATACGGGCTTCTGCTTCTGTTTTTAAATCGTCTGCTTCTAAGTAATCAATTATATCGTTTAACATTCCGTCATCATCTTCTACAAACTCTCCTAAAAGATTTGCTAAACGTGCTTCATACGGGTTAATAGAAACTTGTTCTCCAATTGTAGCTCCTGTTGCAACTTTAGCAGTCTTAGCTAGGGCTGTTTTAGTTTTGCTTTTAGCAATATTTTCTGCAATTTCTTTACCGGTTTCTGTTTTCATTGCCATTTGAGAAACTTTACCAACACCTTTTGTTCCAGCAACCACGCTTCCTATAATAGATGTAATATCTCTAACTAATTCCCCACCTCTATATTCTGGCTCCTTTACTTTTACAATTTCTTTTCCACCACGATTTACTCGTTCAATGTTAGATTTGCCAAAAAGATTTCCTAAAACTTTACCCATGACTTCTTGTTGCTTATCATGTAAGTCATCATCGTAATCGTAAATATTTGTTTTATCAGCAATAAGATTAGTAAGCTGTAAAGTTTCTTGAGCTACGTCCGAAGCTCCTCCAGCAAAAGTTCTATCAAATTTAGCTCCCGGCTCAAACGTACCGGTTTCTAATTCATTAGCAATTTTATCAACTTTATTTTTAGTTTTTTCAAGAAGACTATCATCTAATTTATCAAACAAAGAAGCAAGCTGAACAAAATTATTATTTTTTGTTGTAGCCTTAATAAATTTCGTATAAAAATTTTCTTCTTCTTCCTTATCTTCTTCTTGTTTTTTAGTAAAATCAACCATAATTAATCTGCATCCGCTAACGATTTAGGATAGGCTACTATAGCTTCATTGACACCTTTCATATATATTTTAAACATGTCAGATGTAAGTCTTGTAGCATTTTGTTCATGTCTTCTAGCAGCTTCTATATATTCAGGGTTGTTTATTCCGTCTGGATATTCATCATTTGTATAGCTATCAGGTGCCGGAGCCGCTAAAATATTTGTTAAAGGTATACTAATTTTTTCAGTAAAACTTTCAAACATTTTTGTAACGTCTAAATCTGGTTTAAAATATTCATTATTAATATCTGTTTTTTTAAATTTACCAAGTTCTAACATTGGGTTTGAGTTTACTGCTTCTATATTGTCAGCAGTATATTCTTCCCATTTAGAAGAACCAGTCTGTGTAAATGATGTATTAAAACTATTTCTAACTGCACCATTATATATTACTAATAAATCTTCTCCACTAGTAACCTCAAACGCTTCTCCTTGAGAAGTTTCTACATCTTGATTTACAAAAGTTTTTACTGTGTTAGGAACTGCAACAACCTTGGTTATTTTTCTATTTGTTTTTGCATCTATTTCAGTTGCTGAACCAGTAGTAAATTCTAATTTTATATCTGCAATAATTTTTTTACTTTTTAAATCAACTGTCTGACCCTTGGCATCTCTATAAGTTCCGTCTGCTAAATCACTTAAAGTATCAGTTAATTTATTTGGAAAACTGTTATTGTAAGCTTGAAGAGATGCTGAAAAATCTTTAAAAGAATTAAACCTAGGGTCTGTTAAAGTTTCTTGAGTAGTTTTATTAACTTTATCTTGTAAAGACTCTGCAGTTTCTCCTTTTAAAAATCTTCTTGTACCTTGTGTAACAAAAGAAAAAATATTTGTAGGAAGCTGTTCTTCTGCATACTTATCTAAATAAGCCGTAATGTCGTCGGTTTTTGTAGGGACACTTCGAGAATGACTTAATGCATTATTATAATTTTCAAGCTGTTCATCTATATACGCTTCATAGTTTGTATATTTTTTACCAGCAATTTTAAAATCTTTTAAGTTTCTAAAAGTAGATTTAGGAATATCATAAGCTTGTCTTTCAACAATGTTTCCTGAATTATCAGGAACCTGTACCATAATGCCGGGAACCTGTCCTTCTAATAATGTTTGAAAGGCTTCTGCATTTAAATCATTTAAATAACTTCTTGTTGTTAAGTTTTTGTCAGTTACGTTTTTAGTGTGAGCACTTAAAAAATTAGCTGCGTTCTTTTGTTGAGTAGTTAAAAAAGCTTTTTCATCAGCTAAGGATGTTTTAAAACGTTCCATTCTATCATCAAGATAAGAATTTACACCTTTAGCAACAAACTGAGCACCTATTAATTTCTTAGAAAAACTTTCTTGTTCTTTAGCAATTTTATCTGCCCGTTGTCGTTGGTCTTTTAAAATACCTTGACCAAAAGCTTCTGATTTGGATTCGTATCTAGACATAAATTACTCCGTTCTTCCTAATAAATTTGATGGGGGTGTTTGTTCAGGCTCGTTTTGAGGAGCTAATAAGCTTGGTGATATCTCTACGTTCTCAACCTTTTCAAGAATATCTTGAGGGACTGAGGAAGCTGAGACACTTTGTTTGTTAGGAACTTTAGTTTTTAACATATCTTTAACTTGTTCTAACTCTGTATCCGGTCCTCCCATATCCTCATCTTCTTCTTCTTCACCGTTATAAAGCGTATATTCAACACCGGCTTTTTCACATAAAGCAATAAGAATATACATGAGAGGCTCTATAAGCATCAGCATTAAATCAGGATTCCATTTACCTGCTTTAAAGCCTGCGTATAAAACTTGCATTGCTACATCACTGATAGGAACTCCTTGACCTATACCGGATACAACTGACACATACACATCTTCATCAATAAGCTCGCCTACGGTGTAGTCTAAAGCTTCTTTGAAGTTTGTGAATTGTGGTGCACCTTCCCACGGATATTGTGAATCTGGGTCGTTTGTTAATGACTGTCCGGGGATAGCTCTACCAGCTTTACCAACTGCTTCTATGCCCTGTGGGTCGTATTCTTCTAATGGTAATCTTTCCATAATTTATATTAATCTCCGCCTGCAACGTTCATTGCGTGTTGTCTGTTATGAAACCACGATGTCTCATCTTGTAATAGCCCTGATTGTACGTAATCATAATTTTTTATAGCTGTTAAAGCGTAAGGATTACCTACGTCTCTTTGAATTGTTAAGTCAACTTGATTAAATATTGAATCATTATTTTGTGCCATTCCCATATATGCCGGTAAGTTTAATGTTGTACTATTGTAAACCGGTTCAACTTTTCCAACAATTGCTTGAGCGGTTGCTTGTTTTACTCCAGAGGCTGCTCCTCCTACAATTTGTTCGCCTAAATCAAAATCTGTGATAGCTGTCTTAACATTATCAATTTGTTTTTGACCATATTCTAAGGCTTTGTCTGTCAATGATTTTTGTTCTGGCGTAGTAGGTACAGATGAAATTTCAATTTTAGGAGTTACTTTTTTGATTGTTTCATCAATCTTAGGTAACGCTACTTCTTGTATATCTACTGTAGGCGTTTTAGGAATATCTAACAACGCCTGTTCTTTTTTATACGTAGTGAATTTATCTCCTGTTAATAAAGATTTAGCTTCATTAGTGGGTCCACTGAATACAGAACCGGCAGCATCTTTTAAATCTTTAAACGTCCCTTTACCTGTAGCAACATCAAACGCAGCATCAATAGTATTAGTAATGCCTGTATAAACTTTACCCACCATGCTTCCTGCTGTGTGAATTGTGCTTAAAGCTTTACCAAATAGTTGACTACCTACGCCTTGACTCGTAGCAAGTTTATTCGCAAAGCCTCCAAAGCCTTTCCAAAACGTGCCTAGTCCTTGCATAGCATAGGGCATTAGAAACATTAATCCAATTTGTCCTACGACTCCAAGTTTACCAAAAGCCTTTCCAACTTTCTTAACAACTTTCTTGATGCCTCTAGCAACTTTCTTAACTGTTTTCTTTATGCCTTTCCAGACTTTACTAAATATTCCCATTATCCATTATCTCCAAATATATCATCAATGATTGATGTAATTGATGTTAAGTTAGTTGACCAATTCTTTGCGGACTCACTTTCATTTCCTATAGCAGCATACAATAATTGTGTTTTACGACTAGCCTCACTATCTGCCCATTTAAAGTCATAATCAGCTTGGTCTCTAAGTTCTTGCCATAAGAATGCTTGTGCTTGAGACGATAAGTTAAAAGAGTTTTGAGCATTCTGTTGATTGATTGCATTCTGTGCAGCAGTGTCTGCTAAGTTTGCCTGTCTTCTCCATTGAGTATTAGACTGTAATACTGCTTGAGCGTTCTGAGCATTCCACTGGTCTCTTCTAAAATCAACATCAGCATTAAATTGATTTACTTGATTTAGAATCGCAGCGTTTGCTTTATTAACTTCGAGTTCATTCTGAACACGTCTTGCTTCTGCAGCATTAGCTTGTTGAACATTAAATTGTTTAGAGGCGTTTAGTTGAGAAGCATTATATTGCTGTACTTGAGAAGATAAACTTGCCATAAATTGTTGAGTTTGATTCTCACTAGTAGCATTAAATTGTCTAGCAGCGTTTTGTGATGCTTGATTACTTAATAAAGTTTGTTGCTGTTGTTGTGCTCTAAGTAAGTTAGACTGCTGTTCATTATTTAAATTAGCCATGTCCATACTTAAAAAAGCTTGAGCATTTTGTATTTGTGTACGCTGATTAAAATCTGCTTCTGTTAAATTAGCTTGAGAAAGTAACAACGCATCTTGTATAATGCCTTGTTGTTCCATGCTAGCATCTGTAATACCTACCGTTTGTAAGAATTTACTATTAGATAAAGCTATTTGTTGGTCAGAACTAAACTGAGCCATATCCATTTGAAAAACATTACTTGCATTTGTTAATGCTGTTTGTTGAACTCTTGCTGCATTAGCTTCTGATTCCTGAGCTTCTATGGCTTTTTGTTGTCCTACACTTGCTTGTATTGCTTGTGCATTAGCTTGAGCCATAGGCATAGCTGATTGTATAATAGCATTGAGCAAGGCATCTCTTCCTACTGTTGAAGCTTCCATACCACGCTGTGCTAACATAGCTTCTACACTAGCTACAGCAGGTCTAGCCCATGCAGGGACTTCACCTTCTTCAATACCACTTAATAAGCTATCTAACTGATTAGATACTAAGGCTTCTTGTGGTAAGCCTTCAATAATTCCTCTTTCAGTTTCACTAAAGTCTGCTAGTCTAACTTCTAAAGATTCGGGGTCGTTACCAAGTTCTGTAATATCTGCATCACTTAATCCGGCATTTGATAATTGTTTCTTAGCTCTGGTAATACGTGATAGTGAGCTTCCAGCGTTTATAGCAGCATTTGATTTAGCCCCTTCGCTTAAAGTTCCTATAACTCTTTCTGTTAAAGCTCCTTCTGGTATATCTATTTCTGCCCCGTCAATAGTAGGAACTCTTTCTACACCTGCAGCTTGAGCTATAGATTCTTGAGAAACTTGACCGGTAGCAGTATCTACAGTAGCAGCACCCGCTACTTGAGCAGCTTCCATAGTAGAAGCCTGTAATGGTGTTGGTGCAGCAACTGTTGAAACATCTTCCATTTGTTGAACTTGTTCTGTTCCAACTTGTTTTACGTATTCAGGAGTTACACCTTTTTGTTGTGCAAGATTTATAGTTTCTAAATCATAGCCTTCAGTTTGAACTTTTGCTACTTCTGCGGAAGGTATTGCTCCTTCAGGTAGTTCTCCTCTAGCAATAGCTTCAGCTTGTTCTCCTGTTCTTACAATTCGTTCTCCTCGTTCTTCTTCAAATTTCTGTTGAGCAGGAGAAGGGGTTGGTGCAGGAGTAGGTGCTGGTGAGGGTGTAAAACCACCACGACCACCCCCCGGAGGTCCGGAATATCCACCTCTATCTAAGTCACCTTTAAAAACGTTTTGAGCAGCTTGTCTTCCGATATCTGTAATAGTGTCTCTATCAGGTATAAATACATCTTCTGAAATCATATCTGGTTGTGGTGCTGGGGTAGGGGCTGGTGTCGGTGCTCTAGTAATCGGAATGTCAATAGGAGCTGGTCTATATGTTTGCTGTACAACCGGTGCAACTGGAGCAGGTCTAGGAGAAGGCGTTGGAGCTGGTGTTGGAGCAGGTGTTGGTGCTCTAGTAGGAGCAGGTGCTGGTGTAGGTCTAGGTGCTGGGGCTGCTACCTGTCTAGCTGGTACGGGTTTTCTAACAGGAGTAGGTATAAAGTTTTCTAAAACCTCACCAGTTTCTCTATCTACTACAACCTTTCCACGCTGATACCCAACTCTACCACCATTAGTATAGTCTTGCCTAGTACCTTTGTTATATCTTTTTCTGTTCTTTCTTTTATTTGCCATTGTTAAATCCTATATACCCTATTTTACTTTACCTCAAAAAGCTTATCAACCTTTTCATGTAACTTT
>TARA_R110001599_G_scaffold89516_5_pt1 | contig 10828 bp, 7 predicted proteins | sample TARA_R110001599 | Tara Oceans TARA_R110001599 (sample SAMEA4398360) | marine metagenome | biome: Polar Biome; feature: [MES] marine water layer (ENVO:01000295) within the mesopelagic zone...; material: water (ENVO:00002006), including particulate matter (ENVO:01000060) such as...... | reverse complement strand
TAGACCATTTTTAAATCCTTCAATGCCCTGAAGATTCGCACCTTCACTGCACTTTCAGTAATTCCCAGTAAGTCGGCAATGTCTTTGTATCGCATCTCCTGATACTTACTGAGGATAAGGACTTCCTTCTTTTCGAAAGTCAGTTGATTCATGGCATGCTGCAGCAAATCCATTTCTTCCCTTTGAATTCTATTCGACTCTGCATTACTCTCGTTTCTGAAATATTTATCAGCCACCTCTACATCTTCTTTGTAGCCCATCTTTTTATTTTTCCGGTAATGATCAGAAAAAAGATTTCGGGCCATATGATACATCCAGGTTTTAAACTGGCCGTCTCCTTTGTAGGTGTGTTTGTATTTCATCATCCGCAGAAACACATTTTGCACAAGGTCTTCACTCACCTCACGGTCAAGGGTTAAGCGATAGAAAAAACCATACAGGCTTTTATTATATCGTTCGAACAACAACCCGAGTTTTTCGAGCTGTCCTTCTTTTACTTGTAGCATCAACGCGTTGTCAGAGAGAGAATCCAATAGTCTATTTTAAGAATTCAATGGGGGAAACCTTAGCTTTTTAGAAAGGTTACAAGTCAAGGTACACTTTTTTGTTTTTATTCAGATATGCCCTATATTCATACACCCTAAGCACAATAGAACAATGGAAATGACAACAGAAACCCTCGAACAAGAAATTCAAGCGCTAACTGCGCAACTTACTGGAGACATGTTTAAAGACATGGACATTAAGGATGAAATACACAATTTAACGATGAAACTGAATGGGGTAAAACCTATGGATTCGTCTATTGATTGTGTAGGCTGTGGAAGCTAAGCCATGAAAATAGCACCAAATTCAACCATCAAAATTGAGCCTCTTTTGGCTCTTTTTTTATTTCTGTTCACTGCTTGTAGCGAAACGAATAACCAAAGAGAAATCCCTACCGAAGCTCCCTTCATTGTAGTTTTGGGCGTAGCGCAAGATGCTGGTTACCCACAAGCAGGTCAAAAACAGGAATGGGAATTAATTAAAGAAAGAGCTGCCAGACCAAAGAATGCCGTAGCACTTGGCCTCGTTGACCCCATCACAAAACAGCGTTGGCTTTTTGAAGCCACACCTGATTTCAAACTTCAGCTGCAAATGCTGGATGATGTTTCTGAAACCAATAACTATCCTTTAGATGGCATTTTCTTAACCCATGCACATATTGGTCATTATACCGGACTCATTCATTTGGGTAGAGAGGTAATGGGCACTTCGGGTGTTCCTGTTTATGCCATGCCTAAAATGAAGACATTCTTAGAAGAAAATGGCCCTTGGAGTCAGTTGGTTGAGTTAGAAAATATTGAAATCAAGCCTCAGCAAGACAGCATCGCCATTCAATTGAACAATAGTATTTCCGTTACACCTTTCATTGTTCCACACCGTGATGAGTTTTCGGAAACGGTGGGTTATGAAATTCAGATCAACGGTAAGTCTATCATTTTCATTCCAGATATTGATAAATGGAGTAAATGGAATCAAGACATCATTGAAGTAATTCGCAAAAGCGACATGGCACTACTAGACGCTTCTTTCTTCAAGAATGGCGAAATACCTGGACGTAACATGAGTGAAATACCGCATCCTTTTGTTGAGGAAAGTATGGGCTTATTTGGTAAACTCTCTGTCGAAGACAAAGCCAAGGTCCACTTTATTCATTTCAATCACACCAACCCAATGAATTTCAGTGATAGCGATGAATCGAAACTCGTACTTGAGAAAGGTTTTAAGATTGCCTATGAAGGCCAAATTTTGAAGTTTTAGGAACATTAAAGCCGTCATTCTTTTTGTTGCAGAACAAAAAAAGCATTCTTGTTGGATGGGGAATATAGAATATAAACGAAGTGCATAAACACAAAAAAAGACAGCCATTTCTGACTGCCTTTTGGTGGGCGCTGAGGGATTCGAACCCCCGACCCCCTCGGTGTAAACGAGGTGCTCTGAACCAACTGAGCTAAGCGCCCTTCCTAATTGGGAATGCAAAGGTAATATTGGTTTTCATTATTGCAAACAGTAGCGTGAAATAAAATTGATTTTTTTCTTCTTCACATCAAAAGAGCGGCTTGAGCACCTTTAAACACATATTTTTATTAACTTGGCCCCGGTCCTAAACTAGAATACCCCAAAACATGACGCTTGTAGAGTTCAAACAAATATTCGATCTCTATTACACCCCCATCAAGAACTTCCTTTACTATAAATCGGGAGACGTTGATTTGGCCGAAGACCTGACTCAAGATGTCTTCATGAAACTCTGGGACAAGCGCGAAGAAATCAATCAAGAAACTGTAAAAAGTTACCTCTACACCATTGCTGGTAACATGTTGCTCAACAAGTTCCGTCATGACAAAGTGGTATTCACTTTTGCAGAGAAGAACAAAGATCGGTTTAATGAACAGTCACCTCAATATGCTTTAGAGGAAAAGGAATTTAAAGAACAGCTCGAACGGACAATTGCGTCAATGCCTGAAAAGCAACGGGACGTATTTTTAATGAACCGTATTGACGAATTGACCTACAAAGAAATTGCGGAAAGATTAGAACTCAGTGTCAAAGCCGTTGAGAAACGAATGCATGGGGCACTATCTTTCTTACGAGATAAAGTGAATCACAAAATTTAACTATATTGAATAAGTGAACCACAACGACCCCATAGAGGATTGGTTTTACGCCAAAACATTTGATCAAGATCAACAAGAAGAACTAGAAAAGACCATTGCTTTTTCTAGTAATCTTGCTGTGCCCATAGGGAAGTCAAAAGATCAAGCTTGGAATCAACTGTTAAGCAACATTGAAGAGCAAACGGAAGACAATGGACGCATTCTAGTTCCTAAAAAAGAAAAGGTGAGTCAGTGGGTGGCATGGGTTTCGGGTATTGCCGCAATGCTCATAGCGGGTTATCTCACACTTTACAACCCATTGGGGCATGAAGAGATTGTTCGAAACAGGGCTGAACTGGGTCAGGTTGAAAAAATCATTTTACCCACAGGATCTAGCTTAACACTTAACTCATCATCAGCTTCTACTTACAACTCTCAAACTTGGTATGACAAAAGAATTGTCAAACTCGAAGGTGAAGCCTTCTTTGAAGTGACGAAAGGAGCAGAATTCTTAGTGGAGACTAACAATGGCACCGTTCAGGTGTTGGGCACGAGCTTTAATGTATTTTCAAGAGGAAAAGATTTTAGTGTGGAATGTTCAACGGGGTTAGTTTTAGTTACTTCAAACAACCAGCAGGTTGGACTTAGACCGGGACAAAAAGTATCCCTCAAGAAGGGTACGTTAGTTACAAGTGACTTCAATATTGACAAAATTGCAACTTGGAGAGAAGGTGACTTCTACTTTGATACAACTCCACTTGAGAAGGTAATTGAAGAAATGGAAAGGCAGTTCGATATAAAAATAAAAATGAAAGCAGACATCACCGAGAGGTACTATAGTGGATTCTTTAGCAGGACTAACCTAAAAGAAGCCTTGCAGCTTGTTTTCATACCTATGGGCTTAGATTTTAAAATCAATAACAAAGAGGTAACTGTACAGTAATCAGTGAGAAAATTAACCTGCCTCCTCTTTCTCTTCTTCATCAGTGGCTTGCTTTACTCGCAAGAGCTTCCCGATGTCTCCATTTCAGAAAACTTTAAAAACACTTCGTTATCTAAAGTCATTCGCATATTAAAAAATAAGTATGACGTCAAAATAGCCTACGATGACGCCTTAGTTACTGGAATCACTGTAAACGGTAGATACAGTAATAAATCTATTACCGCTTTCCTTGATGAAATACTCCCCTCTAAAGGGATTGACTACCGAGTTTTAAATGGCAAAATAATTCTCACCCCTGGGCAAATCACTATTGACCTTAATACACCGAGCCTGTTTGACCTTACTGTTTTTGGAATGATTCAGGATGCCCAAACGGGAGAAATGCTACCTAATGCTTTGATCCGAGTTGCCGGGGAGAATAAAGGCACCGTTTCGAATAAAGACGGCTTTTTCTCTTTGAGCCAAGTCCCTACTGATACTTCTACAATTGAAGTATCCTATTTGGGTTATAAAAAGAGTACTGTTAAGCTTGACCCCAATAAATCAAAAAGTACCATCCGAATTTCCATGTCTGAAAACACAGTAGACCTGGCAGAATTCACCGTAGTCGATCTTCGGTCGGATAACACAATTCAATATGGTGAGGAAATCAGTCAAATTTCCATTGACCCAAATAGCCTGACTTCTTTACCCAGTTTGGGAGAATTAGATATTTTCAGGTCGTTGCAACTACTCCCTGGTATTGGCGGAACAGATGAGACTTCTTCAGACCTCATTATTAGGAACAGTCCATCGAGTCAAAACTTAGTGTTGCTAGACGGATATAAAATTTACAGGCTCGATCACTTCTTTGGTGTTTTTAGTGCGATCAACTCGGACGCAATACGAGACATCCAGGTGTATAAAGGTGGTTTTGGCCCTAAATATGGCGGCCGAGTTTCTGGCGTAGTGGATATCACAGGGAAATCAGGGAACTTCAACGAGCCAGAATACTCATTCGGTATAAACCTTCTGAGTGCGCGAGTAAGTGTAAATGCTCCTCTAAATCAAGGCAAGGGCGCCATTCACTTCAGTACGCGTAGGGCCTTCACAGACATTATCAGAAGTAACTTATTCAAGAAGCTCTATAAAAACTACCGTGAAAATTCGAACCAACTAAATGACCAAGGAAACGACAATTCACTTAGGCCAAATTTTCATTTTTACGATGTGAATTTAAAGTCCACCTATAACCTTTCTAGTAGAGACATTGCCAGTTTTTCACTGTACTGGGGCAGAGACGAACTCTATACTGACTTTGATCAAATCACGGGCTCAGGGACTAACATTACTACTGAAAACACGGATGAAGACGCAGAGTGGGGGAACCTAGGCATTGGTGCCACTTGGTCACGGAATTGGAGTAAAAATTACTACTCAAGTTTCCAAGTGGCTTATTCAGGTCATAATTTTGATTACCTCTTTAGGAGTGAAGACCGAGATGAAAATGGACAAGTTACCAGGGCTTATAGTGCCGATCGTCTCAACGAAGTGGCCGATTTGCAGGTGAACTATAAACATGAGTTAAAATTAAAAGAGAGGCATAAAATCGATTTTGGCCTCAATATTTCCTCGATTACCACCATCAATGATGTCACCATTGATGAACAAGTCCAACAACCTACTGGCGATCGAAAACAGTCAGGAAGTATTTTGGCATTTTATGCATCAGATGAGCTAAAGGTTACAAAGAACTTTAGGCTGAATGTTGGTTTCAGACATAACATCACGGGCCTGACAAACGACAACTATTTTGAAAAGCGACTGGGAATGACCTACCAGCTTACACCATCATTAAAACTCAAATTGTCGAATGGGCAGTACCATCAATTTGCAAGGCAAATTACATATGATGACCCACGCTCCAATCTTCAAGACGGATGGAACTTGGCCGATGATCAAATGTTTGGTGCCTTAAAAGCCGAACACCTCATTGGTGGCATAAATTATTCTAAAAACGGCTTCATGGTAGATATGGAGTACTACCGCAAAGATGTTTCGGGCTTGGTGGAATTTACGGTTTCGCATATGGTAAACCCTGGGATGCCTAACGATACACAGCCACTAGTCACAGAATCGAATGGTGAAGATAAAATTAGAGGACTTGATGTATTAGTACAGAAAAAAATCGGCCCTTATCATGGCTGGCTGGCTTTCACTCATAGTAAATCGAGTAGCATCTATTCCCAGATAAATGGTGGACAACGTCTTCCTTCGAGATTAGATCAGCGCAATGAAGTCAAGTTTGTTCATATTCTAGACCTCAAGAAATTCAACTTCTCGGCTACCTTTTTATACGGAAGTGGAAAGCCTTTCCTTAGACCAGAGCTCAATTTTATTCGAGACAATGGTGGTACCGTAGTTAACTACGAAATTCTGAACCTAAATAAAACAGTTGAGCGATTACCTACTTACCATAGGCTAGACATTTCTGCCGCGTTAAAATTTGAAAATGAAGAAGTCAAAGGAGAATTCGGTATTTCCATCCTCAATGCGTACAACCATCAGAATATTCAGAGTAGAAGATTAAACTTTAATGCCATCGAACGCGCCATAGATAATGGCGAAGAACCAAGCCAATTATACAGAGACATTGTACTGCTTGACTTTACCCCTTCTATATTTCTAAACCTTTTCTTTTAATTTTTCTAGACATTATGGTAGGGTATGCTCTTATATGTGTGTATTAAGACCAAATGTACCAAAACCAAAACACTAACCAACATGAGTCGCAATGGCTAACTGGTGAAATTTCTTCAGAGGAATTTCTTCAAAAAGCGCATTCAACTGACTCAGAATCGGTTTTACTCAAGTCTTTGAGTAAAACAGTGAGTTTTGATGTACCCAATAAAAGGACTAAAGCACAAGCTTGGGCTGAGCTAGAGAAAAAGATTTCAGAAGAGAAATCTCAAAAAGTAATTCCTTTATACAGATCGTATTGGGTGGGTATTGCCGCCTCACTAATCTTAGCCATTGGAGCATTCTTTATTTTCAAACAATCAAGTACAAGTACCAATCAAACAATTATAGCAACTTCTCTTGCGGAGGTGCAAACAGTTTACCTACCAGATAGTTCAATAGTTTATTTGAATGCTGGTTCAAAAATTTCATTCTCGGAAGGGCAATGGCAGCAAGAAAGGACTCTAGAGTTAAGTGGAGAAGCCTTTTTCGAAGTGAAAAAAGGAAGTGACTTTACTGTTGAAACTAGGCTTGGCGATGTAGTCGTTTTAGGAACTAGCTTCAATGTAAAAGAGAGAAACAACATTTTGGAAGTAGCCTGTAAAACAGGGAAAGTAAAGGTGATAGTTAAGCCTAGTGGTGAATCTCAAATAATCACTCCTGGTCAAATACTGGTAACGAAAAACGGTGAAATTAAAGAGGTCTCCCCTATTTCTCTGTCTTACATCGACAACTGGAGAACAGGTGACTTTGACTTTGAAAGTGTAATGCTCACCGAAGTGTTTGAAGAACTAGAAAGACAATATGATGTAGACCTTGAGTTTGACTTAAACGACATCAAAGACAGGACTTACACAGGTTATTTCAATAACAAGAATTTAACAGAAGCACTTCAGTTGGTATGTAGCCCAATGGGACTCAATTTCCAGATTGAAGAGAAGCAAGTAAAGATAATGAGTAGAAGCGTTCAGACACCTTAGTGTCTAAGCGCTAAATGATAACATAGTGGCAATATTAGATGGTTAAGCTATATGTCACTAAGTTTCTTAGGTTGAGGTTGAGGAACGGGTGGTGCCGTTCCTCTATTTTTTTACCCAATAAAGTCTAACAAAGACTCCAAACCCATTCCCCTAGAACCCTTCAGAAGAATCGTTTGCCCTTCCAATATATTAGCCGACAAATAGTCATTCAAGTCTGCCTTTGTTTCAAAGTATTGTGCCTTAGAATTTGCCTCCTTTGCGGCTTTCATATGGGGACCACAAAAAATCACTCCTTCTATTCCCAATTGAGCCGTTAACGCTCCAATAGCAGAATGCTCCTCTTTACTGGTTTCTCCCAACTCTAGCATATCTCCCAAAATTACCAGTTTATGTGTCGCATTCAGAAGGCTCAAATTCTCTAATGCAGCCTTCATCGAGGTTGGGTTAGCATTGTAAGCATCCATGATAATGGTATTGCTTCCTTTTTTTAAAACCTGCGATCTATTGTTATCCGGACTATAGGTGGCCACAGCTTGTTTAGCCCTCTCCATATCCACTTTAAAGTACTTACCCACACATAATGCTGTCGCTATATTTTCGAAGTTATACGCACCACTTAATGCGGTCGTGGTTCGTCCGCCTTCCGCATCTTCAAAAACAATATTCGGTTTTGCTTCAATTAAGGAGACCTCTAAATAATCCCCTTTAGCAGGGTAGTATATAGGCGATTTAATTCTTCGTTGGGCGATGTTCGAAAGAATCTCATTCTGAGAGTTGACGAAGATTCCTCCATCGTTTTCTATCAGCCAATGGTACATTTCCGTTTTACCCCTAATCACCCCTTCAAAACCTCCAAAACCTTCTAAATGGGCTTTCCCAATATTGGTAATTAAGCCATGGGTCGGTTCGGCAATTTTGCAAAGCGCAGCAATTTCTCCTACATGATTAGCGCCCATTTCTACAATAGCCATCTCAATATCAGGCCCAATACTCAGTAAAGTAAGTGGCACTCCGATGTGATTATTGAGGTTACCTATCGTGGCCGAAACTTTGTACTTGGTGGCCAAAACGTTTCTTGTAAGTTCTTTGGTAGTCGTTTTTCCGTTCGAACCCGTAATGGCGATAATCGGGATTTTCAACTGCTTCCTATGATAGTTGGCCAAAGCCTGAAGCGTTTCTAAAGCATCGTCTACCAGCACACAACGGGAGTCAGTATTGTATTCAGCATCGTCAATCACGGCATAAGATGCCCCTTGGTTTAGCGCTTGCTCAGCCAGTTTATTTGCATTGAAGTTGGGGCCCTTCAGCGCGAAAAAGAGATTGCCCTTTTCGATTTTCCTTGTATCGGTACAGATGCCAGTTGAGGCTATAAATTTTTCGTAAAGCGAAGCAATGTTCATAGGTTTTGAAATCTTTGTCAGTCAAATTGCACGACAAGATAATACAGATTGACGAGCTATGCCGTTCCAACATTAGCAATCGTTGAAATCTTTACATTTGCAGTACCCTTGTTATGAAGTTTCTCTTTTTGTCAATTTTATTATTCTTCAGTTTGAATCTGTTTGCGCAGTTTTCATTCCGTTATGAAAATGACATTCCTTTAATCATAAATGGAGAAACGCTTGGCCGCGCTTGGGAAGGAGGAATCAATTCTGCTCAATTCCAGAAGATGGACTTGGATGGTGACGGCATTGAAGACCTCATCGTTTACCACAGAATGTCAGGCGAACTGACTACCTACCTGGCCAAGAACAACGAATTTGTTTGGGCGCCAGAATACAAAAGCCTCTTCCCTACAGAAATCAACCACTGGTTTATTTTGGCCGATTATAACTGCGATGGTAAAATGGATATTTTCACCTCTGTACCTCAAGGAATTACCGTTTTCAAAAATATCAGCTCAGGAAATCTTCCAGAATGGGAACAGGCGGTGGACTTTCTACGCTTCGATTCTGGCGCCAACATTCAAGTGAACGCCTCCGACATTCCGGGCATTGCCGATGTTGACGGAGATGGTGACTTAGACATTCTGACCTATCGTTTCACCACGGCCAGCACCATCGACTATTACAAGAACACAAGCATGGAAGTGAACAGCAATTGCGATGAACTTACTTTCACACGAGAAACCAGAAGATGGGGAGAGTTTGCAGAATGCGAGTGTAATAGCTTCGCCTTTTCTGGCGCTTCATGTTATGTTGGCGGAGCAGCCAATACAAGTTACGACATCAATAACCCAACTGAATTGGAACATGCTGGCGGAAAAACCATTCTGTTATTCGATGCAGAAGGAGATGGTGACCTAGACCTGATCACCTCAGATGAATTTTGCCAAACGCTCTATTATATGGAGAATGTTGGCGATGCCCAAAACGCATTAATGACTTCCTTTAGCAGCTACCCCGCTCCCAACCCGGCTGCCTTTCAAATATTCCCCAATGCCTTTCTCGCAGACATTAATTTTGATGGAAATAAGGATTTATTGATCTCTAGCAATGCAGACGATAACGTGCTCAACAGCATAGATTTCAGCAATACGGCTAAAGTATATTCAAATTTAGGCACCAACACTCAGCCTGATTTTACTGGGAACTCAGTACCGTTCTTGCAAAACGAAATGCTTGATTTAGGCGAAAATATCTACCCCGTTTTTGCAGACTATGATAGCGATGGCGACTATGATCTATTTGTCGGGAACAGAGGCCAAATCACCCAAAATGGTTTTGCAGCTTCTATTTTCTTATTTGAAAATACAGGTGGCAAGTTTACCCCTGCCTTTGAATTAGTGGACGATGACTTTCTTGGCTTGAAGTCCCAAAACCTTAGAAACATCAAAATTCAGTTTGCAGATATCGATGGGAATGGGCAACAAGATCTAATTTATCAATCGACCACGACAAACAGCGAAACGAAACTTCAATACCGATTGAATCAAGGTAATTTCTCTTTTACCAATGCAGAAGATATTGCGATCACAATTGGCGAAAACGACAATGCTTATTTCTATGATGTAAACAAAAATGGAAATGTAGACTTGCTGCTGGGCACACGCTTTGGCGCCCTAAATCTCTACGTGAATAAGGGCAATTTCATTTTTGAAGATGTGATTCAAAACTACGCTGGCATCACCGCCAATTTCGAAGCCTTAAACCCCAACATATTAATCACCGACCTCGATAATAATGGGGAGCAAGAGCTAATAAAAACTGACATTTCGGGCCAAATCAGTATTCTTTCAGGAACAATCAATGCCGACTTTGTCCCAAGTTCCGTCACTAAAAACATACTCAAAAACGACCTGCTTAATGCCCCAAGACCTACGGCCATTAGCCAAATTTCATGGATGGCTGCTGCCGACCTTTTTGGTGACGGCAAACCCAGCTTATTTATTGGGAATAACCGAGGGGGAATTTCTGTGTTGAAAAATGAAAGTATTGCCGTGAATGGATCAGAAAGCAATGCCATACAACTCACGCTTTTCCCTAACCCCACGACTAGCAGCTTTTACATTAGAACGGACACCAATGCGCAGGCAGAAATGTACACAG
>TARA_R110001599_G_scaffold241142_2_pt1 | contig 10828 bp, 9 predicted proteins | sample TARA_R110001599 | Tara Oceans TARA_R110001599 (sample SAMEA4398360) | marine metagenome | biome: Polar Biome; feature: [MES] marine water layer (ENVO:01000295) within the mesopelagic zone...; material: water (ENVO:00002006), including particulate matter (ENVO:01000060) such as...... | reverse complement strand
CGGGTAAAAAACGGGTAACTGTCAGATCAAGTCTGAGCTACTACAGTCTAGTCCTTTCTGGAAGATATCATGCGTCTTATCAATGCGTAATAGAGCCTGAGGAAGTCGAACTAGCTCTTTTTTCTACAACCACAAATCCCAATTCCTCCTCGATTTTGCTCTACGTAGCCCTGGCATTAATCCAGTTCTGCCTAAAATGTTCTGATTTTCCGCGCTCTTTTTCTAGAGCCAATTTTAGTCGAGCATTTTCATGCCGAACGCTCCCCAACTCCTTTTTAAGCCGCTCGAGCTTATTCCGCAGCAATGCTTCTACATGTTTGGACTCTTCGGGAGTACGGGATGGCACAGTTATTCCATCAATTTTAACTGTCGCCGCACGATCACCATCTCTAAACTCTGAAATTGCCTCTTTGAAATTATTATAGAGGTACTGCCTACTAACTCCTGCAAGAGTGGCTACTGCCTTAAAGGTTATCGTTTCCCGCCGGTCTTTAAGCGTATCGATAGCATCCTCAACGGCTCTGCGCTTTTGCAGGCTACGCAATTCGCGGGCATGTCGCACACCCTCAAGATTGTCAGCGCTCATAAATCAACCTCAAGAGATAATTGTTTGTATTTTTGTTCAGTGCCTATATAGGTACCTTCAGTTTCAATCGCTGTCACTATTTTATCTAGTGACTTGAAAACATCCTTGTTCTTCTTTAGTCGTCGCTGGGTAATTTCCGCCATCCTCCCACGTCCATGTTCTTCCAGTGTAGCCACTTCGTCCTGCTGGACTTCGATAATACTGATTATTTCGGCACGCTCTACCTTAAAGAATTCAACATCTTTTTCATCAGCTCTATAGTGCTTACAGGTATAACATGCATTCGCGTGCTCACACCAATCACCTAGCTGTGCGGGCATTGAGCAAGCGCCGCCACAGACCCTTGTAGCGCCTATCTGTTCTTTTCGAACAAGGAGCTCTGAGACTTTTTCATCAACAGCTCCTTCAATCGTGTAGAATCGGCCACCGCCATTTTCCAGTAGCGCCTTCTTTTTTAATTCTAACCGATTATTGATGTAATTTGCCGCCATATCGGGGCTTGCGTGACCTAGCTCCATCATAATTGACAGAATGTCATGTCCTGCCGAAGCTAAAGACGTACCTTTCGTATGGCGAAGTGGGTGCCAAGAAAAGGAGAGGGCGTTCCCATCATCTGTTAAAATACGACTTTTGATGCAAACCTTCTTTATTTCATTACGGGTGTAACTGGGGGCTAGGAAGCTTTCATTACTGCCATTAAAGACCGGAAACAAATATTTAGTAGGTTTTCCATATCGTTCCAGCACAGTTTTTCGTTGCTCATTTATCGTCTTAATAATCGCTAAGTGATCATCATTTTTCTTGTGAAGGGGTTTTACATTCCACTTGCTAACTTTGTTTTGCCAAAAAGTTAGCAGCATGAACTCGTCATCATGAGGATCACTAGCAAGACAATCGAATAATACAGCATGCCCATCTTCTGAGCGCATACCTGTACACAATATTAGGGAGAATACACTGGAAATAGGAGAGGGGGTGTTTACGACTGCAGCCCGAAGTTCATCCACTATTCTTTGAGAATATGATCTTCCAGCTCCCTCCTGGTTATGACCCATTCTCCCTAGTCCTTTTTTATAATGGACTTTGTCAATTTTTGAGCTGGCGCGAGTTGTTATAGATAGACTTGGCCATGTATCTGGCCAAGTTCTCGCGGCTGTATTTAGCATTGCAACACAAGTTGTGAACCAATTTTTCCCTACGTAACCTTTAGAATTCCCCCATGCAACAAATTCATCCTCTATTAAGGTGGAAGTAACATCTGCTGGAGAGGGCGTATCAAATCGTTCATGTATAAAATCTCTAAACTTGGACATTTGCCCAAAATACCCAATTAGAGTCTTCGGTGCCAACTCTCCATGAGCAACTTTCTGGAGTGTATGCTCTCTTATAGCCGGTCTTAGCCAAACGGGGTGCAGATAAAAATTTAAATAGTGGTCATTGTTTCGCTGTAGATCTTTGTACCGCGTATTATGTTCAGAATAAATATCATTTATAAAAATTAGATTCCGTTGATGAATAGGTTGGAATTGCTCCTTTTGTATTAATACTCTTTTGTGGATATCCCCAACTATAGTTATTCTCGGAGAATCATACGATCTCCTCACCAAAGCATTATTTTTAACGTACTCTAAGTTTATTTTAGCTAATTTAGAGTTGTCACCAAATTTACTGAATATTGCCAACAGATCTCGATTGTTACCTGCATTTTCACCTGAATTGGTGCGGCCATTGAGAGGGAACTCCGGATGCGGAATCTGAGCAAGACTTTCCACACCAAAATAATCAAGTATTGACTGACCTTCCTCTTTAAACCACTTCATTGGGAGTCTACGGCGCTCTATTTTACTCTTTGCATCCATTCTAGGGTCAGAGAGAACTTTCGCCCAATGTAGTTTTAACTCTAACGCCAACAAGGTCGGTATACCTTCAAAATCAATCGGGCTTTGTGCCCCAACGTGCTTGTTCAAAAACTGAGGCGTCGATTCTACAAACTCTTTATCCCACAGATTTTCGGAAATTAGCCCAGGAGATATGTTTGTTAAAGCTCGCTTCAATTGATTTAGATAGATCGCTGATTCGTCGCTTTGGCTGTGTACTAGATTCAAATCCATTTAATGCCTCCTGTGCCAAGAGTCAGTCCAGCTGCCCTAAATTCCTCTAACCTTTTTTCTAGCCCGCTTGGCCCACTCAAGTGTAACTTTCTTACCTCTGAGCTAAAGAGATGCTTATAGAAGTCTAGCGTTGTTTGCGGACTTACGTGGCCTAGCCGGTCAGCTACAGCTAGCAGCCCATGACCATCCGCAATTGCTTCACTAGCATGCGTATGACGAAAATAATGCCAAGTAAATTGATGTCCTGTCCGTTTAATTAGGTAACCCTTTAAGTTTTCTGCGTAGCTTTTTGATAATGCTTTACCTATCCGGCCTCTAGAAACATTGCAAAAAACATACTCTGTACCGGATTCAAAAGCATCTACATATTCATCACTGGTAATGTAGTCCTCATACATATCAATAATATAAGGCATAACCGGTACTGATCTCGTTCTACGGGATTTGGCTCGTGCTCCATTTTCGTTGTCTGCACGAGGAATAATCCAAACTATTTTATCTGAAAGGTCTATATCACAATGTCTTAGCCCTAAAGCTTCACCGATACGCATACCCGTGTTGTATAGCAGTGTGAGTAAAAACGCGTCTCGAATTAAGCTACAAGCAATTATTAAGTCGAGAACGACCTCTGGCGACATTCGTTTTTGTGTAACTTTACGCTGGACTATTCCTAGATCACCGTTCAAGTATGGATCTTTCTTTCGTGTACTACGACGCTCATTAATGTGTTCAAGAAATGGTTTGTAGCTATGAGTCGGCTGGTATCGATTACTTACATCGGCTGATGTGAAGACAGGGTTTCTGCCACTTTGATATCGATAGTACGATTTTACGGCTAGATGAACTTGATTGCGAAGCGTTGGACTTAAAGGGGTTGTAGTCGATGATAGATAGGCCAGATTGTAGTCTTGTATTTGACTACCGCTCATATGATATGGGAGCCATTGTAAAAACTGGTCGTAATCAGTTACTGTAATCTTTTCTAGAGTTTTCCCGCTAGCCCTAAGAAACGATCCAAGTCGCGCAATATGCCTAGAGTATGCTTGGATCGTATTTGGTGATTGATTGATTGATTTGCTCTAAATGAACAATCCAGTCGCGTATGCTATCTACTGGAATATCGTTCTCATCAAGAACATTCCAAGAATGCTGGCCACACTTATAACGTATTTTTACAAGTTCGAGTCCCAAATCTCTAGCGTCCTTACTGTAATGACATGGTGTGCATATACTGAATACCTTTTAAAGATCTATCAACCCTTCCATCTAAATTGACACAGTTGACATAGACACGCTTGGTGCCCATATTAACATAATATACATTATGCGAAATTAGCTCTGAGGGTCAGGGAGGTGTTCAAGAAAGCACTCACCTTAGAGAAGATTAATGCTATTCGCGCTCCTGCACTAACACAGCCTGAGAACAGCATTTCGTACTTCCGCTCAGGCAAGTATTCCAAGTACGCGGCCCATACCGTCGAATATTAACTCTGTTCCTGCCACCAATTCATGGGCGGGCTGTTTAAAGCCCGTTGCGATCCAGCCTTGGCACAAGTGAATTATCGCCCCAACTGCACCTCTGGCCATTACCGCAAGCAATACATCACCGGGTTCATCGTCAGGTAAAAATGGTCTGGTGAATCCAACCAATAATTCCACAAATTCGTTATAGCTTTCCCCATACATCCGCCCCAGTTGACTCCGAACCGACATGGCCTCAATCATGATGAGACGCGCTTTGTCTGGGTTTTCTTCCACATACCTAAAAGCTTGCTCTAGTCCGGCCCGCACAAGGTTACGTGGATCGTTTAGGTGCGGCCTTGCCGACAGCATTATCGTGTTCAGGTATTCCTGTGTCACCGTCTGATATGACTCAATAAGCAACTGGTCGCTGTTCGAGAAAGACTCATAAAAGTACCGCTTGGTCAGCCCTGCTTCATGACATATAGCGTCGATACTTGTTGCGGTATAACCATCACGTCCAATTAGCTTTATGCCAGCGGTCAGTAACTTTTGTCGGCGCTCTGCCTGGCGAGTGCTCGCTGCTTTACCAGCATACTTACCGCTGAGTTGCGGTGTTGGAGCTGATTTTGTTGACATGGTACTTACGCCTCCTTGCTCTAAGCTACATATTTGACACGAAGCAGTATCACATATACATTTGACACCGTACAGTGTCAGTTTTTCGATGCGGTACGGTTAGCCTGTAACAAAAAATTAGAAAACAATAATAATCACACTAAAAATTTCTGCAGGAGCTTTGTCCGTGACACGTATGGTAACAAGCGATTCTGTGGCTTCTCGTAATGCACCGTTACATGAACTTAAAAAAGCCAGCTTGGCGCTATGCGCCTGCCTAGCCATCATGTCCTGCGGCGGTGGCAATAGCCCAAACAACGTAAGCATTAGCGACGAACTATCTGCCAATATACAATCAGTTTCTTATGAGCCTTGCTCGATAGTGGATTCGATACCTGCAGACCAGCACATGGTCACTAGCTGGCGGACTTCACCCACCGACGCAATAATTACCCACCCCATTACGGCACTAACTGCTCGTCAGTTCTTCGCGCCACACTGGGATGGCGAAGTCATGCGCCTACGTCTGTCTAATCGATACTCCAGTCTACCGGTCACACTGGAAAATATTTACATCGCCCAAGAAGTTTCCCCCGGCGCCGCGGAGTTGGTGCCTAATAGCGAATGTCTGCTGACGGTAAATGGCAACAGCCGCATCACCATCCCGGCAGGTGAATCCCTTGTCACCGACGTCATTGCATATCCGATTCGCGCCTTTGAGCGCGTCGGTATTAGCTTTTACGCACCTGAAGCCACGCTCCAGATCACACGCCACCTCGGCGCAGCCGAAATCTTGTACATGAGTATCCCGGGAGATCACAGCGCCAATGCTAGTAGCAGCATGTTTCACGCTGTACCCGACGGCTACGCCAGTAATTTTCTGGCCATCGAGGCCCTAGAAGTCGCCGCTGATCAACACGTTACCACCCTGGTGGCGGTGGGCGATTCCATTACGGACGGCTCTGGCTCCACTACTGAATTGTTACGTGGTGAACCTGCTCGTATGACCTCCACAGACCAGCGTTACCCCGACCATTTGCAGCGCCGTATTCACCAAGCTGGACTACCATTTACCGTGGCCAATACCGGCATCGGTGGCAATGAATTATTGCACGACGGCTGGTTACCGCAATTTGGCGTAGCTATGCTTGACCGCCTCGACTACGACGTCCTAGCCATTACAGGGGCGACGCATGTACTCGCAATGATTGGCACCAACGACTTCGGTAACCCGAAACCAGGTGCGGCCCCCAGCCCTGACGACGTGATTGCCGGTTACATAGAGCTGATTGCCCGAGTCCATTCCGCCGGCATGAAGATCACCCTTGGCACTATTCCCCCAGCCGAAGGCGCGGTGACAGATGGCCTGCCACTGATTGGCGACCTGCCCCTAGGCATCGATGCACTGCACGGTACCCCAGAGGCCCGCGCCAGCCGTGATACGGTTAATGCATGGATACGCTCACAACAATTTAGTGACGGCATTGTCGATTTTGATGCCTGCCTCGAAGATCCCGAAAACCCCGGTTACCTAACCGCGGAATACAACAGCGGCGATAATTTGCACCCAAGCCCGGAAGGCTATAGCGCCATGGCTGAGTGCGTGAACCTTGACCTATTCCACATCCCCAGCAACGCATATTGAGTACTGTAATGGGCCCAGAAATGATTAAATTAATACCCAAGCGCATCATCAAATGCAGCACATTCATTCTGATCCTGCTGACTACCGCCTGCGGTGGCAGCTCGAATTCGGATGGTAACCAAGGCGCTGCCAATGGCAGCAGTGTTCAAGAAGGCAACGCCCGCTTCACGGTTATTTCTCCTACCCTTATCCGCATAGAATATGCCGAGAACGGCCGGTTTGAAGACCGCCCCACGCAGACACTCGGCGTGCGCCCACCTGCCTCTGCCGACTACTCAACGGTTGTAGAAGACGGCGTGCGCATCGTCAAAACTAGCGCTCTGACCCTCCGCTACGACCTCGGCACAGGCTCCTTCACGCAGAATAACCTCGTAATTGAAGTACTGCGCGGCACAGAAGTTATTGAAGTCCATCCAGATTGGTCTTTTGCACCTCAGCCTGGCAACCTCGGCGGATGGCGTCGAGGCCTCGACAATGAAAAAGATCCCCAGGAATTACATGAAGGTATACTGAGCCGTGAAGGCTGGTACCTGCTCAACGACAGCAACACTGTATTGCTCACCAATACTCCGGACGGTTTTGAAGTGCGGCCTAATGTTGGTGGTACCTACCAAGACGGCTACCTATTCGGCTATGGTCTAGATTACGTACAAGGCCTTACCGACCTGCGCACCCTCACCGGCGCCGCCCCGCTGCTGCCTAAGAAAACATTGGGCGTTTGGTTCTCGAAATGGTGGGCATATACCGATGACGAATGGCGCGCAGAAGTTGAATCCTTCGCGGCGCACGGCGTGCCTTTAGACGTAATATCCATCGATACAGACTGGAAAAAAGTACACCAACCACTAGGATGCTTGGTTTGGAACGTTGTCATCCAAGCTCCGCTTGATGACGCCTGTTCGTGGAACGGCTGGGGCTGGAATCGAGATATTTTCCCTGACCCTGATGGTTTTATCAGCTGGCTACATCAGCGTGGCATTGACGTCGGTCTGAATGTTCACCCATCCATTGCCGGCTCTGACTCCGCCTACCCAGACACGGTCGCCCAAACCGGCCCCCTGATGACTGACGACGCAGAACTGCCCTGCAGCATCATTCAGGCCGACCCATCCACACCCTGCTATGTATTTGACTGGAGCCAACCAGAGCAACTCGATGCCTACTTTGACCTGCATGAGCCGATTGAAGCTACCGGCATTGACTTCTGGTGGCTCGACTGGTGCTGCGAGGGCTCGCGTGCCCAAGCGCCGGGGCTCTCGGCCGATACGTGGATTAACGCCGGCTATGCAAAACAACACGAGGACATGGGCTCACGCTGGCCGGCCTTTTCCCGGATAGGCGGCTCATTCCAGAATGGCTTTGGCGGCGTCGATAACAATGGCCTGGGCGCTTTTGCAGAGCACCGTTACAGCATTCATTTCACCGGTGACACCTGCTCCACCTGGGAACTTATGGCCGCCCAGGCTGCAATGACTGTCGCCGAAGGCAACATTGGCTTGCCCTATGTCTCCCATGACATTGGTAGCTTCCTTGGCGAACCGCTCCCTGGCAGTGATTGCACCAATAGGCTTAATACCGGACAGCATTTACCTGACGACATGTACGTGCGTTGGATTCAGTTCGGCACCTTCCAGCCCATAATCCGCCTCCACTCTCATCATGGCGACCGCCTTCCCTGGGAATATCCCGGTAAAGCTGAAACCGTAGCCAGCGACTTTCTGCGCCTACGCGGCCAGCTAGTGCCAACGCTTTACAGCCTTAGCCGCGAGGCACATGACACAGGACTGCCAATGACACGCGCCTTGTACTTACAGTGGCCAGAAAATGAAGAAGCCTACCAGTACAGTAGCCAGTACACACTGGGCAACGACATGCTCATCGCCACCGTAGCTGCGCCGGGCGACCCAGCAATGATCGATGTGTGGATACCACCTGGCGAATGGGTCGACTTCTTCACCGGCGAGAAATTTACTGGACCGCGAAAAGTCCGCCGCAGCGTACCGCTTGAAGAATACGGTGTTTTCATGCGCGAGGGCGCTATTCTACCCATGCAACCGCAGCTTCCCACGAGCGCCCATGGCCCGCAAGACAACCTAGTCATCAATGTATGGCCGGGCGCAGACGGCAACTTCGATCTCTATGAAGATGAAGGCCGCGGGTTTGCTTATAAACGGGGTGCGTATCGCTGGACGCCACTCACTACCTCCTCTTCACCAAACGGCGCCTGCCATACTCTTAGCATCGGAGCCGCACAGGGGGGAAACTTCAACGGTGCTCTAACTTCACGCAGTTGGGAACTGCATTTCAGGGGCATTGAAGAACCACAAACCGTCACAGTTAACGGCAATACCCCCACGTGGAGTTACCGCGCTGCCAGCCAAACCGTGACAGTCGATGCCAACAGCCTCAGCACCAGCAGCCAAATAACGGTAAATATTAATACCGGAAGTTGCAATTGAAGTAGGCGCCCTTATCGGCGGCCGCGGCCCTTGCGGGTTGCGGTAGCTCGGGGGCAGCCTGACAGTTTCATTGCCATTTTATCGGCCAATAGTGCTTGGAAATCCTATTAGGCTAAGCCGCTCATCAACGTCGGAAAAAATAACGCCAGATTAAAACAACCGCGCTACTCATTAGTGCTGCCGATACGCCATAAAATACTAACTCAAACGAGGAAAACCAATTAGCATAACAATGGCCTGATGCACGAAAATACGGCGCACAGTAATCCCGTTCAACCCACAAGAAAAATACGATCAACATTGTCGCTATCAATATTTCAGCGAGTACTATGCTAAGCCCAAACAAAAACCATTTTTTCATGTGTCCATCTCATCTGTGGCCATATATGCCTAACGATGATTATTCGTGCGGGCCGTCGCTCATCTCGCTCAATGGACATGTACTACTTTTAAACTCGACGCCCGGTTGCGGGCCTGGGCGTCCCAGGCTTAATAAACTAGGTTTGCTTCGCTCAAATTTCGCTTCACAATTATTGTTGTAGAAAACTGTTAGCGAAACCAGATCAATGCTTTCTAATGTGATTGCGACAAATTGGTGTTCGCGCACAAAACCAACCATCGTATCTAAATCTCTTAGATGAACCGCCGACGGTGACAATGCTGAATACCCGAAGTTACTCCAGCCGAGTAAAATGATAATAGATACCTGTTTAACAAACTTCATATTTTCGTATTCCTACATTTAATGTGTCGAGTTGCCGAACAATTAATTTCCAAACTAAAATCACGTCTAAAGCAATTATTATAGGTGTTGTGACTTTTCAATCAGCGCGCGTTCAATTTCACGGACGGTGCCTAAGGCATAACCACTTTCATCCAGGTTACTTTGGCGATAACTGCTGGCCAGCTCCGAAATCGCGGGTAGAACTCGGCCAAAATATTGGTCTAAATCCTCCGATTCAGGCGACCGCAATATGACTTCACACGCAGTTGCTGCATTTTCAACCTGCCAGCCAATATCACCCCAGTGGAATGATTTTTTTTGTTTACGGCTCGCATCCTCAAATTGCTTAACGAGTATCGCGTTCATTTCAAGTTGCACGCATATTTTATTCGCCCGAGATTCGGCCATCAGCGCCCTCTTGGCCTTAAAAAAGTAAGAGGCCTTGGCCATAAATCGAAGATAACTCAAGGTTAGTTTCAATTTTAGCTTAGTCCAGCGATTCACAAGCTTCCCTTTTAATGCAGGCTATCGATAATTGTATTTGGTAAAGAGCAATAATTCGTACTCATTCGTGCTCACTAACTTCAACCTTGAATGTATCAAGACTAATTTCAACGTTTGCTAAGCGGCCCCACCAATCGCAGCCCGTGATACAAAGCGTCCCGGAAAGTACATTTTCACTTGGCCGGTCGATATTGCTAATCGCATTAAAGGATTTGCTATTTCCCAGTACGTAATACCAAACAGCCCAATGCTTATCCTGTTTAAACATTCCAAGGGAAAACGATCCGTATATCGGGTTTCTATGTTCAACAATGACCCAGTGACGATTTTTTACAGTTTCCTCAAAGGTGATAACCTCGTTAGCGCGGACTTCTGCGACTAACTGGTCCACCTGAGCGGTGTCCTCAATTAACCTTGGATCAAGCTGAGCTGCTGATGCATTTAGATACAGGCCAGTTTGAAACTCGCCAAGTAAATCATGCCAATTATTCCCTCGCAATTGCTGCCTGATAACACCGCTAAAATCACATTCGCAATTAACGGCCGCGCCATCCAAACTCCAATTACTGGCAGCAGTAGTGCAGCCTTCAAGCTCATCAATGCTCTCTACACCGCCTACATTCGGAAGTGTTATTAATTGCCAACTAGCGTCTTTCCTCAGAACATAGCCCTGCTCAACCCCGATTCCCTCTAGGACTTCTGTCACGATGAAACTTGGAT
>TARA_R110001599_G_scaffold344273_1_pt1 | contig 10830 bp, 6 predicted proteins | sample TARA_R110001599 | Tara Oceans TARA_R110001599 (sample SAMEA4398360) | marine metagenome | biome: Polar Biome; feature: [MES] marine water layer (ENVO:01000295) within the mesopelagic zone...; material: water (ENVO:00002006), including particulate matter (ENVO:01000060) such as...... | reverse complement strand
TCCAAAAAGGAATGCAAAGATAGGTAGCTTTTTTTGATTTGCCAACGTCAGTTTTAAATTGTTTGACATTAACGCTAATTCGCTTCACAGGGGGCAAAAGTAGTGATTCCTTTGTTATTCACACAGCTTTGACAAAGTAAATCTACGTTCAAATAGATATTATATATAGGTGCTCTATCTTTCGGACATGCAATATTCAATCTCCTACACCAACCCTAATCGGCATATCATTGACATCACACTCAGTCTGAGTGACGTTAATAGCGAAGAACTGAATCTTTTCTTACCCTCATGGCGACCTGGGCGCTATACGATTCAAAACTTCGCGAAGCATATTCTTAACCTGAAAGCTTATGATGAAAATGGTGTTGAATTAAGATGTGAGAAAGTAACAAAAGACCAATGGTGTGTTGCAGCAGGTTCTTCTAAAACGATTGAAGTGAGATACAGCTACTATGCATTCCAGATGGATGCGGGTAATTCATGGCTTGACGATGAGCAGCTTTACCTGAACTTTATCAATTGCTTGATTTATGCTGAAGACCGATTGAATGAAAAATGCGAAGTAGAAATACAAGTATCTTCAGATTACCAATTTGCTACGGGTTTGACTCAAACAGGGGTTCATAAATTTGAGACAGACAGTTTCTATCATTTAGTGGATAGTCCACTGGTGGCAGCCAAAAAAATTAGAAAAATTGAATACAAGGTTTCTACAACTACATTCTATTTATGGATTATTGGAGAATTGCCAAGAACCGATGGTGAAGTGATTCGAGACTTCCGCAAGTTCACCGAGCTTCAAATTGAAGTAATGGGAGGATTTCCGTCACCAGATTACCATTTCATTTATCAGTGTTTGCCATATAAGCACTACCACGGAGTTGAGCACTGGAATTCTACTTTAATTACGATTGGTCCTGCAGAAGAATTAAAAGAACGCCCTCTCTATAAAGAGTTTCTAGGCGTAAGCAGCCATGAGCTTTTCCATACATGGAATGTGATTAGGCTTCGACCTAAAGAAATGACGCCTTACAATTTTCAACATGAGAATTACCATGAAACGGGCTTTGTCACCGAAGGCGTGACTACCTACTATGGTGACCTATTTTTAAAACGAAGTGGCGTTTTCAGTCTCGAAGAATACCTCGGAGAACTGAACAAACTACTGGAGCGGCATTACCTCAATGAAGGTAGAAATAACATGTCCGTAGCAAGGTCATCGTTCGACTTATGGCTAGACGGCTATGAGAAAGGCGTGCCCGGAAGAAAAGTGTCTATATATAATGAAGGCACTTTATTAGCTTTGATTCTAGACTTGAAGATTCGATTCCATTCTGGACACCAAAGGAGTTTGGATGATGTAATGCGTTTGATGTGGCAAAGGTTTGGGAAAAATCAAGCTGGATACACTTACCAAGATTACCAAAACGTGTGTGAGGAAGTTTACGGAGCCTCTCTTCAGGATTACTTTGAGAATTACGTTTCTGGCACCTCTCCTCTTGAAAATGAATTGAAGGAATTGTTTCCTCAGTTTGGATTAATTTTCAATGTAAAACCTTCTGAAAAGCTTGAGGAGAAAATCTACGGATTGAAACTCATAGAACAAGAGGGTCGATATTTCATCGATGCCATTGCGGTAAATTCTCCAGCAGAGAAGGTACTGAGTTTGAAAGATGAAGTTTTGAATTACAGTCCCGATCTATTCAAAAGTGAAAACGATATAGGGATTGAAGTCAACCGCTTTGGAAGAAAACTGAAGGCTGAACTTAGCCCCAATGGCGGAGAATATTTTTCCATTTACCAAGTAAAGGAAATCAAAGGTAATAGCGAACTAACGCGATGGCTGGGGGAATAAGCACAGCACACCGTTGGTAAAGGATTGATTGTTATGCGGCTAGGTTGATCCTACCTTTCATTCTTATGAAAAAAGCTTACCCAATATTACTCTTTAGTTTATTCATTGTTGCGCTTGGAGCTTGCTCCAAAACGGAGACAGCCTCTAAACCTGAAACCACATACTCTGGTGGAAAGCTCTTCATTATAGGTGGCGGCTCTCGACCTGCCTCACTAATTAATAGCATGATTGACGAATCGGGGCTTCGCGAAGGTGGTTATGCTTTGGTTTTGCCCATGGCTACCACATTGCCCGATCGCGCAATTGAATCAGGGAAAAAGCAATTTACGGACAATGGAATTTCGGCCGTAGGCGCCATAAACTTTATTGAAGGAGAATCGCCTACCAAAGCCCAATTAGATTCCGTTCGGAACGCAAAACTGATCTACATCCCTGGAGGAAGTCAAAACCGTTTTATGGGTGTAGTAGCAGGTACCGAAATAGAAAAAGCCATTTGGGAAAGCTATAACAAGGGAAACATGATCGCTGGTACTAGTGCAGGTGCGGCTGTGATGAGCGAAAAAATGATCACAGGCACGCAGCTTCTGCGCCCTGACGATAGCGGATTCAAAGTAATAGAGCAAGGAAATACTGATTTGGCTGATGGGCTCGGCTTTATTAAAAACGCTATTATAGATCAGCACTTTGTCGTGCGCAGCCGTTTTAATCGTTTACTCAGCCTGACTATGGAAAATCCGAACCTTAAATGTATTGGTATTGATGAATCCACAGCCATTGTGGTTTCGGGAGACAAAGTAAAAGTAGTTGGCTTATCTCAAGTATTGGTTTTTGATGCACAAGGCAAAGCCCCAAACTTACAAGGCGTAAAGCTGGGCGCAAAGGATATCAATTTGAGTATCTATTTAGACGGAGACGAGTTTAGCCTGAACTAGTTTTCTTAGGCTCAAACTCTCTTTTTAGCCACTTTGTAAAGCAGACCAAAAATCTATTGCTAGTTTTGGGTATGAGTGCCGACTATTACAAAACCATTTCGAAAACTTCAGAAGCGCTTTATAAGGAAAAAGGCAGCAAGTTCTTGGCTTTTGCTTTCCCTGTTCGGAACGAAGAGGAAGTGAAGGAGAACTTAGAAGCCCTCCGCAAACAGTATTACGATGCGCGCCACCATTGCTATGCCTATATATATGGCGTAAATGGAGAACACTACCGTGCCAATGACGATGGCGAACCCAACCATTCGGCTGGAGACCCAATTCTAGGACAAATAAGATCGAAGGAACTTACCAATACATTGGTGGTGGTAGTTCGCTATTTTGGCGGCACCAAATTGGGAGTTGGTGGCTTGATCAGCGCTTATAAAATTGCTACTGCCGAAGCGCTCGATCTAAACGAAATCATCGAGAAACCCATTACCCAAAGCTTCACCCTTGATTTTCCTTATGAAGAAATGAACGAGGTGCAACGCTTGGTAAAAGAGTTGGATTTAGAAATTACTAACCAGACCTTTGAAATTGCCTGTACTATGAAAGTAGACGTACTTTTAAGTAAGGTCGAACTTTTCGAAAGTAAGATCAAATTGCTTCAAGATCTGAGTCATGACATTAAACTGACCTCAAACGATTAGAAACCTCTTCTTTCGATACCGCTTACAGCTTTTCGCTAAGCACATTAAAGTCAATCTCTTATATTAAGTTTTAAGTTCGTTTTAAGCCTATTTTTTCATTCGCTTAACTCAGAACGCAACAACCTTAGACTTTAAAATTTAGCGAATGGCATCCTTCTTCAATCGATTACGGTCAGTAAATCAATTACCAAAAGGCTCAAACTTATCTCAAACCCAACTCTTTATTAGAGGCGCTTTTTACGGACTACTCCTGCTCTCATTGTCTTTCATGATTATTGGAGGCCTGTTTTTCAGAAATGGAATTTCGCCTTACTTGCAAATTCCAGTCTATATCATTGCTGGTATTTTAGGGTTCTACCTTTTCCGATGGGTGGGTTCAGCTTTACACTTAGTCGTGAAAGGAATTCCGACCATTGCCGTTTCTTTGATTTTAGCTACCCTACTTACTTTTCACTTGGCCGATTACATGCGTTTTAGCTGGCCTGGAGCCTTGGTGCAAAATTCATTGATCATTGCCATTTTCGCCATGGTGCTTTTGGCGGGTTCGTTAATGAACCTCATTCGAGGCACTAGAAATAAAGGACTTTATAGCCTATTCGTCATAATTGCACTGGCGATCATTGCTTATCCTGTCTATTTATTGATGGACGAAGGATCGAACCCTCACCCAATAGACTTTGAGCAAACTAATGCTCCGTTACTTTCAGAAATGGGAATTACTAACCCTGGAGAAAAGGGGGATTTCGATTTCGATTATTTCACTTACGGAAATGGAACCGATGAGCGTAGGCCAGAATATGCGGAAGAGGTAAAATATAAAACCGAAACGGTTGATGCTTCGCTCATTATTCCAGAGTGGACAGGCAAGAAAGCAAAATGGAGAGAGCGTTATTGGGGTTTTGGAATGAAGGAATTCCCTATCAATGGGCGTACCTGGATGCCAAAAAAGGAAGGCAAGTTGCCTCTAGTTCTAATCGTTCATGGAAACCATGGCATGGAACATTACTCCGATCCCGGTTATGCTTACTTGGGTGAACTATTGGCGAGTAAAGGTTTTATTACGGTTTCGGTAGATGAGAATTTCATCAACGGCACCTGGTCGGGTGATTTTGGAGGAAAAGAAATGCCAGCCAGGGCATGGTTGCTATTGAAGCACTTGAGCCAGTGGAGAGAATGGAACAGTGATGAGTCATCTGATTTTTTCGAAAAAATCGACATGGACAACATCGTACTCATGGGCCATTCACGCGGTGGAGAAGCCGTTTCGATTGCTGCGGCTTACAACAAACTGAGTCATTTTCCAGATAACGCTTTGGTTGAATTTGATTTCAATTTTGGCATTCAAGGCATTGTTGCCATTGCCCCTACCGATGCACGCTATTTTAGAAGGTTAGATTTAGAAAACATCAACTTCCTTTCAATTCAAGGGGCTTATGATGCAGATGAAGCTAGTTTCTTTGGGCTGCGTCAGTACCAACGCATTAGCTATACGGACTCCGTTCATCGCATAAAGGCAGGGTTATATGCAAATCAGGCCAACCACGGACAGTTCAATTCAATTTGGGGAAGACATGACTTCGGTGGCACATCAAGCTGGTTTATGAATACTGCACCACTCATTACGGGTGAAGAGCAACGCCAAATCGCTAAAACCTATATTGGTGCATTCACAGAATATGTTTTCAACCAAAAGACTGAATACGCCCCTATATTTAACAATAGCGCTACCGCAAAAGACTGGCTGCCCGAAGTCGTTTACGTTAACAATTTTCAGGCTTCGGAAAACCAAATCCTAGTAGACTATGAAGAAGACATCGTTGTTACTACTACCAAAAATGATGTAGCCACTATTTCGGCTCAAAACTTAGACGTTTGGTACGAACAAGATTTGAAAATGAGAGACAATGGTTTGCAGGGCACCAATGCCGCCATCATTGGTTGGAATAATGACTCTTCATCTGTTGAAAAAAGCTATACACTGAGTTTCAACGAGCCTGTTTCCCTTGATTCTACTTCCACTTTGCTCTTCTCATTTGCCAGGGCCGATGACAGCAAGATCAAAATGGAAGACAATGATGAACTGAATTTCACTATAGAGCTTTTCAGCCAAAATGGTGATGTGGCTTCTACTACCCTTTCGGAACATAAAAAAATAGCGCCAAAGATTAAGATCAAGTACATGAAATTCAAGGCGATGAACGGCAGTTTTGGCAACAATTGGGAATTGGCCATGGAAACATTTGAAATTCCATTCTCCGACTTCTCCGACCTTGGTGATTTTAAATGGAGCAGCTTAAGGCTGGTTTTCGATCAATCGTCTAAAGGCGTAATTGCGGTAGATAATATTGGATACAGGAGTAAATGAAAGAATGAATTAGGGGAAGAATGAATTAATGAGGTAAGGAATTAATGAGGTAATGAGCTAGGGGAAGAATGAAAGAATGAAGGAGCAGATTCGGAATCACATTTCTACTCTATTCCTTCATTCATTTTCTCATTCTCACATTAATTCACTGTTTCCTTCTTTCATTAATTCACTCCTTCTTTCATTCCCTCATTGTTCCATTTACTCGCTTCTCAACGACTTTACGGGATTTGCCAAAGCCGCTCTTCGGGCTTGGTTCATGACTACCGCCAAAGCAAAAATTAATGCTACAGCACCAGTTACTGCAAAGATCCACCAGTCAATTGAAGTGCGGACAGCGTAACGCTGCAAGTAACTATCGAGTAAGAAATAAGCAACAGGGGCCGACACCACGAATGCGATAAGCACGAGCTTAGCAAAATCTATTGACATCAAACCAACGAGATTACTCACTGAAGCGCCTAATACTTTTCTAATTCCTATTTCTTTAATGCGTTGTTCCGCAGTATAAGAAGCCAAGCCAAAGAGTCCCAAACCGGTTATGAAGATCGTTAGCCCTGCGAAAAGCATCGAAAGTTCTCTAGTGAGGTTGATTTCTGTATACTTCCTTTCAAAATCTACATCCACAAAACGCGATTCAAATGGGTAGGCAGGATTATGCTTCTCAAAAATCTCTTGAACAGCGTTCATCGTTCCTGGCAAATCATTCGTAGCACTCAATCGAACTGTTATAGCGCTAACCCATTCTGGGTCCATTACCATAAACATTGGCCGCACCTCATCATAGGGCGAGCCCATCAATACGTTATCAATTACACCGATTAAGGTTCTTTTACCTCCCCATAAATCCATTTGTGTACCAATAGGATCTTCCAGTTCCATCAATTCGAGGGCTGCTTTATTGATTACGATGGCGCTCGAGTCTGAAACAAATTCCTTCGAGAAATCTCTTCCATAGAGCATTTCGGCACCGATGGTTTCAGCATAATCATATTCCGTGGCAATGGTAACAAAAATCACCTTTTGGCTCTCTGGCTTCCCCGGCCAACCTAAAAAGTTGTTTGAGTTGATACTGGTCACATCACTATTTGAGCGTGTGATAGAGGCCACAATACCAGAGGCCAACAAATCATTTTTCAATACATCATAATTTTCTGCCAGTGCATCGGTATAGGGCACCGTAATAAGTCCTTCTTGACTGTAGCCCAAATCTCGATTCTTGGCCAAGTCAATTTGCTTCACAATCACAATAGTGCTAATCACCAAGATAACCGCAAAGCCAAACTGAAGCATCACCAAAACCTTACGTGGTGTATTGGCATTCTTCCCAATATTCACCTTCCCCTTTAGGGTTTTAGCTGGGTTAAAAGATGACAAATACAAGGAAGGGTAACTTCCTGAAATCACTCCAGTAAGGAAAATAATGGCCAATGCGAAAAGCCAAAACTCGGAGGAAGCATAATCAATAGAGAGTTTCAGATCGACCAAATTATTATAAGCTGGCAGGGCCAATTGCACTAAGAAAAGCGCCAACACGAAAGAAATCAATGAAATAACGAGGGACTCCCCATAAAACTGAAAAATCAGTTGTGAGCGAGTTGAACCCAAGCTCTTCCGTACCCCAACTTCTTTCGCCCTTCTTTCTGAACGGGCCGTAGCCAAATTCATAAAATTAATACAGGCAATAATGATGATGAACATCGCGATGACCGTAAACAAAGTCACGTATTCATGCATTCCACCTGCTTCTTTCCCATTTTCGAAGTTAGTGTGTAACCTCCAGCGTAACATTGGGTGAAGAAAGAATGCACGAGGCATGTCCTCTTGGCCGTTTTCGGTGAGTAAGTCTTTGATGCTGGCTTCCACTTTATCTTCAGAAGCTGCATCGGTCAATTCCACATATACCTGAAAGGAATAATTGCCCCAGTTAGTTTTATTCTCAACTACCCATTCTTCTATTGCCTCCCTGTGCTTCCATGGAATCACATAATCGAATTGGAAAGAAGAGTTCTGAGGTATATCCTTGAAAACACCCGTTACCTTTAGTGTACTCGCATCATCCAATCGGACCAATTCCCCAATCGGATTTGCGCCCTTAAAAAGTAAGTCCGATAATTTTTCAGAGATTACAATAGAAGCTGGCTCATCTAAAACCTCGCTTCGATCGCCTATCACCATTGGAAATTCGAACATGTCCAGAAACTCATTGCTGGCGAAGTAGCCACGCTGCATTAAACGGGTTTCGCCCACAGTTAAAAGCCTGTTTCCGCCCCAGCCTGAGACTGCCGAATTAAGAATATTGGCGTCCGCATTTTTCATGGCCTCATAAGTAGGCAATGGCACAGAATTCCAACTGTTGATGGTTCCGTTAAAATCGGCATTGACCCAAACCTGGTACAGACGATCTGATTTAGGAATGAATTTATCGAACGAGGTTTGGTTTTTCACCCAAAGGAGAATGAGAATACTACATGCAATCCCGATTGAAAGACCAGAAATATTAATGAATGAGTAGAGGCTATTCCTGCGCAAATTGCGCAGGGTAACCATAATGAAGTTTTTGAGCATTTGACCGTTGTTTTGAGATGTTGTTTGTTTAAAGACCTAGAAAGTGAGTATTCGTTACACTCGCCTGATTATTTTTTCAGGTGCAGTGTCTCCAATGGTAAACTGGCATTGGAATTTTCAATGAGAACAGCATAATCAATGAAGTTCGCAGTCGGTTTATTCTTGACCATTTTCCCATTCGACTTACTGAAAATCATTTTAACCTCTATTAAATCAGGCCCTCCGGTACGATATGGGCTATCAGGTTGGTTTAAGCGAAACAGTGTGAGATCGGATAAGCTATTCTTCTTTAGGTTTTTAATGCCTCTAAAATATTCCTTCCAGTAGTCGCCAATGCCAAAGCCTGCTTTATTTTCGAACCCCTTATAATTCCCGTTATCATCATATTGGGTATCCCACAATACTTGGCTTTTTTTGAAATAACCAATGACAGAAACAACCTGATCAGGTTGGTAAATATTATTCTCAATCAGCATTGTAAAAAAGGAAGCATTGTTCCCCTCTCTCGATTTTTCTAGATGGAAGAACCCGAACCTTACGAACTGAGGCTTTGAACGAAAATCATAGACTTCACTCAGTTCAACATAGTTGTCAAAAATGGCCTTTTCACGGTGCTGACTTAGGTCAAATTTCTTTATGGTACGTTTAAAGTTCAATATTAAACGATCGAATTCAGGCTTGTTTTTCACCCTAATTGAGAGTTTAGACTCATCCTGCTCATAAGCCGTAATGAAATCTGAAATGGCCAATTTCGCAGGCCTATGATAATAAGCACTAAAACTGCTTGTATCAGATTCTACTATTGCTGTAATGTTTCGAAAAGCAGTCCCTTGAATTCCATCAAAATCGAAAAGCTCTATAAGGTGCTTCAAGCTGTACTTATAATTGGCAATTTGATCTATACCTATCACCTTAATCTTTCGATCTAAGGGCAATGCATCATTCATCTTTTTAAGCGACTTCCACTTTTCATAGACTGCCAAGGCTCTTTCTTGCGGAACTCGATCACCATATTGAATTAGTAAATCGTATAGCAAAACCGTGTCCCCGTTCGCTAAATAGCGGTCGAAGAATAAGGCGGTACTAAAATCCGTTTCTGGTAAATAATAATCAACTTCTCCTTCTTGGATTAAAGACGAAAGCAAGGTAAGCTCAACATCTTCTGTCTTTTGGCTACCATGGTAAGCTCCGAAGCCAATTACCTTAAAATCGCTTTGTGGAAACTTGAATTCTGAATTGCGTAAATCAAACCTATTCGATTTCAGATAGGTTATTTTATGATTTTGGGCCAATGCAAACGTTGCAATGAGCATTAGCCCAAAAATCATTTTAAGTCGGACATACAACATAAGGTTTAGTCTCTCACTACGGCCCTACCTGAACCTGAGCTGATTTTAACCAATATGCTTTTGTTTCCTACTTTTGCTTCTTTCACATAGCGTCTTCCTTTTTCTGAAGATCTATCAAAGCTAAAGGGCGCTTGAATGCTGTTTTTAGAAGAAGCTTCCATAATAAACTCACCAGAAATTTGGCTTCCGTTAAAGTCTAAAGTGGCATTTCCTGAACCCGTACCTAGGCTTAAGTCATACTCTAATGCTGAGGACAATTCCACATCTACATTACCCGAGCCCGTGCTAAAACGAGAGGCACCTTTGAGTGCTGCAGCTTCTACAGTTACGTTTCCACTGCCAGAGCTCATTTTAAAAGCACCTGAAACATCTCTTAGTCTAACATTTCCAGAACCTGTGCTCATGTCAGAATCGCCTTCTGACCTGTCGATTCTAATGTTTCCAGAACCTGTGTTTCCGTTGTGCGTTCCTTTGATATTAGAAAATTCAATATTTCCAGAACCTGTGTTAGAGGAGATGGTGCCTTCCAAGTCTCTCACTTCAATATTGCCTGAGCCAGACTTTGCTACGAGGTTAATGTTCACTCCGCCTACATTAATATTTCCTGAGCCAGTTTTGAAGTTTAAGTCAATTCCGTTCGGAACTTCCAAAGTCCATCTTGCATACCCTTTGTTCCAACGGCTTCTTTCAAATTTCTCTTCAATTCTTAAAGTAGATCCGTTTTGTTCGAAGATGGGTTTGTAAATATCTTCATCGAAAGTGTACTCCACGGTAACGGTAACTTCGCTATTGTTGCTTCTTTTGATCGTTCCGTTACCCGAAGCGGTTGAAAGATTAACGTTTTCAATTCCAGAAAAAGTTTTAGTGATGCGCTCTTGGCTAAAAGCCGTGGTGGTGAATACTAAGGCTATAAAAGCCAAAAGTGTGATTTTAAGTGTTTTCATCATGTATGTTGTTTGAGTTTCCCGAAAGACTACCTCTTGGTAAGCGGGGTTGCATGAGATTCGAAAATGAATCAAAAAAAATGAGACCACCCTTTCGAGCCGTCTCATTTTACATTGACCAGTCA
>TARA_R110001599_G_scaffold113979_2_pt1 | contig 10834 bp, 10 predicted proteins | sample TARA_R110001599 | Tara Oceans TARA_R110001599 (sample SAMEA4398360) | marine metagenome | biome: Polar Biome; feature: [MES] marine water layer (ENVO:01000295) within the mesopelagic zone...; material: water (ENVO:00002006), including particulate matter (ENVO:01000060) such... | reverse complement strand
AAAAGCAGGATGACGGCTGCAAACAAAGAACCAAAACCTTCGGTCAACTCCCGGCTCGCTCCGCTAATACCTATGAGATAGGTGGCAGCGAACCATGTTGCGCCGCCTACCAGAAGCGCACCAATCCAACCTCCATGCACATAAGGCATGACTTCGGGTCGCTCGGCCTTGCGCAGAAACGCAATCATAGCCACCACAATCAGTAGCGCCTCCAGCCCTTCGCGAAGCAATATTGTAAAGGCTCCAACAAAAGCGGATGCTTGGCTGGCCTGATCGGCGTCTAGGGCGGCCTCTGCCTCTAAAAACAGCCCATCAAGAGCGCTGATCCGGCTCTCCACCTCCGCTACGGGAAGGCTGTCACCGATAGCAGCGCGGACATGGGCCATCGCGAGTTCAATGGCTTTTAGCAAAGACGGATCGCGAGCGGCCAGACCAGGCTCAAGGGGTTCAAAGCCGTCAAGATACGCAGATAATGCCAGACTTTCTGCTTCGTCTTTTCTGCCTGCCTGATAGGCGGCAAGACTTTCCTTCAATTTGGTCCGCGATAACGCCAGCGAGCCAGTGGACGCCGTCCCAATGACCTCTGGATTTGCCCGCAGATATGCCGTTACTGCGTCTGCTTTTTCTGGTCCGATTTGCTTTCCCAAATTGGCCGGAGTCATGCTCGCCAAAGCTGAGAGATCGGGAAACAGGGCGCGAATAGCCGCATCCGTTTCCCAAAGCTTTTGCCCCTTGGATGCCTCTTTGAACGCGAAACTGCCCGTATATGCGGCCATATCCCATCGGTCCCGGGCAGGTAAATCAGCAAAACTCTGCATTGCTGTCCCATCAAGCCCCTGACCAATAACCTGATACAGGGCGAACAGGCTGCGTTCTCTTGCTCGCTCTACATCGGTAAATGCTATTGGAGCGGGGTTGAGCTGCCCTGCATCCGGCCCTTGTCCATTACCCGACATGCCGTGGCAACTGGCACAATTTTGCGCATACAGCTGTTTGCCGGTTTGTACATTGGGTGCAGTTTTGGGAGCAAGTGGAACAGGATAACTGCGGAGCAACTCGGTTGCCAGCAAGCGGGCCTGCCGCGCCACCACTTCTGGAGACGCTTTATTATCAATGGCCGTATTGAGCTCGTTACCTTTTGCAATCAGGCCGGCTCGGCCCGACTTTAATGGCAGCTTTGCCAAACCGTCGACTACAGTTCCCGAAAACTCCGCCATTTCGGAAAATTCTGCTTCGTTTATCACTTTACCTTTATCGACTGCACCGGGATAATCGACCGCAATATAATCCAGCAGACGCCATAACGTTTCAACATCACCCTCCTTCGCCTGCGCGGAAATAGGTGAGCAAATGGCCGCCAAAGCCAGAACGGATAAAAGGATAGAATATATTCTGGCACATTGGCGCATGATTTAATGGGGCTTCCAGACTATTAGCAACCGCATCTCGACAAGCACGGTTCGCTCGATATTGGCGGGAGATTCAAAAAGAGCGGGTTTTCCGCATACTCAGGCGTTAACGTTTGTCACCCAGATTAAGTGCACCTTCGAATTTTGGAACGGGCCGCGCCGCAGCTTCTGCATCTGTCGTTGCCTTGCCATTTTGATCAATATCCTTGATCAACCATTCCATTTCTTTGATCTCCTTGCGCTGCGCCTTGATAATACCATCGGCCAACTCGCGCACCCGCTTGTCCTCGATATTGGCACGCTCACTCGTCAATATGGCAATACTGTGATGGGGGATCATCGCTTTTTGCCAAGCCTGATCGGAAATCGTGTCCTGTGACCTAACGAGAAATAATGAACCAGCAAAAATCAAAGCTGCGCCGCCTAGGATCAAGGTATTTTTCCGCTTATCCCGATACATTCCAAGCATGAAGAGCAGCATTATGATTGCCATTGCTGCGCCCATATAGAGAGCCATCCAAGTGCGTGTCTCGCTGAAATAGACATGCTCAAGCGCATATGTGTTGAGATACATCAGTCCGAACATCGCCAGAGTTGATGTTAAAATCATAACGATAAAGCGCGTATAGCTGCTCATTTTAGCTTCTCCTTGCTTGTGCCGGAAATTCGATGTCAAATCTATTATGCTTTCGCGCCATGCAGGGTTCCAGGACTATACCTTCACATAAGGAAAGCTATTTCTTAGGTGTGCGGGAAGATGAATGATATTGTGCAATTTTCCAGCTTTCGTCTCGTTTCACGAGAACCGCAGTGGCAACGCCTTGCCTTTCGATGGTCCGGCCATCCTTCAGCACTATCGTATAGGTATAGGTTTCCGAGGCAATTGCTGTTTCGCCCAGAACCGACATCTCGGTCGCCAAATTGCTGAATGTAAAGCTTTCAAACTCCCCCAGCTCAGGCCCGAGATGATGAGCGAGGTAATTTCCGAAATTGCCCTCAGCTTTGCCGTTTTCAAACACCAGCGAATCATCTGTGAATAGACGCGACATATTGGTATCGTCGAGGCTTTCGATAGCGCTCCGGTACGCATCAAGCGTATTTTTTGGGGTGCTCATGATCGATGAAGCAGCCACACCGTTATCATGCGCAACAGCTTGGTAGGAAACTGCCGTGAGCGCCAGAACCAGCGCCGAACCGATATATTTCATAGTTTTTCCCCCTATATATTAAAACCAGAATCTAATCCCGATAACATAATTGGTGACGCTGGGATCTTCTCCGCCCGCCCGCGCGTATCTGGCGCTTTGCCCAACTTTCCATTCCTGTTCGACGCCGATATAGGGCGCAAACTCGCGGGCAAATTCATATCGTAAACGGATTCCCAGTTCAGCAGTGTCGATCCCCGCGCCAATCCCCAATTCAGGAACATCCTGCGCCGCAAGATTGAGTTCTGCGCGTGGTTGCAGGATCAGTCGCTGCGTTATGCGCTGTTCATACTCTGCCTCAAGCCGCGCGGTCAAATCCCCCCGGTCAGACAGGAATGCTGCCGCATCAACCTCGAACAGATAAGGCGCAAGACCCTGAATGCCAATAACTGCATAGGTCCGGTCGCGCGGCGCAAAATCTTGACGAATACCGGCTTGAAAGTCGAAAAATGGAGCAATGGCGCGGCTATATAGCGCTTGCACCTCTGCGCTTTCTATCTTCTCGCCGAAATTGCCTTCGCCTTCGGTTTTGAACCAAAATTTGTCGATATCGCCGCCATAATAACCCTGACCGTCCCACAGATAACCGTTCTTGCCGTCGCGAATGCGATATTCGGCGCGGTCAGCCATGATCCACAGCGTTTTCAATTCCCCGTTTTCTTTCGCCAGTTGCTCCCTAGAAGCCCGCATTATATCGACGCCCCAAATTGCTTCGGCAGCGCGCGCAGGTCCGCTCCCTGCTTCGGGTGGTGGCGGTTCGTCGGCCATCGGCATCGCCATATCCATGCCTTCCATATCGCCGCCCGACATATCCATGGCACCATGGTCCATGGAGCCTTGGTCCATTGAACTGTGATCCATCTCGCCAGAAGGAGATGTCCCATCTTCCATAGACATTCCGTCCATGCCGCTATGATCCATACCTTCCATTTGGTCGCCAGGCTTAGCCATATTGCCATGGTCCATGACGGAATTGTCCATAGTCTCACCAATATTCTCTTGGGGGGCATCCTCGATTAATACGGGACCCATTTGCTTGGAAGTTGGAGCCCTAGGTTTTGGAGTTGCCTTTGCGGGTGGTTTTTTCGCTGGGACAACGGCTTTTTTTGCAGCTACGGGCGCTGGCTTGGCTTGCGGCTTTGGTTTTGCCGCAGGTTTTGCCGCAGGTTTCGCTGGCATCGGCATTTTCATGTTTGGATCCATGTTCTGCGCGAATGCTGGCTGGCTAAATCCCAGCAACAGAAGAACCATCATACGCTTCATGACTGTGCTCCAGACGGCGATGCCACGGTAACGATCTGGAACATGCCGGAGTGCATATGATAGAGCAAATGACAGTGAAATGCCCAGTCTCCCACCTCGTCAGCGGTGAGATCAAAAGTCGCACTACTCCCCGGCTGCACGATCACAGTGTGCTTCAATGGTTGATTGTCTTGGCCGTTCACCAGTTCAAAGAAGTGGCCGTGCAGATGGATCGGATGGGCCATCATCGTATCGTTGACCAGCTTTACCCGGACACGCTCATTGTAAGCGAAGCGGATAGGATCATCGGAGACGGCAGAAAATTTCTTGCCGTCAAGAGACCACATATAGCGCTCCATGTTGCCCGTGAGATGAATTTCCATCTTGCGCGATGCTGTGCGTTTTTCTTTGCCGGGCGTCAGTGCCGCTAGCTGCTGGTAATTGAGAACCCGGTGTTCGACATTATCCAGACCAAGCCCGGGATACCCCATGCGGTCAGGCGCGCCCATCGATACCATGTCGAGCCCTGGACCGACCTTGACATCGGGCGGCAGCATTGAGGTATCGCGCATCTTCATGCCGCTCATATCCATGCCTCCCATATCCATGCCGGCCATGTCACCACCGCCGCTCATATCCATGCCCGGCATATCCATCGCGGCCATGTCTTCCGCGCTCATTTTGCTGTGATCCATATTTTGGTCCATACCGCCGCCCGACGCGCCATGATCCATTCCGCCCATGCCCATATCGGCCATGGTCAGGATTGGCGGATCTCGCAGTGCGGGAACTTCGGCGCGCATTCCGGCGCGGGGAGCCAGCGTTGCGACGCCCATGCCCGAGCGGTCCATAGATTCTGCAACGAAGGTGAATGCCTTGTCGGCAGTGGGCCGAACAACAACATCATAGGTTTCGGCTACGCCGATCTGCAATTCATCTGTTTCCACCGGCACTACATTCTGCCCATCAGCCTGAACCACGGTCATCGGAAGTCCCGGGATACGCAGGTTAAAGAACGTCATCGCGCTGCCGTTGATAATCCGCAGCCGCACCCGTTCGCCGGGATTATACAGCAGTTCCAGATTATCGGCGGGACCATGCCCATTGATGAGATAAGTGTAGGTGGAAGCGGTAACATCAAGAATGTCGGTCGCCATCATCCGCATCTTGCTCCACATCCGGCGTTCCTTGCCGGACAGCGGATAGTCATCGGTTGCGGTTCCCTGCTGATAATTGAAATAGCCGCCGCCCTGTTGTTTCAGTTTCTTCATGATGACATGCGGGTGCATCGGCGTAAATTCGCTAAGAAGGACGATATATTCGCGGTCAAATGCTACCGGGTCTTTACCCGCAGGATCGACAATGATTGGGCCATAATGTCCCGCCTGTTCCTGCAATCCTGAATGGCTGTGCCACCAATAGGTGCCGCTCTGGCGCACCTTGAACGGCGCGGTAAATGTTTCACCGGGTTTAATTCCGGGGAAGGCCACGCCTGGCACGCCGTCAAACTGGAATGGGAGCAGAATGCCGTGCCAGTGGATTGAGCTGTCTTCATCGAGATTATTGGTCACATTCAGCCGCACATCCTGCCCCTCGCGCAGCCGCACCAGCGGCCCCGGTACAGTGCCATTTACCGCGATAGCACCGCCGCTGCGTCCGCCGGTGGAAAACTGGCCGCGCCCAATCGCAAGATCAATGCTGGTCCCGGAAACTTCATCAATGCCCTTACGCACTGAACCTGACATCGCGCCGCGTGCCCATGCAGGCATAGTAGCAGAAAAACCAAAAGCGCCGCCAGCAATCAAAGCGGACGACAAGAAACGGCGGCGGGGAATAGAAAGCATGTATAATCCTTCACATAAAAGCGATATCTCCCTACTATACGAGGAGACTTGCTTCACCCCTCAAAGTTTTTATAGATTTCGCGTAATTTGGTTCTCGCGCGGTAAATCCGCGTTTCGACGGCCTTTTCTGATATTCCTAGAACATGCGCTGCTTGGGCCTGGCTGTTATCGCCAAAGGTTACCAGTACAAAAGGCTCGCGCAATTTCGCTGGCAGGCGTGTGATCTCTCGTTGCATGACTTCAAGGGTCTGTCGTGCCTGCAGATCTTCACTTGGATCGGGCGCAGTGTCTGCTATCCTCAATTCTATATCACCGCTGCCATCAAACTCAAAAAACTGCCTGACCCGGCGTTTGCGCAAAATATCACGGCATTTATTGACTGTAATGCGGGTCAGCCATGGATTGATCGGCCGCGACTGATCGAAACTGGCGAGCTTGAACCAAGCCGCAGCCAGTGCCTCCTGAACGGCATCTTCCGCATCGGAACTGTTGCCCATGAGCCGGAGCGCGACGTTGTGGAGCCGGGGGGCCTGCTGGATCATAACAGTATTGAAGGCCGCTTTGCTGCCTTTTGCAGCCTCTGCGATGAGCACAATATCCGGAACTTGCGGGGCAGGCTGTGATTTCTGCACTCAAGACCCGGCGGTGAGCGAAGTTGATACCCGCTTGTCAAAGGCCTTTTGTTGACCGGGTTTCAACAGCATTCGCATCGCGAATAGATGCTCAACAGTAGCCTTTTGCAAAAGACCCATTTGCTTATGCACAGCCTCAATCGCCGCTGCAACTTTAGGGCCATATTGATGTTCTTCTTCGATGGCGGCTGCAAGGTCGGCATTTGAAGATCTGAGTGCCAGCTCCAAAGCTTGTCTTCTGATCGCAAAATCATTTTCGAGAATTTCTAACTGCGCTTGCTGTGCGCTATCGAGATCAAGCTCTTCGTGAACGAAGCTGTGGACCCCGACATTTTGGTCTTCGCTTTGACTCCAGTGCTTGGCACCAAAGGAGCCGGCCCATCCTGCACCGAGCGCCAGCAGGATAAGCAGGATGATTTGTACGGGTCCGATTTTCATGAATTTGCCAATATCATTGTGACACGTGGAGAAGGCTTGCCGGCGAGTAATCTGCGCCGCCAAGCAATGGATTGCTATTGATGTTGGCCATTGCGGGCTGTTCGCCCGTTCCAATTCCCGCTCCGAGCGCGGTCACGACCATCACTGCCGCCAACAGACTTTTCTGGCGCGAAAGACGGCGGCTATTCATTTCACCAATGCGTAGCCAGACATTATTCTCAAATCCATCGTCGATTGCCAATGCTGCGTGAGGCAAAGCAGAGTTCAGGCTGGCAAGCATCTCATCTAGTTTGTTGTCAGATAGCGGCATAAACATGCTCCTGTTTGAGTGATCTGACTACTAATACGCAACCTGCACCGCTTTGCCCTCAAAATTATTTTTGAGGGGTGCGATTGTAGAGGATCTGGACATGTTAACGAACTTAGTATGGGCACGTTTATATGGAATGGTCTTGGGCTCAATCCTTACCGATATACGTAGTTCCGATGGTAATTATTGAATCCACTAATGCGTTCTCAGAGGCCCGCCTCATTCCGCATTCTCTCCATCTTTATAATGGCTTCGGTCTGCGCTGCCGAGTTATATGAGCGGACGTGCGACCGCGCGAATGGCTTTTAATCCAGATCCAAATCGTCCGATGGCGTCTCTATTTCGTTCGAGTTCGCCGTACGAAAGATAGGATATGTCTAGATCGCTTATCCGGCTGAATGCAGGACGCGCTATTTGTGCGCGAACTTCAGCTTCGCGGGAGTCTGGTGCAACCAGAAACAGTCCGGCGGCGGCATGAAAATCGCTACCACTAAGAGCAAGGTCGAGCATTCGCACAATGCCTGAATATATCGACGTCGAGTGTTCAACCTCGAATGCCGCCGCAACATTGCCGTCATCACGTTCGAGCCATAACACATCTATCAGCCGGATTGCATCCGCTCCTGTCGATGTGGAAATCGGCAAAGGTAAATGATCGAGACAATTATGGCCAAGAGCTCTACCTTCGTGTAACCTTCCTCGATCATTAGCGGCCATCCAGACATCATAACCGAGTTGAAGGCCAAGGTCGCGCAGCCATGCCTGCACTTCGCTATGTGATCGCTCGTTTTCTCCTTGAGCTATTTGCGCCTTGCTCAATTTAGCTGTTTCCTCACGCGCATTTTCCAAACGAGAAATCCAGTCATCTGCGTCGCCGTCATCCAAAGGCGGCACGGGATATCGCCCCTTGCCAATATCAAAGAGTAAACCGCCAACCGCGCCAAGGTCGTTCGAGAAAACATCGCGATAATCATCGTTCAGATCAAGTACACCGCTTCGCATTGCGAGGAACTGCTCCCAACTTCCCAGCTTCACCTTGGACCCCGTAAGAGCATTATAGCCGTTCACAATTGCGGTGTTAAAAGGAGGAATTAGTGTTGGGTGGAGAAAATAAAGAATATTGGCAACTGCCGGTCCTAGGCCCTTAATCTTAAGCGCGTCTATGTCGCGAATGTGTCCAAGCACCTCTTCAGCATTGTCGCAGCACGAACAATTATCGAGCAATCGCCCGAAAGCCTTCTGATTAGCAGGGTTTTCATAGATATCGGGTATGCGGAGCTTTGGTTTCCATAGGAAAGCATGGTCGGCACCCTTGAAAATTTGACGCTGCTCAGCAATGGAATGAACGATCGTTTCAAGCGACGATCCCCTATAGACCACTCCAAAAGAACCAGATTCTATCTCTTCGACGACCTGCGCTATACCACGCCGAATGGATCGAAAATTTTTTATGCGCTCGTCCCACAAGAACCAGCTCTTATAGGTGGCACCATCGTCTTCACGCCATTGCCCTATTAGCTGACGTATCCGGTCTTTATATTTGGTCAAAGTCGCACTCCAAAATGCATTGGAGAATGCATAGTCCAGTTGCACCAAAATACAACGCAGATGTAGCATCTACGGTTGTTCAAATGTCGGAATTTTATGATATATTGAAAAAGAGAGAAATTGCAGCGCACAGGCGCAAGCAAGCCAAGCAGATGATCTATAAACGTACAATTTGAATAAAATCGTTCTTGTCACTGTGAGACATTAAGCAGGTTGGCCACCAGTAGCCGGAACCGGCAATGAAAGAGCTCAAGTGCGCCTGACGTGACCCCCAACTATCATCCAGCCACGATTAGAGCCTCAGCATCGTTATTGCGCAGTTGCGCGGGTGAAGCAATGTGCGGCGTAGGCCGCCGGGGTGGCGTAACCCAGCGAGGAATGCGGTCGCTCGACGTTGTAATCCCTGATCCATGCCACGATCTTGTCACGAGCATGGCCCATGTCCATGAACAGCGTTTCATTGCGCAGTTCGTCGCGCATCCGCCCGTTAAAGCTTTCCACGAACGCGTTCTGGGTGGGCTTTCCCGCCGCCGTGTAGTGCCACTCTACCTTGGCTTCACCGCACCAGACCAGCACCGCGTTGGAGGTCAGTTCTGTGCCGTAGCACATTGGGAAGCTCCGATAGGAAGGGCTGTGTTGCCTTGATGAAGACAAGGGCGCGTTATCGCTGACGATCATGCCGGGCTTACCGCGCTCGGCAATGAGATCTGCAAGCTCGCGAACGACCCGGCGGCCCGAGATCGATGTATCGGGCACTGCTCGAAGACACTCGCGCGTGACGTCATCGACAATGTTGAGCACCCGGAACCGGCGCCCCGTAACGAGCTGGTCATGCACAAAGTCGAGGCTCCAGCGCTGGTTGGGCAGCGCCAGCACCGGCGGTGGCATCCGCGCACCGACCGCCCGTTTACGGCCCTTGCGGCGGCGCACCGTCAAGCCTTCCTCGCGATACAGCCGCTTGAGGCGGCCGTTCTCGTTCTCCAGCGCCCGAAGACGCTTAGCCTCCGACACACCGTGCTTGCGGGCAAGATCGCCCGTCTTCGCGCCAGCCTCCGCCTCTCGCAAAACCCCAATAATCTGTTCTTCCGTAAACCGTATCCGCTTCATCAGTCCGTCCTTCCATGGGCCGGACTCTAATCGCATCTGGAGGAAAATCAGGGGGTCACGTCAGTCGCTTGCCAGAGTTCGGAGCGATTGAGCGAGAACTTGGACTGGCAGGCAGCCCATCTGCTTTTTTGTTAGGAAGTAACTTTGGTGCGTTCCTATTCGCTTACCACTGCTCCTTATAAAGCAGCGAGACCATTTGCCCTCAAAATTATTTTTGAGGGGTAGGAGATATAGCTGCGTATTAGTAGCTAGTCACAACCAAGGAACCAAACAATGCACAAGACTAAAATTTTTTCGCTTGACCCTCGCCGCCGCCGCAACGCTCGCGGCAACACCGGTTTTCGCTCATCCGAGTCTGGTTACAGCCAAGCCGGCGGCCAATGCGATTGTTGCACCAACAAATAAAATTGATCTGGTCTTTGATGAGAAGATCATGCCTGCAAACACCCGGATGCAACTGATGATGACATCAATGCCCGGCATGACTGGCCATGCCCCGATGAAAATGCCGATTTCTTTAATGATGGGTAAAGATGGTAAGTCGGTCATGCTGATGATGAAAAAGCCTTTGACGACCGGCGGCTATGAGCTGCGCTGGATGGCGTCGGGCGACGACAAGGAAGTCGTCAGCGGCAAATATGCATTTAAGGTGAAGTGATCGGGTAGAAACCGATACTCCGGGTGCGGCTCCCTGACCGCACCCGGAGACTATGATTTGACACGAGAATACAAGACTTGTCACGATGATAGCAACAGAAATGACCAATTTTTACCGGGAGGGTTGACATGCCAAATCAGAAATTTCGTACTTTAACGCTGTGTATTGCTTTTGCTCTAGCCTCATTTAGCGGGCCAGTACTTGCACATGGCGATCCGACCGAGATGGGCGCGGGCCCCGGAACGAGCGAAGAGCATCATACAGAAACAATGGCGAGCGACAGCGCACAAAATGCCGAAATGCAGGGCATGATGGATGAGGGAACCATGCCGATGATGCCCGATGGTTCGGCCCCTTCGGCGCCTGAAAGTGACCATATGGGCGGAATGAGTGATGATCATGGCGGCATGATGGCCCATGACGAAGCAGCAGATAATAGCG
>TARA_R110001599_G_scaffold336235_1_pt1 | contig 10837 bp, 4 predicted proteins | sample TARA_R110001599 | Tara Oceans TARA_R110001599 (sample SAMEA4398360) | marine metagenome | biome: Polar Biome; feature: [MES] marine water layer (ENVO:01000295) within the mesopelagic zone...; material: water (ENVO:00002006), including particulate matter (ENVO:01000060) such as...... | reverse complement strand
ATTTCTTTATCAGTACTAAATTCTTTTATACCTAATTCTTTAGCAGCGCTTATAGTCATTTTAGACCTACTATCTACATCTAGAATTCTTTTTTTAGCATCACTAAATATTTCTCCTCTAACTCCTAGAGCTGTAAATGCAACTATTTCTTGGCCCCAACTTTGTATATCCATTAAATGTTCAAGACCTTTATCATACTCTTCTTCAGTAGAATTACCTAACCAATAATTAACATTAAGCTGAATACCTTCATTGGCTTTACCTATAGAAGTAGCAGTAACTCCACCAGCTGCTAACCTTAGCGGAACAGTAGCACCAATTCCAAATTTTGTTTTACTATATTTAGATAAGTAAGGTATTGTTTTTCCAAGCATATATTTGCTCATACCAGCTACAATGCTATTACCCATGCCAAAAACTACAGCATCTTGTATAGGCATCTTATGCCCATTAAAAACACTATACATGAATTCATTTGCTGCGCCTATTGTTACAACTTCTTTAGCAGCTCCATTTATTAATTTAAAAGTTTTTTGCAGTGCTGGAGACTTTCCTTTACCTAGTGTTCTTGCGATAACATCCATTCTACTTAAAACAGGTTTTACACCATAAGTTTTACCACCAACACCTACTGTCATTTTTTTAGTTGCCGCTATAGATACTAACAAAGGCGCCATGTCTGTAACTATGTCAAGAGCTCCTTCTCCAAAAGATGTCTGGTTAATATCTTCATTTAATATATCTTCATCAACTACTAAACCTGCGTCTTGTAAGACATTTGCATAAGCTAAAGCCTGCTGAGTAGCTGTATTACCACCTCTAACAGATTCTCCATCTTTATTAGTGCTAGTTACAACGCCTGCGTTAAGAATATTTGTATATAATCTATTTGCAGCTCTAGAAATATTACTTTCTTCCGTAGCAGTCATTAGATTGCTATTTAATTCAATAGCTCTATCAACAGCTAATAATTGAATTAAGTTTTCATTATATTGTAAAGCGGTTAGATCATTACTTTTTATTTTATCTAAAGAACCAACAACAAATCCCTCTTTACCAAATAAAGCTGCTTTAGAAGTTGCCTCTTTAGCAGTTGCATCTGATTCAAGAAGTCCTAACAGTCCGCCGCTACCTGTGATTTCGTTTATTTGTTCTTTGCGTCGAACTAAAGTGTTCATTAATCCTTCAGTTTCTAATACTTTATCTTCTTTAGCGGCTATTTCTCTACCTAAAACCATTTGATCAAAAAACAAATTATTACGAAGTTCTTTTAATTTGTCAACAGTTGGGGTTTTTTCTTGAAGTTCATTAGCTTTATTTTCTACTAAAGTTATGTCATCTTTGTTTAATCCGTTTTGACCTACTATCATTTCCGCTATAGGCTCTTTACTAAGTTTAACCCCTATTAAATTACCGTCTTGATCATAAGCTTTTTTTCCAGCGTTAGCTTTATTTCTTAATATTTTTTCTGTTGGTATTTCACCTGTTTTTTTATATTCATTAAATACTTCTTTTTCAGACATTAAAAACTGACCTTTATCAAATCTTTTCTTTATTTCGGAAACAACTTTTTTAGCATTATCAGTCAATTCTCCTGAAAAACCTCTTACACCAATCTTATAAAACTCTTTTAAATCTTTTTCGGCAGTACTATTAATTTCTAATTTTGATTCTACAAATGCATCAACATCTCCTTTATAAGAGTTTTGTAATTTTTGAGACTCTTTATTTCTTCTTTCTTTTTCTATTGGACCTAAAAACTCTTGTATGTCAACTTCTTTAGGCATACCAAAAGAGTCTGTTTCTTTAGTATCGTAATAAACTCTTGTTGGAATCTGTAAATCATCATCACCACGTTTTTCTATTTTAACTTCAAACCTATCTGGATAATAATATTCTATAGAATTTATATCTAAATCTGTATCTTTATTTAATGAATCTGATTTAAGTATTAAGTCGTTTGCTTCTTTATTTTTTGGAACAAAAACAAAGTCTTCAGAAACATCTTTATTAAAAAAAGGATTACTTTCGTTTATTTCTAAACCATAATCTGTATCAACACCTTCTGAAACATCTACTAAGGGTTGATTAGTTACAGGATCAACTTTAACATTTTCAACTTCTTTTACTTTAGATTTATTTTCAGTTTTCCAATTTTCGTAAGCTGCTACTTCAGCATTCATCATACCATCTCTAGCTTTTAGTCTTTCGTAGTAAGCTTCTCCTTCTGGATTTGGAGTAAATGTGTTTTTATTTTCTTCAACTTCAGGTTCTTGTATAGTAGTTTCTTCAACTTCTAAAACTTCACCTTGACCAGAAGTGTTTAATAAAACTTTAAAATCATCTTGCGTACCGCCATAACCGTCTTTTTCAAACAGGCTAAAAGAATAATCTAAAGCCTCACTATCTGTCGATATTAAATTTTTGTAATCTTCTATAGATCCACTATAACCGTCTTTTGAAAACAAATCAAAACTATATTGTAAAGCTTCTGGGTTCATATTTATTTTTTAAGGATTAAATTTAGCTGCACCACTGCTAGGCCCTTGGTATGATTGCAATGTTGTTATCATAAAATCATTTATTTTGTCTTCATTTATAAATGGTCCAAACTCAGTAGATCCACCTCCTATTCCAATGTATTTATCTAATGCGTCTAAAGATAAACGCTTATAAGGCGCTTGTTTTTTGGATCCGCTTGGAGTAACTTTAATGTATAAATCATTTTCATTATATCCATCCTCAGGATTTTCTCTATCGAGCTCACCGTCAAGAGCACTATCGCTGGCTCTAATAATAACACCAGGGTCAGCGTCTATTAATATTGATTTAATTTTTTCAAGCGTAGCCACTTTATCAATTTCATTTGTACCTTTTTTTAAAATATTAGCATCTTCTAATTGATTCAAAAAGTTAAACTGTTTTGTTTCTTCTTTTTCTTCTTTTTTATTTTCAATTTTAGTTTTAGTCTTTGGTTTAGGAAGTTTTACATTTTCTTTAGTTCTTACATTTTGATTTGAAAATTGTTGTTGAGCATATTCAGCTTTAGCTAACTGAACTCTTTCTCTTTGTTCTTGAGATCCTGTCCAAACAGCATTACCATCTTTATCAAGAGTGTCTTCTGGACTAGCTTTATAGTTGCCAGTAAATGTTAAAAACTGAAAATCATCACTGCTGTTTAAAGCTATTTCAGCTTTATTATTTTTCATTTTTTCAAAAGCTATACTATTTTGTTGTTCGTAAATTTGATCAACACTTGTAGTTATACCTCTACTCTTGTTATAGGCTTCCGTTTGCTTAACTAATGCTGGAATGTCTTTAGTTAGTCCAGTCCAGTTTGTTTTATAACCACCGTCTATAGCTTCTGAGTCAACAAATTCCACGTGATGTCTTCCACCATTTTCCATGGCAGCTGCATTACCTCGCATATTAAATTCAAAAACTTCTCCGTTAGAATTCTCCTGCGAAAGTATAATGCTACCGTTTTCAATTCTTGATTTAACAGCTTTTACATTATTAGCTTTGCTTCCTGCTCCTCCATATAAGGCTACATTATTGTAAAATTCTGCAGCTTTTGGATTTGAATTAATGCTAACTAAACCACTTTTACCTTCTTGATTCATCTGTTGAAGCTTTTTAGCCATGATGTTTATCACTTCTAAATTACCACCTAAATCTTCTACAGAGCTTATTAAATTATTTTCTTTTCTTAAAGCTTCTGTTTGATCTTCACCCATAGTATTTATGGTTGTTTTATATAGATCATCAGCTTGAAGTCTAAGAGCTTGAGCTAAGTTATTACCTAACGATTCATCTGAAGACTCAATTTCATTAGCTTGTTTGTAAACTTGCATCTGCTGTTCTAAAGCAGCTTTTTTATTCAAGTTTATCATAGCAACTTGATTTTCAAAGCTAGTGCCTAGTTGTTGTATTGCATTATTTATAGCAATACCACTTTTATCTACTAGTCTTTCTTCTCCTCTTGTTAATCCTGGTTTTGAAAATGTTCCCATATTTTTATTAGTTTTATAAGCTAGTATTTTTTAAAAATTCTTCGTATTCAGCGTTTGATGATTGATTGTTTTCATCCCATGTTCCAAAGAAAGTGTTGCTTTGATCATTATTTTGCAATTTACCTTCATCTGTCATTAAACCAGTTAAATCTCCCGTGTAACTAGGATAGGAACTTCCATTAGATGTTTTACGAGCCATCTGTTGTTTCAAATATTCTTCGTCTTCACGTTCTTGAGCAGCTATACTTTCAGGTGTAGTATTTTTTATTCCAAAACCACTGTTTCTAGGACTATTTACATTTTTAACAATTGCATCATCTGTTTCTTTTTCTGGCAAATCAGCAGCTGTCATACCACCTATTAAAGTGTTTCCTACGTTTGTTAAACCTTGTATTGCTCCCATAGTAGCAGATTGTTGTTGAGCTCTAAGTACATCAGCTTGGCTTTGCAGTCTATCAAGTTTTTCAACGTCTCTATTTTCTTGCATTTGCATTCTTTGTATTTCACCTTTACCTTTAGCAATATCTACTTGTAACTGGCCTTGAGCTTGTAGTTTTTGGTTGTTAACTTCTTGTTGTTCAATGCTAGCAGCTACACCTTGTTTAGATTTTAACGCGGCGTTAGCTATAGCAGTTGCTCCACCGGCAGCAGCTCCAGTTTCTCTTAATGTATCTAAAGTGTTAGCTAAGGCTTGATCTGTTTGTTCCATTTTTATTTCTGCAGCTTGAGTAGCTACAGCTAAGTTTTTATATGGATTTTCTAATTGACCAAAAACATTTGTTATTTTTTGCCTACTGTCGTCATAGTTTTTTATTTCAGTCATTTTATTCCCATAATCAACTCTAGCTCTAATAGCTTGATAACCGTTAAAAAGAGCTCCAGCTCCAGCTATACTAGCTTTCATTCCAGTTCCTTTTACTAAGTCAAAATCTTTAAATATATTACTCATAATTTTTTATCTTGATGATATTACAAATTCCGATGATACAGCAAACATTTCTTTAGTTCCACCAGTGTTGGTAGTTAAATCTGTTGACATTTTTACTGTAGCAAAATATCCTTTCACGCCTGTCATAGAGTCTCCAAATACAACTTCGCCGCTTGAAGCTGTAGTGTTATTTACTAGATTAGCGTAATATTTGTTTTCTTTTTGTGTAAACCCAGCTCTGTAAGGTATGCCGTTTTCAACATACAAACCTTCATCATAGCTTTTTACAGAATTAGTTTTGTCTAAATCCTCATCTATATCAGGAATTATATTAGCAGCATCAGTTACAAAACTTTCAACCTGCCAACCGTTGCTACCTTCGTAGTTTATAGTTTTAAAGTTTTTATTTGTTGATGGTCCTGGATTAAATATAAAAGTTATAGAAGAAGGACTTGAAACTCCATAAAATTCATTAGCATTAGTTAAACTATCATAATGAATATATAAAGAACCTTCTTTAGTTGTGAAATAGTTGTTTTTTAAACTAAAAATAAGATCAGGTCTATATGTATAAAAAGTATTCCATCCTTGAACTTTTTCATTGAAAGTAAGCGTACTATAGTAATCACTTGTTTCATCTATTGTTTTACTACCTGAATTTCTTTGTAAAGAAATAGTATAATTATCTTTATAATTATCAAAACCACCTTCTACTTTATCTTTTTCATAATATAAAAATCTTATATTTGGAACCGTTACAGTTCCTGGAGAATATATTTGCAAAGGTCCATTGCTTAGATAAACCGCATACTTATCTGAACCTCCAATAACAACAGTCCCAGTTCCAGTAACAAAAGAGTTTATAGTAGTCCAAGTGCCAGAATTATTAGGATCAAGATTTATTTGAACTTGAGAACCAATTGTTATATCGTTAAAATCATCTTCACCTCTATTTACTAAAGTAACCCATGGTCCAGCCGGAGTTGGAATTGCAAAACCACCAGCTTGAGAAACTTGAGGCCCTTGAGTTATTAATCCAGTTCCAGATTGATAATCCAAAATGTAAGATTTACTATTAACCTGTAGTCTATCAGAAAGTTTAGCTAATTCGTCTCTAAAAAAGTCTTTCATGCCATACTGTGATATTTCAGTTATACCATCTCTAGATAACCTTAAAATTGCATTTCGGTCTTTATCTGCAAAGTATCTTCTAAATCCAAATGAAGCAAAGCTTTCTGGATTTCTACTTATACCGTACTCTCCGTTATAAGGAGTTACTTGACCTATAACTACGTTTGAAACAGTGTTTACAGGTGTTCCTTCAGCTGAATATATAGCATCTTTATCTATCAATGCTTGACTAACTTTATTTTCTTGAAATATTGTTAAGTTATTATCCATAGCATAGATAAGCTGTATTGAGCCATTATGAGGATCAACAGACTTAGTTATATCTTCACCTACAGAAAAAACATTTGTTCTATTTATATTTGTTTTAGAATTAAAAATACCTGAATATACTAAAGCGTTTGATCTATATCTAACGCTACTAGAGTCTTCCATTAGATAAGCTCTAACGCCTAAATCAACTTGAGTATTATTGTATCCACCTCTAATTCTTGATTCTTCAATAACCCATGGAGAGCCATTTACAGCATTATACTCTACAGACGCCTGCTCATATACGTTTGAAAAAGGAGCTGTAGTTGAAAAAGTTGTACTACCAGCCCAATTAGGAAACCCATCTGCATTACTTAAAAAAGGTATACCAGGAAATAATCTAACAAAACTTGGATTTCCAGAAGCATTGTTGGTTATTCTAGGAGTTGTAATCTGTTTTAACCAAAACGAGTTGTAATATTTTACCTCTAAGTTGAATGCCATTATCTAGTTATTATAAAGTGTACAGTGTAAGTATTGGATGTTATTGATCCACTAGTGCCGCTAGCGTCATTAGCTATTAAATTAACAGCGTATAACCAAGCTCCTTTCCATTGATTTTGACCAGGTCTATTACTTGGTAAATCACCATTAGATACTTTACCTCCTCCAGGTATAGTAAAGTTTAATTCAACTGAAGCATTCGTAGTGGCAATATCTAAAACAAAGTTTTGTTTTTTACTAACATAACTACTATTGTCTTGGTAATAGTATTTAGCATTTGATTTACTATTAAAAAAAACATAATCTAAGTAAGCATCATATCTAGCAACTGAATCAATTGAAAAGGTCATACCTTCTAGTCTTTTAGTGCTAGCGTAAGTTAAAGTTTTACTATCATTAGACGCATCATAGGGCGTTGGAACAACTTCAAAACCGTTTGTAGAGTGAGATATAGTACATATAGGATACTTGTATTGGCGAAAAGAACTATCAGTATAGTCGTTTACATAATCGTTTGATGTAAAAAAAGATTTATATACACCACTATAAGGAACAGCAGAATCATAAGGCTGTGGATTATTAACATCTAAAGCTGATATACTAGTGGTAGATGTTGATGCTAAAAAAGAAGGTGTAGATGCATTAACCAGCTCTGAATTAGGATTACTTAAAACTGGATTAAAAACAAATTGAGATACAGAGACTCTATTTAACGATGGAGCAACATTGCTTAAATCAATTTGTTCTGTAACTTGCTTGTCAGGTTGCCCATCTACAGAAAGCCTAAATGTAACATTGTAAGTATTGTGTACTTGAGAATTTGACAAATAAGGTATTCTGCCAAAAGAAGAAGAAATAAGTCTAAATGTTGCAGGAGTGCTAGGAGCTATTGGCGTTTGAACTCTATCGATAACAAATGGTGAATTTGAAACTGGATCGCCATTACCATTGGTAACGTTGTCTATAACTATACTAGTTGTTGAATCTTGTACTGGAGTTCCACCAGAGTTTAATATTTGAAAAACGTTAGTAACAGGCTGCGAGACTGAGGTGCTTTCTAGCCACCCAGTACTCACTACTGGTGACAAACTATTTGGAGCTTTAGTATTATAATCTCCTTGGTTATTTATACTAGAGTTTAATTCAGATATAGTTCCGGCTGAAGAAGTTTCATAATATATATCTATATTAGATTTAAAAGGCTCTGTTTCAAAAACCATTAGTTTTTGTGCAAAATCCCAATTAGGATCTTGTTGAGAAGCTGCTGTAAAACCCATTCTTTTACCTACTTCTATAGTAGCTATCAATGGATTTTTATTATTTTTTAAGAAAAAAGGATCTACTTCTCCTTGTGCTCCAGGATATATAAATGTGCCTACGGCATATTGAGATGCACCACCAGCGCTAGGATCTGGATTCATATTTACATAATATAAATCTAAATTCTTTTTAGTAGTCCATTCCCCAAGCTCTGAAAAAGGCCTAATAGTTGTGACCTCCTGCTTGGATACTGTTAAGTTTTGCTCGCTTATTGTAGGTATTGTAAGTACTGGAGGAGTGGCTCCGTCTTTAACATCCGCATGCGTTTGCTTAACTCTATTATAAAGAACTACACTGGATCCATATATTTCGTCTGTAGGTCCAACCTCTTTTAAATCTCTTGGTATTTTATTTATATTGTCGTTAAATAAGGCTATACTAGCAATTTCACCTGTCTGAGAATATAATAAACCTTTAACATTACTAGCTGTTACTGCATCGTTTTTAGTATATATTATATTACCACTTAAAGCTCCTGGAACGTAAATATTATAGTAATCTTGCTCTTGTTGTTTAACTACAATTTTATATGTGTACCAACCTAAAGGATTTGTACCTTCTACCCATGTTCCATTATATGTTGAGGTTTTTAAATCTGGTATTTTTTCTGCAAAAGATATTTGAAGAGAATCACCTGGCCAAGACAAAGTATCTGTACCGCCTCCAGTGTATCCATTAAATATTGTAGAATTAAGAATAAGAGAAGAGCTATTATCATTAATTATAACATTAGAAGCTCTACCATATCTATCTTGAAGAACTATACCAACTTGGTAAGATCTGCCTTGTTTTAAAGTATTGTTTAAAAACTCTTTATTAGTATTTAAAGTTGTATCACCTTTTTTAACAGTACTTAAAGAATATTCTAAACTAAGAGGAGTTTCGTTATTTTGCAAAAAATTACCATATACAACTCTATTACCTACTACTTCTTGAGTCTGTGCTCTCATTGGCACTATATCGCTAACTCTTGTAACTTCTTTGTCAGTTAAAACTTTTATAGGTTTTTCAGAACTGTAGTTATATATGTATGTAGAGTTTAAAGAAGCAACAGTGTATTCAGCTGCTGTACCTCCGCCTTGTACTGGTACTTCTATAACGTCACCTACTCTATAACCTTCACCACTTTTATTAACAGTAGCAGATGTTGTTTCACCAGCAGCGTTCACTATTAAGTCTAAAGTTAAGCCAGATCCACTGCCTCCAGTAGTTGCTTTGTTTGTAACAGTTCCTGGTGCTGGAGCAAATCCACTTCCTGCTGATTTTAAAGTCATAGTGCTAGGTGAACCTGTTAGGTTGCTAACTTTTACATCTGCTATTACTTTAACATTTAAATCGTCTGAAGCTTTATATAGCAATTGTATTTCACTTACTTTCAACTTATCAGCAAGTTCGCTGCTTTTATATGGTAAATCTATAACTAAACCAGCTGTAGTTACTTGATTTTCCATAAAACTTACTATACTAGACTCTTTTGTTCTTTCATCGTCACCTTGTATAAAATACCCATATTGTTTTGGTATAAAAGCATGTTGAGTAAATGGAGCCGTTAAAGAGTATTCATTATCATCGTACTTAAATCTATAGCTGAATCTAACAAATTTATCTTCTAAAAGCTTTTTATCACCTTTAAAAGATAAATTATAGTCCGGATTTTGTATTTCAAAAAGAAAAGTTCCATTACTCCAACCTAACTCAGTTTCTATGTCTAAAACAGGAACAGGAGTGCCCGATATATTTCTCTTTAAAAAAACTGTAGCTGGTACTGTTGATACGACTATGTTTTCTACATACGCAAAAATATTTTCAGAATCGTCTGCACTTTTAACTCTTATAGGTTTTGTTGGAATACCACCACCTAAATGATTTGCAATGTTAGTGTAGGCTAAATTAGGTCCGCTAGTTTGCTCATCAAAAATTAACGTATCATGACCTACAGTGCCTTGTAGAATTTGACCTGGAGCTCCAAAAAAAGGCGTTAACCATTCATCTACTTCGTTTTTTAAAGTAGATTTAACTACTCCATTTACTGTTTTAATAAATGATATAGGTTTGTATGGAGCGTATTTAGCTACAGATATATGATCTTCGTTTATGTAGTAAACTAATGGATTTGCAATAGCATTGTCTACGTTTATTTTTCTAGGTTGATTTCTATTATCTGTCCAAAATAATAAATTTTCAATCATGTTAACTCCACAAATTGGGTGAGTTTTGGAAAAATTTAAAAAAGTTCCAGTAAGTAAGACGCTAAAATTAATGTTGCTAATACTTATTTCAGAAGAACTAGACACATTGGGTAGTTGACAATAACATATGTAATTAGCTCCTCCATTTCTATTAAAAACATACCCCGGCTCATTGGCTGTTTTATTTCCAATAGCTAAATTGCTTAAGCTGTCGGTTGAGGCATCTGTATAATTAGTTAAAAAGAAAAATATTCTATTATTAGCTAAATCAGAATATTGTCCTATTATTTCTAAATTAAAATCAGTTAAACCAAAATTAGTTAATAACTTATTACCTCTAATATTCTCTAAAGACCCTACACTAGCATCTTCAGAAGCACTAACACTAGCATTTTGAGCATCTCTATATTCACCATTAGGCATTATTCTAGCCTCTAAGTCTTTATTCATTTTAGACTTAAGAAAAGTGTTTTTAATTTCTGGCATAATTAATGTTTAATCCA
>TARA_R110001599_G_scaffold86462_3_pt1 | contig 10840 bp, 12 predicted proteins | sample TARA_R110001599 | Tara Oceans TARA_R110001599 (sample SAMEA4398360) | marine metagenome | biome: Polar Biome; feature: [MES] marine water layer (ENVO:01000295) within the mesopelagic zone...; material: water (ENVO:00002006), including particulate matter (ENVO:01000060) such as...... | reverse complement strand
CACCTGTTTACGAGAGATTGACAAGAGAAGTCTTTAAGTATCGGAAGGTACTGATGTGTATATATGCTCTCCACACCAGGTATGACTGATATGGCAAATTTCTTAATATTTGATAAGAATACTACTAAGCGTGATTCATTACCCATGCCAACTTCACCAATTTACTCCGCAGGTCCAAATTCTGACACTGTGTCTAAAATTAATCCTACACCTGGACCCACTAACTCTACATACACTATGAGTGCAGAAATGTTAAGTGAATCTGCCCGACCTACTCGTAAAGTTAGTAAAGCGGAATGGAATCGCCCTAAATATAATTACACTCGAACTAAATCCGCCGAAGAAGATGAAGTAACAGAAGATTTCAATACTCGATTGATTCCATATGGTGGAGCATTGTTGGCGCTTGGCGGGTTGTATTGGATGAGTAGGTTAATAGACACAGATTGGGATGGTTCTGTAGGCAGTGGAGCAACTCCTTAGACGGTAACTTTAAATAACAAGAAGATGAATGGTGAATATGATGACAACACGATACGACCCCACGATGACTCCGTCCTTTCAAAACTTGCAAGGACCAAATACTAGTGCACTACGTGCTGGACTTGAACAATCTGGGTTGACTTTTGACCCTTCACGAGACACACTGTCTGCTAGAAATGCTAGTATGGCAGGATTAGGAATCGGCCCTGGTGGGTCAGGTATTTTACCTGGTGCGCCTGCTATGCCTGATATGACCCTATTGGACTCTAGTATTAATAATATTAGTCTTGAAGGAACTTCACTTAAATCCCAAGTACTAAACATTGTTGAACTTGGAAACAGTCCTGTTCCTGTCGATACTTATATTTTGCCAACTAACTATTCTGCTCTCTCATCCCACTCGGCTCTTTTGGGTGGTGCTGATGTAGACATTTCAGGTGTTCGACTTAGTGCACTTGATGCAGTACTAAGTAATGGCGATTTACTCGCACCTAGTGGAGTAGTTCAAGGAAACTTTGGCCGCTCGACAATGGAAGACCAATCCGCTTGGATTTACTCACCAGAAGCCCCTGACCAAACTGGGGCACTTCAGATTAATATAATGCCTAGTGAGACTCGAGTTCCAATTAGAGAACAGGTTACAGTTCCTCAAGCAAATATGCCAAATATGGGTGGAATTATGTCTGCTTTACGTGGTATGCCTGCTGCACGGCCAATGGTTGTACAAGCAGAAGTAATAACACCTCCAGTTACTCAATCTGATTTGGGTGGAATGTTTTCTGCACAATCACTTGTCTCAGGCGGTGTAGGTACCAGCCCAGGACGTTCTTTCGGAGCCGAAGCACACCTTTATGGATTCGGATATGGCTCACAGTAGGTGAGTTAAGATGGATAAGGCACTTTTAGATTTGGCATCAGAATCAGTTTTTTGTAGTGAACCTGCAACAATTAGATTTGCGGAAACTATTAAAAGTTCAACATTATTAGCCATGGCTATGGGTGGTACTATTTTAGGAACTGCTGCTTTTTTATATTATTCACTACCTAAACGTTTTAATAAAGTTCCTGTTTCGGCACTTTGGGCATTACCTCCACTAGGTGTAGGCATAGGTTACCTAGGAGCAGAAAATAAAAAAGATAAAAACTCTGAATCCTTTGAATTAGCATACAGTATGAAATGTAACTACTGCTCAGATGATGAGCGTTGTCAAAACTTATACGGTCCTGAGTGGGAGTGCGTTGATGGCAAATGCATGGAAATCGTGGAGGAAGAAAACGACGACGATTGAACGAAACTGGATTAACCTTATAAGGGTGAACTCAATCCCACAATCATGCCGAAGTTAAATACGACGACAAATAAAGGAGATAATAGTATGACGATTTCCGACCCTATGCCTAAAGATAAGCGAACTGTAGCCTATAAATCATGGCTTCAACGTGAATCATATCGTCAAAGAATGGTGACACTTGAGGGGGCTATTTCAGTTCGAGGATTTAATTACTCTAATCTTGAAGGAAAGAAACAAAATCAGAAATTTTCTGACTTGAGTATTAAATTAGCGACACTACGTGCGAATTTAATTGAAAACAACCCTTCGAGTATTGGTGTTCCGTTCGTTGATGATTCAATTATTCTATCTGATAGCGGTGGTAGAAGCACCACTAATATCATCTCATTGCCTGAACATTATATTAATAAATTCATCAGTTGGGCAATGATTAATCAATATACTGACATTTGGTCTTCGACATATCCATCATTTACAGTACAACAATACGAATTATTTTTACAAGGTAAAGAAGTTCCAAGTACAATAAAAGGGTATAATGGATTACCACAACCTGCTCATACTGAATCTAGTCTTAATAGACGAGGAGAACAATGTAATTGGCGAGTCGTTGGTAATAATGAATTTACTCGTGCACCAGATACGAGAGGAGGTCAGAGAGAAGACAACAATAAAATGGCAGGCGCTACAGACCGTGTCAATCGTTGGCAACCTCTCGTTTCTGGTATCTCTTCAAGCAGAAGTGGCAACTTAGGATTATTTCCTCCTACATTTTGGCCAAAGGAATTAGGAGCGGTACCAGATACCCAAGACGAAATATTCGAAAAGATTATTATTTGGCTTGAAGAATTAATTGAAACATTTTGGTCAGGAACGATAGGAGGTGTAGCACATACAGGTAGTTATGCAGTACAGGAATGGCGAAGACTCCCTCCTACAACCAGAACAATTACTACTTGGCAGGAACTGCAAGCAGATGATAAGGCTTCGGCATGGTTAGAGGAACAAAGTTTAGGAATTTTAGTAGGATTACTAAGGGTAATGTGTTTAGCCAATTCTCTTTACGAACTAGTTTACGACGAAGAATTGTCTCAATCTAATGAGTGGGTTGTTTTAGCCGAAACATCTCAACGAGAGGGTGAAGAAAATTATCCTCGTGGGTCTAATTTAGTTATGCCTCTTGCAACTTGGATTGACAAGGCCACAGCACACGAAAATTGGAATACTGTGAGTTCATATAGGAAACAAAGTTTGAGTGGGGGGCAACATGCAGTTTCTTTCCAAACAGTAACTCGTGAAGATTTGCTACGTGATGGCATTTCAGCAATTTCTGCCGATAAATACTTAGCATCTAATGAAAGTGAATGGAATGAACAAGGACGTCGACGACCTCTACGACGAGGTCCAACATATTCAGGTTACTCGAGAAATAAAGGATTGGGACTATTAACTCTTGCTATGAGTGAAACCGTTTCATTTGATAATTTAATTTCACCTGCAGTTTTTGAATCTGGTCTCGAACAGTTGACTGAGGTTTGGAGAGCCTCGCAAACTGAGCGAGTTTCTACACTACAACAAGAGAATCAAGAGAAAATAACTGCAGTAGATTCTATGTTGAAGACACTTAATAAAGAAGTAGACGATGCCGAAGTTAATTTTTATGTGCAATTTACACAAACTAAAGGTCCTAGAGGCGGTCTTTATGATGGTTTCACGAGTAGTTTTATTATGCAACTACAACCTATTATTAATTTTCAGTATGTTGCTGTAATTACGGAACAACAACAACAAGAACTCAATCAAATTTACGTAAAGATTTATCGTAAGTTTACTGATGCTAAGATTCCACAAGACCCTAGTGATGTCATATTTAAGTTAGGTGGCAAAACTATTTCTTATGCAGATGCCATGAATGTGAAGAACGAAGACCGAAGTTACGGCTCTTCCAGTAAATACCCTTCATTAGAACGTGCTATGCATGGGCGTTCATTTGCTGAAATGTTTACTATTAGACAAGAATCTCAATTGACTTCACTTCCTAATCAATTTTATGGAATGACTGCTGACGATAAATCAGTATTAAGTCGAATTGTACCAACTACTGTGAATCAAGTTAGAACAGAACGAGAAGTTGAAACTTTGACTAAAAAATTAGTATCTGCACTGTATAAGGTGAATAAGGCTAAATCTTCTTTGATTAGTCAAGAACATGTTTTAACACGCTTAAGTAGTACCCTAACTAAGGAACAACAAGAAATGATGGTGGATAACTACCTAAAGAGTCTTGAAAGAGGGCACCGTAAATCAGGTGAACCCACACCTGATTTGCTTATGGCTATTGGAATTCCTGTTCCGAAACTCCCTGAGGATGAGTGAGGACAGATGTTTCTAATCAAGAATAAGACAGTAAATAACATTTTACTTAAAGTGGTTTTTATGGTTTCGGTTTCAATGGTGCTTGCCACTAGGCGAATATGGAGTTCATTTATTTATCAACATATTTATCCTCGTCGAGACCGTTGTGAATTAGATGCAAGCCTGTTTAGACATCCTGATTGCCCTGGTGGTAATGAGGACTTCTTGACTCGTATTATTCAAATTTTGCTTAGTCAAACTACTCCATAACTTTAAGTATCAGTAAGGTCACATGAAAATGTATGACTCCAGGTACAGGTAGAACCCGAGGTGCAGGCAGGTTCGATATTATTAAAACCAAAGATACCGTTATCGATGAAATTGTTGATAAATATCAAGGAGACATAGAAAAGGCAAGTAGTATTCTTGACAAGGTATCTGGAGGACAAATTCAATACATACCAGACCGTTCAATATTTTGGATTTCAGTACCTAATTTAAAACAAGAAATTTTGAAAACTCAAAAGAAAAGAAAAATCGACAACCAAAATGCTAGGGCTAAAACCATCGCTAATGCAGTTGGCAGTGCTGTAGTAATCCTTCCAACAGATACGAAGTCAAAAACCATTATGTTAGTAATTGCTTTTGGAACTATGGCGGTGGCATATACTACTAAATTTGAAAATAAATTCATTAATGCATTATTCTACAGTGCGGTTATTGCGACTTCATTCTACATTTTCGGGAAGATGAGAACTGCTAGAAACGTTGCTTTAGGTGGTATTAGACAAGTGGTTATTACTCCTTAGATTGGCGGTATCTTTAAATAGCGGAAAGACATAGGTTTTAATATGGTTGTAACTGACGCAGAATATCAAACCATGTTTATCGAGTTGACTGGTTCAACCGCTGACATCATTCCAACATCATTAAGTCAAAGTTTTATGGGCTATCAAGCCTTAGACCTTACTCATGGTGCACCTGTGGTTAATACTTTGCCATTTGGTCCTGGAGTGATTGATGTTCAACCTATGAATCCTAATCCTTATCGAGCCAATGAACCTCAACCTGTAGCCGAATCTCCTGAAGAAGAATTAATTCAAGAAGAATCTGTGTGGGGTCGCTTGAAGAATATTTTAGGATTCAAGCGTGATGATTTAGTAGATACTAATGAAGTTACTGCTAAAGAAGTCGCACCTGCGACAGGAATGCCTGGTAACACTCTTGATGTTGGTATGGCAGCCGAACAAACGTTTCGTTCTTTAGCCCCTGGTCAAGAGTTTCACAACTATGACTTGAGACCACTTAAATTAATGCACCATATCAATCCAACAAGTTACGACCCGTCAGTGCAAGCACGTTTGAGAGACGGAACTACTATTCCTGTTGATTACTCAGGTCGTACACCTTGTTGTAAAACACCTGCAGAAACTGGGCAAAACTTTCCATTCCAAATCTCGGGTATGAATGTTCCTTTTAAGGAAATGCCCTCTATGCCTCCAAGTCCATTAGGTGGTGACCATCCTGTCATCTCATCTGCCTTCTCTTATGATGGCCGATTAGGACAACAAATCTCTCCTGCTGAAAACAGTTCATACTACGGCGTCGATAGTATGACTGGCATCGGGGCAACTAAAACTTTGGTAGAATGGTCTCAAGGCTACAGTTTACTAAAGATTAGTGACGATTCCATTCGTGGAATTCCTTCAGGTCCTGGAATGGGCAAAGGAGAGATAATTTTATATAGACGTTAAGGTAAGTGAATGATATGATAGAAGTTTTTGCAGCATATGTATGGTCTCAAAATTGGTGGACGTTTTCGAATGACATGTGGAATGGGCAATCCCATACATATGAGAATTCTAAAATCGTCATGGCTGATGCATTAGATTGGGATTTAGTTTCTAGTGGAGAGGCATACCATGCTTCTTTATATTATGAACTTGGTAAAGAAGATGCTCACCAATTCACACCTACTAGAATTTTGGTTGATAATGTAGATAATCCTTCTCAAATAGTAGTCGAAGGTACTGAGACTTTTACAGGTGATGATATAGTAGAGGCTGAAGATTGGAATTTTGAAGTAGGGACTACTGAACAGTATGATGCAGGAAATATGGTTGTAGATTTTGAAATTACTCAAATCGTAGTGGCAAAGACAGAAGCAGAAAAAGAAGATATAATTGTATCATTCATTGAAAGGCAATCTGAAATAGACCAAGAAGAATTAGACTCTATGTCGGCTGAAACTTTTAATGCTCCTCGCAAGCCACCTACTAAGAGCGAAATGCGTCGAAGTAATCGAAGTCGTAACAAGAAAAATATGATGCAAAAAACTGGTATGAACAAACGAAACACACCAACAGATAAACAAATGCGATATTCAGAAAACTTTACTACTTCTAAATATGCAGAATCTTTCCGCTCTGAATCTGCATCTGATTCTATTGCGGCTGAATCGAGTCAAACAGTATCAGGTGTTAATCCAACTCCTGTATCTGATGGACAATGGTTGGCTGAATCTATCTCTAAGCGAGCCGAAGCAAAACATTCTTATCCCCACCGTACTATTGATGGTGACAATTACGTTCATCATGATAGTAAAGGTCGTGAAACACGTCGAACAAATCGTGGAAAAAGTATCAAGGCAGACCGTCGAAGGTATACTCCTAACGATAAACTAAAGCCAGGACAAGGACACCTTGGGGACTTCGTTAGAGAGGCTCAAGGATACGATGACCGACTTGATGAAAGTATGGGTATGCGTAATCGTGGCCGAAATCATGGACCAATGACTATGAAAGACCGTCGAAATATGTCTCGAGGCATGGAAAACGACATGTATCGTCGCCCAAATGCTGCAGTTAGAACTATGGACCGAGGAAATCGAAGACTACGTGCTGAACGTAGTTTGCAAACTCGACGTGCTGAGTCTCCATTGACTTCACCAGAATCCTATTCACCTACAGGTTCTTCCCCAACAGATATGAATCCTAAATCGGATGGACCTAGTTCTGCAGGAACTGGAAATGAAGTTATTGCAGTTCAATCTCCTTCCGCACCTCCAAGCAACATTAAGTTTGCCGAAGACCATCCTGATTTCGACCCTGTGAAAGCAGACCGAGACAAAGATGGAAAGATTTCTTCTTGGGAACGTAAAGTTGGTAATGCAGTAGCAAATGGTATGGATAAAGAAGCCGAGTTCGGCGTTGTCGGACAAGGGTCTAATTTCGGTCAGGACTTAGATGCAGAATCAATTTGCGCTAAACACGCTGAAACTTATGAAGCGTGTGGATGTGAAAAAGAAGACAAACGAGCCGAACCATCTGGTTCTAGTTTGACTAATGCATCTACTTCAAGTAGTGACCCATTAGACGATGCAACACTCAGTGGTTTTGATATTGTGAATGTAGATTCTCCATCTGCTCCACCTTCTAATATTTTCGAGCAAAGTGCTGAAGAGTGTGGATGCGATATTGGTGCTGTTGGTGCTTGTATGTGTGCTGAAACTAAAGCGGCAGAAATGAACTACGATGGTTCTCTTTACGGTGACCAGTATTTCCCTAATGAAATGACTGCTAATCAGGTCGGAGTAGGCAAACTTGGTTCTACACCCTCGGCTGATACATCAGGTCAAGGCGTACTTGAATGGGATGGTGGTCGTGTAGGCCCTAATCCAGATACTAAAGCCGCTGAGATTATGACTCGTCAAAAACTAGGGTTCGTTGGGGCAATCTCTTTAATCGCATTCGGTGGTTATTTTTTAGGACTCCATGATAAGGTACGCGAATTCATAAAGAAAGAGTGAAAGCCTTTATATGGGTGATTACTACTTGTCTAATACATGGCAGGATTCACTCTTGGAGATTATTACATAGATATTCAAACGGACACAGTTCCATTTTACTATTATCATCGAGCAGTTTATTGGCCAGATTGGGTCTCTACTGAACTACCTGCATTTCAAAAACAAGTAATTCAAATGAGTAGTAAAAGTAAACCCTTAAAGATTACAGATACGGCTAAACTACAAATGGGTTATCCACACGAAGTAGAGTTAGAACACAAACAAAAACTACACTCTAAAGGAATACAACAAGACCGCACAGTTAGTAAGAAAAATCTAACTATTCCTAAATTAACTTTGTTGCATCTTCAACATCTATGGTTGGAAGATAATTTAATGACAGTCTCAACACCTACTAATTCTAAGTATATTAGAGATGTTACTGTAGTAGATACGGAAACAAATGAGTTATTAGTTTTTTGTTATGTGGTCTCTCGTCGAGGACATGTTTTAACTGCGTGGAGTGAGGAAAAGACTAAAGGTGGTAATTGGCATCCTAAGACTCCTCGAAATTTTGATAAACTTCTTTCGCTACAAACAAAGCCTTTAAATAACTGAAACATGTAAAAATATAACATGGCATTAGGACTATCCGAAAATTTGGCAACTTTGAAGCAGGAGTTTACAACTGCACCTGTTGAAGAAGTCCCTGAAGTCGAAGTAGAAATACCTCCAACTGCGGAAGTTCCAACAGGTCCTTTAGATTCAGTAGATACTGAATCAAGTATTGTAGAATTTCCTGCACCTATGCCTCCTGTAGTTGCACCTTTGCATCAACCAATTACTGAACCATTAGCCGCAGAAACTTTAAAAGGCCAACTTTCGGCAGAATCTGCTCAACGTATTAAAACTATGAAACTAAGTGAGTTTATTTCTTGGTTATCCGCCGAAGGCGGTATGGACGACGCTATTAAAACACTTAGTGCTGAAATGTCTTTAGCAGGATTTAGTGCACCAACGGCTCATGACTTAACCTTGGCCGCAAGTATGTTTGGTAAGAAAAACTATCAAGGACAATCTGCTGAAGAAACAGTAAACCATATTTTAGCAGAATCTACACCAGTATCCTTACGGGCTGAGATAGATGCATTTACTCCATTTAACTCAGAAGAATCATTTTCTTTATTGGCAGAAGACCAATCTAAATCTATTATTCCATTTGTTACATTTGGGGCTATTTCAATCATAGCCAGTATAGTAGCATATAAAGTAACGCAGGGGTGAGTTACTAGTGACTCCAACTACTCTTCCTATGCCCGACAACTATCGAAGTTTTTGGATGGAGTCTGATATGATGTGGACTACGCAGTCTTTTTTTATTGGATATTTTGGGCCCATAACTAGTTTAAATCCTTCTCATACTATTTCCTTTTTATTCAAAAATAATAATTTACTTGAACAAAGTAAAACTTACTTAGGAATTGTGCAAGACACACCTGAATTAATTCGTGTTTACGTTGAATTAGATATTAAATTAGGGTGGCTTGAAATTATTGACTTCGAGGCTATTTCTAGTTTTTGGCCTGGTTGTGAAACTACCGAAGAAGGCGAGTACTTAGGAGAATTAGAATCTGCCAGGAAATTAAAACAACTAATACTAGACAGATATTTCGAATTACAAGAAGAGTATCAAGACAATTATCCCAATGATGATGATGACTTCAACGATAACTTTCCATTAGAACCTCATGATAGGTGGGGTAGAGACGATTATGCATATAGTTCAGAGGAGAGGGCTTGATGACAATTCCAATTGAGGTAATTCCTAATTTTTTCGAATCAGGGTATCGAGATGGAGTTTGGGTAACTGATGATGATTATTTTCTTCAAAATCCTGAGGGAGAGTTTAACTTTCAAGATGGAGAAAGATTTTTCCTATATTTCACTTCTTATCATTTAGGCCCTGAGCCTATTGGAGACCGTAAAAACTTAATTGGTGTCGAAATAATCTATGGTACATATAATGATTTGCCAGATGTTTGGGCTTTGAAAATTAATAAATATGTAAACTTAGGAACTGTAAGGGGTAATAAAGAAGTTAAAAAAATGCAACGTCTTGGAGAATTGGGTCATTTAGTATCTATTTATGGAGTAGATAATATAAAGTATATTAGAAGTGTTGCTAATTTTGATGAATTAACTAAAGATATTTTGAAGTATGTGGGTAATAAGTTTAAACCTCCTAATTTTGACCCTGAGGATTCTGATGTCATTCGCTATTATCGCCCATTAGAAATACCAGACGATGAAAAAATTTGGTACAGTGATAGAAGATGGTTAGATAAATTTGATTTCGAAACAAACTTAGCCATAAACTTAGATTTAATCCCTGATAATGAACGAGATGAAGGTTCTATAATTTTGTTTACTTCTTCTAATTTTATGCTAGGGAATGAAGCAGAATTAGGATTATTTATGATAGTTTATGATGAAATCTCCTTGCATCCTCAATACACTATAGGACAAGAAGACGTAATGGATTATGATATATTCCCTCGTGAAGACTCGTTTAGATTTTTAGGATTTGTCGGAACTACGTATCAACTTCCAAAATTAGAAGTTTTAGAAGATTTAGTAAAAACTAATAATGGTGTATTTGAAGAGTATTACAATACAATTATGGAATTTTATTATTGTGGGAAAATTAATTCATTTAAAGAATTAAGACCAGGAATTAGAGAATCATTTTTAGGATGGGATAATCTTGAAACCGTTAGAAAAATGAAAGTATTTGCGAATTACTCTATGCAATAATGAATATCTTTAAATATCAGTAAGAGCAAAGTGATATCATGGAACTCGATGCAGCCATTCAAAATGCCCTTAATCGTAACCCGATGGAATCGGCAATGTATGGTGTAGG
>TARA_R110001599_G_scaffold339010_2_pt1 | contig 10862 bp, 9 predicted proteins | sample TARA_R110001599 | Tara Oceans TARA_R110001599 (sample SAMEA4398360) | marine metagenome | biome: Polar Biome; feature: [MES] marine water layer (ENVO:01000295) within the mesopelagic zone...; material: water (ENVO:00002006), including particulate matter (ENVO:01000060) such as...... | reverse complement strand
CAGAGTTTTAAAGATATAGATTACTTTTAAAATTACTAATGAGAAAACGAAAATTCGATGAATGTTAAGATTGAGGAGAGCTGGAGAGAAGCTTTAAAAGAGGAGTTTGAGAAGGAGTATTTCCAGCGTTTGACGGATTTTGTGAAGGAGGAATATAAAACTCAAACCATTTTTCCGGCACGGAATAACATTTTCAGGGCTTTCGATCGATGTGCTTTTGACGATGTTAAAGTGGTGATTCTGGGGCAAGACCCATATCACGGCCCTGGACAAGCCAATGGGCTTTGCTTCTCAGTAAAAGAAGGAATGCCTTTCCCGCCTTCTTTGGTTAATATTTTTAAAGAAATTAAAGACGACCTAGGCAAAGACATTCCACTAAATGGTTCTTTAGATCGTTGGGCACAACAGGGCGTTTTATTACTCAACGCAACTTTAACTGTTCGAGCGCATCAGGCAGGTTCGCACCAAAATAAAGGTTGGGAAGAGTTTACAAACGCTGTCATTCATCAACTGGCTTCCCGAAAACAAGGAGTAGTCTATTTGCTTTGGGGTAGCTATGCCCAGAAGAAAGCCTCCTTTGTTGACGACAAATCAAACTTAATTTTGAAAGCACCACATCCTTCTCCATTATCTTCTTACCGAGGTTTCTTTGGTTGCAAGCATTTTAGTAAGGCCAATGCTTATTTGGGAGAAAAAGAAGGTGTTGGAATTGAGTGGTGATGGGGTTCTAGTATGGTTTATAGTGTTTTTTATTAGTGTTGTTGAACCTCAATTGTTAGAAAATAGATATTTTCATCTGGATAGTATTGAGGGATGTATATCTTCCCATTGTGAAATAGGTGGTTATCCGCATTGTCATACAGTCTAGTCTCTAATTCTGTTTTCTGATTGAAATCTTTATCAAATACGGTGACTACAATTGAATTTTCGTCAGCCTTATTTTCTGCATTTAAAGGAGCAATCGATAAGCGGATGTATTCATTTCTTTCTTTATCATACAGAAGTTTGAGAAAATGAACCTGAGATCGAACACTCTTTAATAGCTCTAAGACATTTTCAGGGTTTACTCCTTCGAACGAGAGACTATTTTTTGTAAGAGTACTCTGAAAGGCCTTGTGTTCATATTTTCCCTCTTTTACATCCCAAATTAGAAGTTCGTTTGTGCCGGGGTGTGAAAACAAAATTTTGCCATTGTATGATTGAATCAAAGGCCTGAACTTCATTTTAGGAAGGTCAAACCTATTATATGAAGAGAGGTTTTTTAAGGGTGTTATTTCAAACTCTTCGTTTCTTAAATTGAACTTGATGAATCCTTTATTTCTGTATTGTAGACTATCATAAATGCAATAATACTGGTCGTTATCGGCTAAGGTGCAGTGAGTTGTGATGTTTATATAGTCTTTGCCTATTTTTTTTAAGTAGTTTTCATCTAATAAAGTTTTTGATTTAATGAACTCCCCGTTTTCATCAAAGAATGTGGCTTCATTCAGGCTAGTGAAAATGAACTTATTATCTGTCGATAAATCCAGCCTCCAAAGGTTATTCCCTATGCCATTTGGCTCCGCACGAGTGATGGGGGAGGCGTTAATAAATTCATTTTTGATCAAATCTATGGACATCAACTTTGACTGCTGATCATCAAAATAAAAAAGAGTGTCATTTTTTATTTGCGAAAGCCTCATGGCTGTGGAGGCTAAATAGTTGTTAGATTCAACCCTTAGCGTGTCAAGTACCAAACTATAGTTCCCTTCAATATCCCCTGTGATGTTATCTGTTTTACTGCACGAGAAGACAAAAACTGTAAGTGATAAGAGCAAAATGAGCAGTCTCACATTACTCGAAAACCTAAGAATAATTGGAATTACTTTGTCATTAGAACTTTTCATTTGTAGGTCGTCTTTTTTTAGAAAGATAAACTTAAGAAAAGGACTTTGGTAAAATTAAGTGGTGGGGATTATAAGCCCTCCAAGGGTTTGTTCGCTAAGTGCTTAAAACTGCAAGAAATCCTCCATGGTTTTTACACCTTTTTGGTTGGGAAGCCATTCGGCTACCAGCAGGGCACCCATGGCAAAACCTTCTCGGGAATGCGCTGTATGGGTAATTTCTATGGAATCAATTCTTGAATCGTATTGGATGGAGTGCGTACCAGGAGCAGGATCAACACGTTCAGAAATAATGGATAATTCTTCCGGTTGGTTTGAGGCTTGGTTCACCCATTTTGTTTTACTAGGTAAGTTTTCCATTAGGCCTTCGGCCAAAGTAATGGCTGTGCCGCTGGGGGCATCCAATTTATGGGTATGGTGAATTTCCTTCATGCTCACTTCATAGTCAGCTTGGCTGTTCATAAGTTTGGCCAAAAACTTATTCAGCTTGAAGAAGATATTTACCCCAATACTGAAATTTGAAGCCACTAAATAAGTGCCTCCATTGTCATTACAATATTGATCAACTTCAGCTTTGTGACTCGCCCAACCTGTAGTACCCACCACCACCGGTATTTTATGATCGACACACCATTTGATATTATCAGGAGCGGCAGACGGTTGGCTGAAATCTATGGCCACATCAACAGCATCAGAAGAAAGGTTATCTAAATCCGTCCTGTTGTCCACAGTAATTTTAGCAACAATGCTGTGATTTCTATCTAAGGCCAGCTTTTCTATCATCTGACCCATTTTTCCGTAACCTAATAAAAGAATTTTCATCTCGATCTGATTGGAATGGTTACTCCTACACCAATATAGGGAGTGCCACTATTAATTACACCAATTTTGGGTTTGAAGCTGGCAAGGTTATCACTTACATCAAAGCCTTTGAGGTGGGCGTCAATCGAAGCTTCAATAATGTTTAAGCCATATATGGCAAGTGTAGTAAGAAATACTAAATCACGGTTCTTACGCCAGTAATCAGCATTACTTCGATACACTCTTAATTCATTTTCACTAATGGTCTCGCCATTTTTTTGTTGTTCAATCAGAATTTCTGCTTTTCTTGTAAAGTATTTTCTTTCCTCATTATTGTAGTCGATAAAGTAAATGGCTGTTCCCATGCCCACATAAATGATGGGCGCTTTCCACCAGCTATCATTATAAATCTGGCCTAAGCCTGGGAAAATAGCGGATAGGGTAGAAGCTTTTTTAGGGTCATATTCCTTTCTGAGTTCAATCTCTGGAACAGTATCTCCTTCTACCAAGCCTTTGTCCATTATTTCGGTAGGGTCTTGGGCCATTGCCCCAAGACCAAAGGCTAAAAAGGAAACGAGGAATATGATTTTTTGCATTACAAGTTTATGATCTCCAAAATGCGGTTCAGGTCCTCAGTAGAAACAAATGGTATTTTTATTTCTCCTCTGTACTGTCCGTCTGCTTTTAGGTTTACCCTTGTGCCGAAATGTGAAGATAGCTTTTGTTGAATTTGCTGAACCTCATAGGTTCTGTGCTTACTATCTCCAGTTTTTTCTGGCTTAGGTTTTTCCTCTTTCGGGGTGATCAAATCACGTACCAACTGTTCCACCTTTCTTACAGAAAGTTCTTCTTCTACAGTTTGTTTGTAGATATGCAATTGCTTGTCTACATCTTCAATGTTGATCAAGGCACGGGCATGGCCCATAGAAATCTTATTGTCACGCAATCCCGCTTGAATATCTGGCGGAAGTTTAAGCAACCTCAAGTAGTTGTTGACCGTGGTTCTGTTTTTACCAACACGTTCCCCTAGCTCTTCCTGTTTAATTTTACATTCAGAAAGTAGCCTCTGATAACTCATAGCTATTTCAATGGCATTCAGGTTTTCTCTCTGAATGTTCTCGATAATGGCCATTTCCAGCATTTGCTGGTCATTGGCAGTTCTTACATAGGCAGGAATGCTCTTGAGCCCAGCAATTTTTGAGGCTTGGAATCTACGTTCTCCAGAAATCAACTGAAACTCTCCTTCACTCAGTTGCCTCACCGTAATAGGCTGAATGATTCCTTGTAGTTTTATTGAATCGGCAAGTTCTTCTAATGCTACCCGATCGAAATGGGTTCTAGGTTGATAAGGATTCACCTCGATTTGGTCAAGGTTAATTTCATTCATCGTTCCTACTGATGAAGGTTCTAGATTTCTGTTGCTTTCAGAATTTGAATCTTCCAAAAGCGCACCTAATCCTCTGCCCAATACGCTTTTCTTTTTGGGTGCTTTTGCTGCCATAATGATATTATATTAAATGAATGAGTCAGTCTCAAAGGCTTCCGTTTACAGGAATCCATAGACTGAATTCATTGATGAATCTAATTTATACGATCTCCTATCTCTTTTGCAAGGTTGAGGTAAGCCAAAGCCCCTTTACTTTCTGCATCGTGAACGATGACGGGAAGTCCAAAGCTAGGAGACTCACTCAGTTTTACATTTCGAGGAATAATGGTTTCGAAAACCATGTCTTTAAAATGCGTGTGTACTTCTTCAACCACCTGATTGGAAAGTCTTAAACGTACATCGTACATCGTAAGAAGAATGCCCTCAATTGCGAGTGTAGCATTTAAACGCTTTTGGATGATCGTAATTGTGTTTAAAAGCTTGCCCAAACCTTCTAAAGCGAAGTACTCACATTGTACCGGAATAATAACGGAGTCTGAGGCTGTTAATGCGTTAATGGTAATTAAACCGAGCGATGGCGCGCAGTCAATTAAAATGAAATCATACTCATGTTTGATTTCGCTTAATACTTGCTTCATTTTCTCCTCTCTGTTGGAAAGGCTTACCATTTCTATCTCAGCTCCAACCAAGTTGATGTGAGAAGGCAATAGGTCTAGAAAATTAACATCGGTGGGCATAATGCAATCTCGAATGCCTTCTTTGCCTACCATGCATTCGTAAATACTTTTAGTCACCTCTCTTGGGTTATGCCCTAAGCCAGAGGTTGTGTTTGCTTGAGGATCGGCATCTACCACTAATGTTTTATATTCCAATACCGCTAAGCTAGCGGCAAGGTTCATGGCTGTTGTAGTTTTACCTACTCCTCCTTTTTGGTTTGCTATGGAAATTATCTTACCCATTCTTAAATCTAAAAAGTGATTTGTTGTCCAATTTCTGGTAATGTAAGCTTTATGCCAGCGGCTTCAGCTTGTTCTATCGACTCCTCATGATCTATGATCACATAAGGAAAGGTGTCGAAATGTACTCCAATTAAGGTATTACATTTCACCATCTTTGCGGCTTTTATAGCATCGGTAACGCCCATTGTGAAATTGTCACCTACAGGCATGATAGAGAAATCTAAGTCGAATTCTTCGCCAATAAGCTCCATGTCTTTTGTAAGGGCGGTGTCACCAGAATAATAGAAGCTACCTTCTTTGTTCGTAATGACAATACCCGCTGGGTTTCCGCCATAACTACCATCGGGCATCGAACTAGAATGTATTGCGTTCACTAATTTTAGTCTTCCAAAATCGAAATTCCATGAACCACCATGATTCATTGGATGTCCATTTTCTACACCTTTTGTTTCAAACCAATTCACTACTTCAAAATTAGAAATAAGTGTTGCCTGAGAGTTGAAATAGATAGCCTCTACATCAGCTACATGATCTCCATGCCCATGGCTTAAGATAATGTAATCAGGCGCTAATTCGTTGATGTCAATGTCTTTGGCCAGTTCGTTCGGTGTGATGAAAGGGTCGAACAGCAGCTTCTTTCCCATTGTTTCTACCATGAATGAAGAGTGTCCGTAGAAGGTGAATTTCATGCCTTGTAGTCTCTGATTAGGTTCGTCAATAGCCTACAAAGATAGAAGAATCATTGAAAGAATTAAGAGAACTACATCAATAGAAAATGATGAATGTGTGAAGCGTTAATAATTGATTGTACCTGATAGGATTAGCTATTCTATAGGGGTGAAACAAAAAAAGGAAGACCGTTTAAGTCTTCCTTTTTGATAAGTTTGATAGGTTTTATTTTTTAAGCTTTTTCTGCTTTTGAGCATCTTGGCCCGCCTTCATTGCGTCTTCCAGTCTCTGCTGGAATTTAGATTTCCCCTTATTAGCATTGTTTTTCTTGTTCTCGTGCAGTGTAGCTCTAATCTTGTCTTCGTCAACAAAACGTCTGATAATGGCCTGCTGACCAAAAGTAATGATGTTGGAAACGAAGTAGTAGAAGCTTAGTCCTGATGAATACGAGTTCAATACAAACATGAAAATGATTGGCATAAAATAACCAATGCTTTTCATTGGGCCTTGCACCGTACTTACTTGGTTGTTCGACCAAGTGTAGAGTATGGTAGAGACTGTCATAAGCAAGGTGAAACCACTTACGTGAGAACCATAAAAAGGAATGGTAAATGGTAAGTTGAAAAGTACATCGTAGGTTGAAAGGTCAGTGGCCCACAAGAATGATTCTCCTCTTAGTTCAATCGAGTTAGGGAAGAAGAAGAACATGGCGAACAAAATTGGCATTTGCAGCACCATTGGAATACAGCCACTGATTGGGTTTACACCCATTTCGCGATAGAGCTTCATTTGCTCTTGCTGCATTTTCTGCTGATCGCCTCCTATTTTCTCTTTAAGTGCATCCAGCTCTGGTTTTAAGGCCTTCATTTTGGCCATTGACAGATAGGACTTCCTAGTAAGCGGGAATAGTGCCAGCTTAATGATCAATACGATGATCATGATGATGACTCCGTAATTAGAAATATACCTCTCCAAAAAGTGGAATAGAGGAATGATGATGAGTTTGTTTACCCAACTCACCATTTTATAGCCTAGGTATATATTCTCTTTATAGCCTGGAGTTACCTTTTGTAATATTTTATAATTGTTTGGGCCAAAGTAGTATTTGAGTTGGCTGCCGCTATATAAATCAGCTACAGGAATGGCTATGCGCATTTCACCAGCTTTAACAATGGTCGTATCTTGAACAGGGACCTCAGTACTGACAGTAGCTCCGGCAAAACCCTTTTCTGAGATAATCCCAGCATTAAAGAATTTCTGATCGAAACTCAACCACTTTAATGGCTCTGTTAATTGTTCTTGTTGTATGTCGTTGCTCGATGCTTTTAAATCGTCTAAGTCCTCGGCAAGCGTGTACCATTTGATGGTTGACTTGATACGAGAATCCGATAAGTTCTTCTCGTAACGCTTCATTTGGTGTGCCCAAACAAAGTTCATTTGATCACCAATGATTGTGCTGTTTAGGCCATTGATTTTAATCTCATAACCTACCACATAAGACCCGCCTGCAATTGAATAAATTTGCTCAATTGAGTTCCCTGAGCCTAAATCCATGGTATACTTAAACTGAAGCGAATCACCTTTTACAAGGCTAGTACCTGTTTGGCTTGCTTTAAAGTATAGGTCGGCTATGTTAATGTTTCCTTTAACCGTTTGTAGTGTCAAGGATTGGCTTGTTGAAGCTTCGTCAATAAGCATCAATGGCCTTCCGTCCCAAGTTTTAAATCCTTTTAACTCAACCGATTTTATAATACCACCCTTAGAACTGAAAGTAAACTTTGCTACTTCGTTTTCTATGGTTAAGTCCGTTGCTTCACCTTGAGCACCAGCCGCAAAAACACCATACTTATCAGTATAATCCGTTGCAATGGCATCTGGTAAAGTGGTGTTCGTCTCTTCTTGGCTCGCCTCTTCCTGTGGGGTAGTTACCGCTGCTTGTTCGGTAGTGACTGGCGTTGCTAAATCTTCCTCGGTAACTGGCGGCTTGAAAACGATCGCATAGGTTATTAATAACGCTGCAATCAGGCCGAGACCGATCATCTGATTTCTATCCATCTTCTCTTTATTCTTATTCTTAGTGTTTCTTATTCTGTATTATAGCATCAATGAAGCTCACAAAAAGTGGATGAGGATTCATTACTGTACTTTTTAATTCTGGATGGAACTGAGTGCCAACAAAGTAAGGATGGTTGTCTAATTCAACAATTTCTACCAAACCTGATTTTGGGTTGATCCCTGTTGCTTTCAATCCAGCCGCTTCCATTTGTTCTAGATACTTATTATTGAACTCGTATCTGTGTCTGTGCCTTTCGTGAATAGTAGACGTTTTATAGGCCTGATATGCTTTAGACGACTTCTTTAGTTTACATTCATATGAACCCAAACGCATGGTTCCACCATAATCTGTAATCTGTTTCTGATCTTCCATCAAATCAATTACAGGGTGTTTGGTGTCCTTGTCCATTTCAGATGAAGCTGCATCTTCGAAACCTAAAACGTTTCGTGCAAACTCCACTACAGCGCACTGCATTCCCAAACAAATGCCAAAGAAAGGTATATTATTCTCTCTTACATAACGAATAGCTTCAATTTTGCCTTCAATGCCTCTTTCACCAAAACCTGGAGCAACTAATACTCCGTGTAAATTGCTTAGGGCTCTTTTAACGGACTTTTCGTTAATCGTCTCCGAAGAAATCCAGTGAATGTTCACTTTGCACTCTAAGTGGGCACCTGCGTGGATAAACGATTCTGCTATAGACTTATAAGCATCAGGTAATTCTACATATTTACCTACTAAGCCAATGTTTACTTCATTGGTAGGATTTTTAAGCTTGCTTAAGAATGACCTCCATTCGTCAATGTGTGGAGGCTCTTTGTGAGCAAGCTTTAATTTTGTTAAAACACGTTCGTCAAGCTTCTCTTTACGCATCATCAAAGGCACATCGTAGATGGTTTCGGCATCCAATGCTTCGATAACTGAGTTTAACTGCACATTACAGAATTGAGAAATTTTCTTTCTGATTTCTGCAGGTAATGGTTTTTCTGAACGACAAACCAATATGTCTGGTTGAATACCAGCTTCTAGTAATTGTTTTACTGAATGCTGAGTAGGTTTGGTTTTTAATTCTTTGGCAGCAGCTAAATAGGGTATAAGTGTAAGGTGAATAACTAAGAAGTTACTTTCGCCCAAATCCCATTTGGCCTGTCTAACGGCTTCAATAAATGGTAGCGATTCAATATCGCCTACACAGCCTCCGATTTCAGTAATTACAATATCGTAATCACCGGTTTCGCCAAGGCGGTAAAAATTTCTTTTGATTTCATCGGTAATATGAGGGATTACCTGAACCGTTTTCCCCAAATAGTCACCTCTTCGTTCTTTGGTAATTACGTTGTGGTAAATCTTACCAGTAGTAATGTTGTTGGCTTGTGAAGTACGAACATTCAAAAAGCGTTCGTAGTGGCCTAAATCCAAATCGGTTTCTGCCCCATCGTCCGTTACAAAGCATTCGCCATGTTCGTAAGGGTTGAGTGTTCCCGGGTCGATATTAATGTAGGGATCGAATTTCTGGATGGTGACACGGTATCCTCTTGCCATCAGGAGGTTACCGAGTGAGGAGGCAATAATTCCTTTCCCTAAAGAAGAGGTAACACCACCAGTAACAAATATGTATTTTGTAGAAGCCATAAGTAAGAGTAAATGGAATAACTTATGGGGTACAAAGGTAGTAGATTTACTTTGATATGAAGGTAACTTACCGAAAGATTGCCATACTCTTTTAAAACGATGAGGCTAAATTGATTAGAGGCGTTTTAATTCTTTTGTTATGTTGAAATGGAACTTGAAACTTCGATTTAACTAATTTTATGAGCGGGGCAGCGTCATTTTATAAACCTTTAATCTACTTTTTGTCCCCTTTTGAATTACTGCTAACTTTGCGCACCTTTTAAAAAAAAGGTTAAAGAATGAACCTCTCAAAACATTTACAAAACAATATTTTCAAGCTCGTGGGCAGTGTTGCCGATAAAATGGGCGTTGAGACCTATGTAGTAGGGGGTTATGTGCGCGACATCCTATTAGAACGACCGTCAAAAGACATTGACTTTGTCTGTGTAGGCTCAGGAGTAGAATTGGCCCATGCAGTTCATGATGAACTTGGGGGGAACTTACCGTTTACGGTTTTTAAGTCATTCGGAACGGCCATGATCAAAAATGGCGACTTGGAATTAGAGTTTGTTGGCGCAAGAAAAGAGTCTTACCAACGCGACTCTAGAAAACCTATCGTGGAGGATGGTACTTTGGAAGATGACCAGAACAGGCGCGATTTTACTATCAATGCCATGGCCATTTCTCTTAACAATGAAAGCTTTGGAGAGTTGGTCGACCCATTTAATGGTCAGGAAGATTTGGCCTCAAGAACAATCAGAACTCCATTAGCACCTGAAATTACTTTTTCGGACGATCCGCTTAGGATGATGCGAGCCGTTAGGTTTGCTACTCAATTGAACTTCGATATTGAAGCCGATACCTTTGACGCCATTACCAAAATGGCCGAAAGAATTGAGATCGTTTCAATGGAAAGGGTTACCGATGAGTTGAACAAAATCATATTGGCGAAGAAGCCTTCTTATGGCTTTAAGTTACTTTTCTATGCACAGCTCTTAGATAAGATTTTCCCTGAAATGGTAGCACTGCAAGGGGTGCAAACCATTGAAGATAAATCACATAAGGATAATTTCTATCACACTTTACAAGTGCTGGATAATATCTGTGAAAATACGGATGACCTATGGTTACGCTGGGCTGCTATTCTTCACGATATAGCCAAGCCAGCTACCAAGCGCTTTAATAAAAAAGTAGGCTGGACATTCCATGGCCATGAAGACAAAGGCGCCCGAATGGTGCCTAATATTTTCAGAAGAATGAAATTGCCCCTTGGTGCCGAAATGAAAAAGGTACAAAAATTGGTGAGACTTCATTTACGTCCTATCCCTTTAGTGAGAGATGAGATTACCGATGCGGCCATTAGAAGACTTTTGTTTGAAGCAGGAGCTGATACCGATGATTTAATGATGCTCTGTAGAGCCGATATTACCTCGAAAAACCAAAATAAAGTAAAGCGATTCCTTCAGAATTTCGACACAGTAGAACAACGGATGAAG
>TARA_R110001599_G_scaffold83864_3_pt1 | contig 10863 bp, 8 predicted proteins | sample TARA_R110001599 | Tara Oceans TARA_R110001599 (sample SAMEA4398360) | marine metagenome | biome: Polar Biome; feature: [MES] marine water layer (ENVO:01000295) within the mesopelagic zone...; material: water (ENVO:00002006), including particulate matter (ENVO:01000060) such as...... | reverse complement strand
ATCGGGCGCGCCATAATGGCCGACCGCTTCCAGCGTCAGCTCGGTCAACCGCTGCTGGATTTCCGTGCCCTTGACCTTCAGCAGGGAGCTTTCCGGTCCCGGCCCCTTGCCAGCCTGTTCGCCGGCGAGTGTCCTGAGTTCGGTGATTTCCAGCGCCGAGAGATCGATTTCCAGCTGGCTGATCTTCTGGGCAAAACCCATATCCTCGATCAGAGGCTTGCCGTCGAGCAATTCGGAGGCTGCGATTTCCTTGAGCTGTTCGACACCACGCTTGGAACGGGCGACGCCGGCAATGCCGGAGCGTTCGTGCGCGAGCAGGAACTTGGCATAGGTCCAGCCCTTGTTCTCTTCACCAATCAAATTGGTCGCGGGAACGCGGACATCGGTGAGCCACACTTCGTTGACTTCATAGCCACCGTCGATCAGCTTGATCGGGCGAACTTCGATGCCGGGTGTCTTCATGTCGACGAGAATGAAGCTGATGCCCATTTGCGGCTTCGGCGCATCCTGATCGGTGCGGCAGAGGAAGAAACCCCAGTCGGCATGTTGCGCCAGCGTGGTCCAGGTCTTCTGGCCATTGAGGATATAGTCGTCGCCATCGCGCACCGCGGTGGTTTTCAGCGAAGCCAGATCGGAACCGGCGCCGGGCTCGGAATAGCCCTGACACCACCATACTTCACCCGATCTGATGCCCGGCAAATGCTGCGCTTTCTGCTCTTCATTGCCGAATGTGTAAATCACCGGGGCAACCATCGCGACGCCGAAAGGCAATGGCATCACGGTGTTTTTCCGCGCATTTTCTTCCGACCAGATATAGCGCTGGGTCGGGGTCCAGTCGGTGCCGCCATATTCCTTGGGCCAGGCTGGCGTCGACCAGCCCTTTTTGCCGAGAATCTTGTGCCAGGCGAGCATATCCTCGGGACTCAGGTCATCCTGAACCCCGCGTGTGCCGATATTCTCGGGATAATTATTTTCAATAAATTCACGCACTTCTGCGCGAAAGGCTTTTTCTTCTTCTGTGAATTCCAGATTCATGGGAACGCTCCTTGGTCAGAATTTGGCTGGACTATAGGGCGAAACCCGCCGAAAACAAGCAATTAACCAGCCGATTAAGGTGACGCTACGGCACCGCCGGATCGCTGCCATCAGGCCGGTTTACTCGTGCGGGGCAAATTTGTCCTTGCGCCGCTTGCCGAATTTCATGCTCCGCTCCAGCCGGGCCCGCAACGCGGTATAATAAGCCTCGAGAAAAGCGCGCTCGTCGCCGCTGCCCGGTTCCCATCCGATTTTCTGACAGATAGAAGTCGCGACCTTCTCCAGCGCTTCCTCCTGATCGCTGCGCAGGACATTTTCCAGGGTCTGCAATTCATATTCGCCATAGACCGACAATTCCGCGTCGGAAAAGTGATAGCGCGCGGCCACAGGACTGCCGTCCGCTGAAATCCGTGCTGCCGAAGGCGCGACAATATCGCCGAGATTCTTTTTCACATTCTGGATCACCCAGGTTCCGGCGATCACGTCGCCACCACGCAACCGGTCCTTGTTGAACAAGGGAAAGAGAAGAAACATCAACACCCAGAGAAAGCCGGCCCAGGTGGTCAGATCAACCGACGTCCCGCCTGCTCCGGCCGAACCCAGAAAGGTCAGCGGCAGGAAAAGTTCGACCGAACGCACGATATTCCGGGCGATGATCGCCTCCGCAGTGAGACGGCTTCCATCCCGGCTGGCCACCCGAATACCGACCAGCCGTTTGCCCCAGGTGGCCGACCTGTGCCCCAGTTCAAAATATATGAAATAGCCGTTGAGCAGCAGAAAATTGGCGATGAAATAGAAAATCCCGACAAAACCCAGCGGGCCATCCATATCAAGAAAATCGGCCCCGCCGGCCACGAAAAAAAAGGCCAGTGTCAGACATAGAAGCGCGATCACCGTCGAGATGATCTGGATGAAGACCAGATCCAGCAACAAAGCCCCTGCCCGAGCACCGGCGCTGGCGATCGTTACATTGAGCGGCACGCCTTCCGGGGTGACCATGATGCGGTCGAGCTTCGGATCGGCGGAACGGCGTATCCAGGGATCGACGGCTCTGCTGCTGCTCATGCGCCGGGCCTCTGTCGCTCGCGACCAAAGCCGATGAAATAGACCAGCCACAGCAACAGCATCCCGCCGCCGACGCCGAAACGGCCAGCGCTATTGTCGATCAGCTGGCGGGCAAAACCCTCGAGCAATCCGGCGCAGACCAGCATGATGATGACGCCCGCCATCACCAGCGCGGCTCGCTTGCCGGCATCGCTGGCTGCCTTGAGGTGCGACCGCGCGCCGGGGAAGGCCATCGAACGGCCGACATGGATGCCGGCCGCCCCTGCCAGCAGGATCGCGAATAATTCGGTCGTGCCGTGAATCGACAGCCAGCCGACGAAATCAACCGTCAGGCCGCGTTGCGCAAACACCCAGAGCATCGCGCCGAGCAACGCCATATTGTGAATCAGCAGCAATATGCTGGGGATGGCAAAGGCAAAGCCAAGCGCGAAGGCCAGGATTGCGACCTGCGCATTATTGCTGAACAGAAATGCCGCAAACACGCCCAGCCCGTCTGAATCTTCGGTGCCGAAAAGCGTCCCGCGCAACGCCTCTTCGGTAGCGCCGGGCACCCGCACTTCGGAGAAGCCCCCAGGAACCAGCGCATAGAACCAGTCGCTATCCCCCGCGACCAGGATATAGCCAATCACCGCACCGGCTATCATCACCGACAGCGCAATCCAGATATCGAGCTGGATCGCCCGGACCGCGCGGCTCCAGCCACCGCCGAAAAAACCGGCAAACCAGCGACCAAAACTGCTCTGGGTGCCATAGACCAGGAAATAGGATCGCAGCGAGAGTCCCTCGAGATAGTCGATCAGACCGGCATCGAGCGAATTTTCCCGGGCGATCGAGAGGCTGGACAACAAAGTCCGGTACAGAGTCGGGAGCGCCAGCACATCCTCGTCGGACAGCCGGCGATTCTTGCCCTTCTCCATCTTGCTGACAATATCCTCCAGCCGGATCCAGTCTGCCTCCCGCTCCAGCCGGAACCGGTCGCTGCGCAGCACCGCTGCGCTCAATGCCTGATCTGTACTCACAGTGCGCCCCGCCTTTTTATCTTGAGATAGGAGTTGATCAGGCGCGTTCCGATTTCCTGATGGGCACCTTCGATCACATCAATGCCCATGTGGCGCAGCCGGGTCAGCACCAGTTTCTTCTGATCGAGCAGATTGCGTGCGGTCACCGCCCGCGCGACATCCTCGGCGCTCTCGGGCGGCTTGTCGATAATAGAGGTCAGCTCGCGATCCTCAAGGACCACGAAGAGCACCAGATGCTTGTCGATCAGCCGGCCCGCCGCCTCGAGCATCAGATCGGCTGCGGTCGGATCGGTGAAGTCGGTGAAGATGACGATCAGCGAACGCCGCTGGAGCCGGTTCTGCAGGCTCGACAGCGCCAATGTGTAGTTGCTCTCCTGATGACGATAATCGATGGTTGCCGCTTCCTGCTGCAACCGGAAGAAATTGCGGCTGCCGGAGAGAAAGGGGGTCGACAATTCCGGCTTGGCGGCAAAGCTGAACAGGCTGGTCCGGTCGCCGGCCTTGAGCGCGATATAGGCCGTCAGCAGCGCCGCCGATACCGCCCGGTCGATGCGCGGCAGACCGTCAACCGGCTCGCACATCGCCGCACCGCAATCCAGCGCGAAAACAATCTGGTTGTTGCGTTCGGTGTCATATTCCTTGGCCAGCAACTTGCTGTGCCGGGCCGATCCTTTCCAGTCGATGCTGCGCCGGTCCATGCCCGGTTGATATTCGGACAGGGCTTCAAATTCGCTGCCTTCGCCGCGAATCTTGCGAGCGAGCAATCCGAAGACGGAATCGCGCATGAACATCTGTAGGGTCGGGCTGCGGACCGCCGATACATTGGGCATCACCGCGACGCACTGGCTGCTCTGCTTCTGGATCTGTCGCCAGGCCAGCCCGAGCGGCCCGGTCCATCGCAGCCACAGCCGGCCGATATCTCCGGTTCCCCTTCGGGCGGGAATGGTGGTGGCCTGGCCGGTAAAAGCCTGATCGTCAAGAACGCTGCGGTTCAGCGAGAAAGCAACCGTTCCGTCTTCCGCCAGCCGTTCGTCCAGGCCCAGATTACCGGACAGTTTCCGTGGTCCTATCTTGCCGGAGAAATCCGCCGCCAGTCCCAGAAGCAGCGGCTCGCCAATCTCGGCGCTGCTCGACACCGTCAACCGCACCTCGTTTGCCTTGGCGGCGACGAGGCCGTCAAGAATGAGCAGCAGCAAAAGCATCGCCGCCCAACCGGCACCGACCGCCCACAGCGACGGCATGATCGCCGCGAGCACTGCGGCAATCGGCGCACCAAGCGCAATGAGCCAGATGGCCCGCCCGGTCGGGTAGAAATTCAACGAGGCGCTTCCGTCCGTTCGACCAGCCCGCTGATGATGCTGTCGACCTGCCGGCCTTCGATCTCGGCTGCGGGGGACAACATGGTCCGGTGGCGAAGCACCGACGGCGCGAGCGCTTTGACATCGTCGGGAATGACATAATCACGGCCGGAAATTGCGGCCCGTGCCCGCGCGGCATTGGCCAGCATGATCGCGGCGCGCGGGCTGGCGCCATTTTCCAGATCGGCGGTTTCGCGGGTCGCCCGGATCAGGCGGACAACATAGTCCACGACATCCTCGACCAGCTTCACCGATTTCACTTTCTCTGTTGCCGCATTGAGCAGCGCGGCGTCCGCCTGCGTTTCAATGCCAAAATCCTTTGGCACCGGCGCGCCAACCCGCTCGCCATATTGGGTAACGATCCGCTTCTCTTCCTCGGCATCGGGATATTCGACCAGCAGCTTGAACAGAAAGCGGTCAAGCTGGGCTTCGGGCAGCGGGTAGACGCCCTGCTGCTCGATCGGGTTCTGGGTGGCGACCACCATGAAGCGCGAACCCAGCGTGTGTGTCTCGCCGTCGATCGTCACAGAACGCTCCTGCATCGCCTCGAGCATCGCCGCCTGCGTCTTCGGCGGCGTCCGGTTGATTTCGTCGGCAAGCAGCAGGTCACAGAAAACCGGTCCACGGGTCAGCGTGAAACTGCTGGTCTGGAAGTTGAACAGATTGGAGCCGATGATATCGCCCGGCATCAGATCGGGGGTGAACTGGATGCGCCCGAAATCAAGACCAAGCGTGGCAGAGAAACATTGCGCCAGAAAAGTCTTGGCCGTCCCCGGCGGTCCTTCGAGCAGCACATGGCCCGAAGAGAAAAGCGCGATCAGCAGATGATCGACAATCTCCTCCTGCCCGATAATCGCCTTGGCAATCTGCCCGCGGATATTGTCCGCCAGACTCTTGAGTTCGTCGATGTTCATCCGATAATTTCCTTTTTCCAGGCGTGGAGGGCCGCGGCCCCGTCGGCTATTTCCTGCGGCTTGCGCGCGCGAACGAGTTGGTGGAACAGGGCCGAGAAACGGTTGCCGTCGCTCTCCCCCAGCGCATCCAGTCTGTGGTGAATTTCCTGTTCGGACGCTTGCGGCCCGATCCCGACCGCCTCGGCGGCTTGCGTCCGTATCATCTCGGCATAGGGATCGGTTACCAGATATCCGCGCTCCATCCGGCTGATGAAGGCAGCGCTGTTGTTCACCAAAGCGGATTTGCCGAAAATTATGCTGCGCTTCTCCAGGACCGGCGGCCCGAAGCGGTTGAACGCCATCCACGCCGCTGCCAGCGCGGCGGTGATCAGGCAGATGGTCGCCGACAGGAACGGCGGCGCAAAGGCCAGGGTCAGCAAGTTTTCCGCGCTCCCCAGGCCGTTGAAGCTAAGGTCGAAGGTCACCTCCTCGTTGCTGGCGCTCGAAACCGCCCGGATCAACGCCAGGGCGTGACGCGCGGTCGGCTTGTCGGCCATGCCGCCATTGTTGAGCAGGTCGGCATCGGCGACGATCACCACCGGATAAAAGGATTCGTCAAACTCTTCCTCGTCCGTGATTTGTGATTCATCGAGACTGTCGAGCTGCGCATAGACGCCGCCATCGTCAATATAGGCAATCAGCGCGCCCTTGGCATCCGCACCGCGCACGATCGAGCGGACATCATTCCCCTTGATCGTGACCGGCGTTTCGGGCGCTTTCAATCCGCCACCCACAGCGGAGACCAGATTGGGCCCGGCCAGCGACTTGTCGCCAACGGTGATATCGACCTCGACCAGATCCTTCAGCATTTCCGTGCCCGGACCTCCGCCCCACGGTTCGCCACGATGGACCCAGCCCTTCTGCAAGTCCGGGCTTGTGCCGGTCTGCCATTTGGGCAGGATGATCATGGTCGGTCCGACATAGGCACGCTGCTGGATCACGGCATCAATTTCTGCGGAGGGCGTATACGGACCGGGGGTCAGAATCAGCAATCCGCCCTTGTCCATACCCGCCTCGGAGCGCGAATATTGCACCGGCACACCGGTCTTTTCGAGCAGATTGGCCAACGCCTTGTAACCGACAATGCTGTTCGAAGCCCCGTGCGCCTCGCCGTTTTCACCCGAAGCCAGCGGGTCGGCAGCGCCCAGTCCGTAGAGCAGCACGATGAAGGCCGAAAAGCCGACCGCGAACATGATCATGATCGTCGTCCGCCGGAAGGGGTTTGCCTGGACGCTCATCCCTTCCCGGCCTTCCGCCAGCTTTCCTTGAGCGCAAAACCGGCATAGGCATCCCGTGATAGCCGCCAGCCATCCTCGTCAACCGGAAGGGCTGCAAATATGCCGCGCTCGACCTGACCGGCGATCACCGCAAACATCGCCCGCGCGGCTTCGGGCAGGCTGTCGAACCGCTCGATCTCGCGCGATGTGCTCGACGGTCGCAGCAAATTCGGTCTGCGCTTTTCGATATCCTCGATGCTGTTGTGGAGCAGCAGGCGAACCGCTTGCTCATATTGCCCCCTGGCGGCCAGCGCCTCGGCTTGCGCGAGCAATTCGCGGGCTGCGGCCGGCTGGGGTTGCCAGTCATCTTTCGCCGGACGTTCCCGGCCGCGCCACTGTTCGACATAAGGCGCCAATATGACCCAGATCAGGGTCAGCACGCCGGCGGCAAGCATGAGCAGCAATATTATCCGCAAGATTGGCCAGCTATCAGAGACCATTTCGAACACAGGCTGGAGCGTTTCGCCGAGCCAGTCGAGAAAATCCCGCCACCATTGCGGCGATTCCGGAGCCTCCGGGACCGGTGTGGGCGAGAACTGGATCGCCGCATCTTCGCGCACGTCATCCCAGGCACTGTCAAAAGAAGCGCTGACGCCATCACTGTTGCTTTGCGCTGCTTTTACCACCGTCAAAGTGTCGCAGAATCGCAATGATCGGGCAAGAGCGAAGATCGCGCTCCTGTTCTGCTTTACGTCCGATATGATTTGTGACAACTTGTCCACGCGTCATAAAAGGGGGGATCAAAGATGGCAGATACAGCGCAGCACCTGGATATTGGGCGGGTACTCAACAACACATTTGGCGTGATCAAGCGCAACCCGTTTATCTTTCTTGGCCTCTCCTTCCTGATGGTCGCTCTGCCGCAGGCGCTTATCCAGATGGCGACCGGCGCTTCGGCGGTAGGCGTCGACGCGGACGCGATGACGGCGATGTTCAACTCCCCCTCGATGATAGGCGCTGCATTTGGAGGGTGGCTGCTGTTCGTCATATTGTCGGTTTTACTGCAGGCCACGTTCATCATCGCCACGGTCAAGGACCTCAACGGACAAGCAGTAAATCTTGGCGAGTGCGTGACCCAGGCCCTTGGCAAGATATTGCCATTGATCGGGCTAGGCATATTGATGACATTGGGCATCATGCTCGGCCTTGTCTTGCTCGTCATTCCGGGCCTGATACTGGCGCTGATGTGGATTGTTTCTTCCCCGGTCATGATGGCCGAAGACAAGGGGATCATTGATTCCCTGAAGCGCAGCGCGGAATTGACCAAGGGATCGAAGCGCTGGATTTTGCTTTTGTTCGTAGTCTATATGGTTATCGCGTCGGTTCTGGGCCTTTTCATGATGCCCTTTGCCTTTGCCGGCACCGTCGGGGTGACGATCATCGGCCTGATCATCAACACACTGACCGGCGCGATACAGGGGACCGGTATTGCTGCGGTCTATGTTGATCTTCGGATAGTCAAAGAAGGCGGGAATACGGATGCCTTGGCAGATGTGTTTGCCTGACTCCGAACCACGCAACCGCACCGGCCAATAGATTCATTGGCATGAACGGCGTTCATGCCTATAGGTTGCATATTGCTATTCAATTATCCGGGTGAAACTTCCATGATCAAGCTGAACGTCAACGGTCAGGCACGGGAGGTTGATGCCGACCCGGCGACTCCGATATTGTGGGTCGTGCGCGAAAATCTGAAGATGCCCGGTACGAAATTCGGCTGCGGCATCGCCCAGTGCGGGGCCTGTACCGTCCATCTCGATGGCCAACCGATCCGCAGCTGCTCGACTCCCGTTTCTGCCGCCGAAGGCAAGACGATCACCACCATCGAGGGCATTGCCGCCGAAGACGGCTCATTGCACAAGGTCCAGCAGGCGTGGATCGAAGCGCAGGTTCCGCAATGCGGCTATTGCCAGTCGGGCCAGATCATGGCGGCCACGGCGCTGCTGGAGAAAAACCCGCAGCCAACCGACGCGCAGATCGACGCCGCCATGGCTGGCAATGTCTGCCGCTGCGGCATGTATGGCCGGATCCGCAAGGCGATCAAGGCTGCCGCCGGCATCGACACAGCCGCGAAAGTGGAGGCGTAGGTCATGGGCAAATGGTCAAGACGCGCGTTCATTGGCGCCGGTGTCGCCGCAGGCGGCGCTCTGGTTGTCGGTATTGCCGTACGGCCGGGCGATCCGAGCGACGCGCTCAAGGCATCGATTGCCGGAGGCGAAGGCGAACAATTGCTCAACAGCTGGGTCAAAATCGCGCCAGACAACCGGATCACCGCGATCGTGCCCCATGCCGAAATGGGCCAGGGCGCACATAGCGTACTCGCGCAAATGCTCGCCGATGAACTGGATGCAGACTGGGACACGATCGCCGTGCTCGAAGCGCCCGGCGTGCGCACTTATGCATCGGCTGACATTGTCCGGGATTTTCTGACTCCGAAACTGGAGGTCCCGGCGATTCTGGAGCCCACCGCGCAGGGCGGCTTTCTGGCGCTCGCCGATATGCTGTCGCTTACCATCACCGGCGGCAGTTTCTCCATTCGCGGCGTCGGACAGCGCAGCATCCGCACCGCCGGCGCCGCCGCGCGTGAAATGCTGATCGCCGCAGCGGCCGAACAATGGGGCGTTCCCGCCGAGGAGATCACGACCGCCAACAGCATGGTGCACCACACGCCGTCCAATCGGTCGGCAACCTATGGCGCGCTGGCCGAGGCGGCCGCGGAACAGCCCGTACCGGCCAAACCACTGCGCAAGACCGTCAGCGAATTCAAGCTGATGGGCCAGCCGATGCCGCGCAAGGATATCCCCTCCAAGGTCGACGGCACGGCAAGCTTCGGGATTGATGTCGATATCGAAGGTATGAAATACGCAGCGGTCAAGGCTCCGCCGGTGCTCGGCGCAAGCATCACCAGCATGGATGCAAGCACCGCCAAAGCCATGCCGGGCGTGCTGCAGATTTTGAACATGGGCGATTTTGTTGCGGTCATCGCCGATGGCTATTGGCAGGCGCAGCAGGCGCTCAACACCATCGAAACCACTTATTCCAAAGCCGAAGGCCAGGAGCTGGATAGCGACGCCATATTTGCGCGCTACGCGCAGGCGATGGACGGCGCAGGCAGCGACGGCGGCGACATCGAGATGGAAGAAGGTGATGCTGTAAGCGCACTCGCCGATGCGGCAAAAACCGTCAAGGCGGACTATCGGGTGCCGTTTCTGGCTCACGCCACGATGGAGCCGATGAATTGCACCGCCCGCATCGCCGGGGGACGCTGCGATCTGTGGCTGGGCACCCAGAATCCGATTGGGGTGCGGCGCGATGTTGCCAAAGCGCTGGCAATGGACGCCGATAATGTGCATGTCGAGAATCAATATCTCGGCGGCGGTTTCGGGCGCCGTTCGATCACCGACGTCCCGATCATGGCGGCGCGGCTGGCCAAGGCGGCCGGCTATCCGGTCAAGATGATATGGTCACGCGAGGAAGATGTCGCGCAGGATCTTTTCCGTCCGTCGGCTTCCACGCGCTTTGCCGCCGGTTTCGACGCCGCCGGCAATCTGGACAGCTGGACCAACATCCATGTCCATTCCTTTGATCCCAAGGAAGCGGCTAAAATCAAACATTATGCGATTCCCAACAAGTTGATCCGCAAGGTCGATGCACCGACCCATTTGCGTTTCGGTCCGTGGCGGTCGGTTGACCAGAGCCACCAGGGCTGGTTCATCGAATCTTTTGTCGACGAGCTTGCAGCTGCCGCCGGCAAAGACCCGCTCGCCTTTCGCCAGACATTGCTGGCCGGCGAAGCGCGCCATCTCGCCGTCCTCAACAAGGCCGCCGATATGGCCAATTGGGGCAGTGCAATGCCCGAAGGCCATGGCCGCGGAATCGCCTTCATTCCTTCTTTCAATTCGGTCGTGGCACAGGTGGCGGAAGTGGATATGACCGGCCAGGAACCCCGTGTGACCAAGGTCTATTGTTGCGCTGATGTCGGTTTCGCGATGAACCCGGATGGTGTCATCGCGCAGATGGAAAGCGCCATTGTCTATGGTCTGACCGCCGCACTTTACGGCGAGATCACGGTCAGGGACGGCGCGGTTCAGCAGAGCAATTTCCACGATTATCATATGCTGCGGATCGACAAAACACCCGAAATCGAGGTCGCACT
>TARA_R110001599_G_scaffold26390_12_pt1 | contig 10871 bp, 11 predicted proteins | sample TARA_R110001599 | Tara Oceans TARA_R110001599 (sample SAMEA4398360) | marine metagenome | biome: Polar Biome; feature: [MES] marine water layer (ENVO:01000295) within the mesopelagic zone...; material: water (ENVO:00002006), including particulate matter (ENVO:01000060) such... | reverse complement strand
CCTGGCACACAGGAAATGGTTGACGGGCTGCTCGCCTCCATGACGCCGGGCGCGACCGCCAATTACGGCGTGCCGGGTGCCCCGGTCCGGGACCACCGGACTGGTATCGAGGTGGTCGAGTTTCGCGACGGTGCCACGACAAATGTGAACGGAATGAATGTGTCCGTGCGCAGCAACAGCCACTATAGTTTTGTACCGGGCAGTGATCTGGAAAAACGCTTCCAGTCCCTCTCGTTCCGCTTCGATTTGCCCGGGCGTTCGATCGTCTATACCGGCGACACCGGGCCAAGCAGCGCGGTTGAGGAACTGGCCAGAGATGCCGATCTGCTCGTCGCAGAAATGATGGACGTGCCGCTTATCGTTGCTACGGTACGGCGCAACAATCCCAGAATGCCCGAGCAAGCGGCAAAGGGCATGGAAGCCCATCTCACCAAACATCATCTGCTGCCCAAGGATGTCGGACAATTGGCGGCTCGCGCTGGCGTGAAGGCAGTGATCGTCACCCATTTTGCCGGGGCGGAGACGGACACGCCGGACTATTTCGAATATCTCCGGACAATCGCGGACCAATATGATGGTCCCGTGATCATCGCCAATGATATGGATGTTTTCTAGCCATGAATGATCTCAATATTCTTGTCGTCGGTGGCGGCATAGGCGGACTGACCGCGGCAATTGCCCTGCGCCAGAAAGGCCACCGGGTCACGGTCATCGAGAAGGATCCGGACTGGTCGGTCTATGGTGTCGGTATCATCCAGCAGTCCAATGTCATCCGGGCGATGGCGGAGCTGGGCCTGCTCGACGATTATCTGAGCGCCGGTGTCCCGTTCGACAATATCGCCATTCACACGCCCGACGGCACCAAGGTGGCCGAAATTCCGGCACCGCGTCTGGCGGAGAATTATCCGGCCAATGTCGGCATCGGCAGGCCTGCGTTGCACAAGGTTCTCGGAGACCGGACCAAGGCATCGGGCGCCGAAATCCGCCTGGGCGTTGTTGCCGACGCGATTGACGATTCCGGCGACAGGGTGCATGTCAGTTTTTCCGACGGCAAGACCGAAGAATTTGACATCGTGGTCGGCGCGGACGGGGTCTATTCCGACACGCGGCAGAAAATCATGCCGGATGCCGAGAAACCGGAATTTACCGGGCAATCGGTCTGGCGCTATAATTTCCAGCGGCCCGACGACCTCAACGCGCTGCACGTCTATAACGGCCCGACCGGCATCGGCCTGGTGCCGATCAGCAAAGAGCTGATGTACATGTATGTGACGACGCCGGAGCCGGACAATCCGGTCTATGCAAAAGCGGGCATGGCCCAGACCATGCGCGAAAAATTGTCCGCCGCGCCGCCGCAAATTCAGAAGCTGGCGGCTGAAATTACCGATGACGAAGGCGTTGTCTACCGCCCGCTGGAGCAGATGATGCTCTATGGTGCATGGCATGAGGGCCGGGTCGTATTGCTCGGTGATGCGGTCCATGCGACCACGCCGCATCTGGGGCAGGGTGCAGGCATGGCAATCGAGGACAGCCTTGTTCTGGCCGATGAGCTTTCCCGCCGTGACACACTGGAAGCCGCCTTCCAGGCCTATCGCGCCCGACGTTTCGACCGCTGCAAATATATTGTCGAAAAGTCTCTGGCGATTTGTCACGGCCAGCTCGGCAAGGGACCGCCGGTCGATAACGCCGAGGCCACCCACGAGATGTTCGCGATTGTCTCCCAACCCATTTGATAGAACAAGATTAAGGACTAAGTAATGAGCCGAGTAACCGAAATTCGCTACGTCGGATACGGCGTCAAGGACTTTGACACCGAACGGAAATTCTATGCCGATGACTGGGGTCTGGCGGAAGTGCAGGCCACCGATGACATGGCCTGGTTCAAGACCCATGGCCATGACGAGCATCACGTGGTCCGTCTGCATAAGCGCGACAGCGATTGTGTCGAGGTAATTGCTCTGGCGGCAGACAGCCGCGCGGACGTCGACACCTTGCGCGCGAAGGTCGGTGAAGCCGGCTGCAAGATCGTTCACGAGCCGCGCGACCTCGATGCTCCGGGCGGGGGCTATGGCTTCCGCTTTTTCTCTCCCGATGGAATGCCGTTCGAAATTTCCTCGGATGTCGAACGCGGAGAACAGCGGGTGATGAAACGCTGGGAAGGCATGCCACTCAAAATCAGTCACATCGTTCTGCATTCCCCCGATCACAAAGCAGCGGTCAAATTTTTTACCGAAGTGCTCGGGTTCAAGGTTTCCGACTGGCTGGGCGATTTCATGTGCTTCCTGCGCTGCAATGAAGCACATCACCGGATTGCACTATTGCCCGGGCCACCCTGCCTCAACCATGTCGCTTATGATATGCTGACGCTGGATGACATGATGCGTGGCGCCAGCCGTTTGCGTAAACGCGGCACCGACATTCGCTGGGGCCCTGGCCGCCACACCGCCGGGAACAATACGTTCAGCTATTTCTGCACACCCGCCGGTTTCGCGGTGGAATATACGTCAGAGCTGGAAGAGGTCGATTTCGAAAATCATCAGGAAATGGTGCACGAACCTGGTCCGCAGGTGATGGACCAGTGGGAAACCGGTATAGGCGGACCGCAGACCATGCCGAAACCGGCAGCCGACCCTTGTCTCTTCCAGCCCTCGGAGGTCTGAATATATGGCTTTGTTTGAATATTTTCCCAATTATATCTGGAACCTGTCGGTCGCAATAGCAATGGAAAGCGGCGGTCAGATCGGTGAAATCATCGACATGTGCCAGCCAATCAAGGAAGCGGCAGCGGCGGGCGATGATGCCGGTGTTCCGCAGTTCATGAAACAATGGGCCGCGATGGGGGACAAGCTGCAGGAACTCGCTGCGGAGGACGAAGCCAGAGGCCGGAACTTCTCTGCTTCGAACAAGCTGGAGCGCGCATCGCTTTATCTGTTCACCGCGGAACGCATGATGGGACATGGCCATCCGGGTCGCACCGAAACTTTCGCCAAAGCGCGCAATGCTTTTGACCGGTCGACCAAGCTCGGATCGATCAACCGTGAGCGGGTAGAAATACAGCTCGACACCGGCACCATGCCGGCGATCTGGACCAAGGCTCCCGGCTCCGGAAAAAAGCCGGCTGTCGTCTTCTGCAACGGTCTCGATAGCAACAAGGAACTGCTCTACTGGACGCGCCTTCCCGAAGAACTGGCGCGACGCGGAATCTCGACGCTTTGCGTAGACCAGCCCGGTTCGGGCGAAGCATTGCGGTTGCAGAATCTTCCGGTCGATCCGCATAGCGAAAGCTGGGCCTCGAAGGCTGTCGACTGGCTCGAAACGCAGGACAATGTCGATGCGTCGAAACTGGGCATGACCGGCATTTCGCTCGGCGGCCATTTTGCGCCGCGCGCTGTGGCCTACGAACCACGGTTCGCCAGCGGAGCGGTCTGGGGTGCCAATCATAATTGGCGCGAAGTGCAGGACAAGCGGATGAAGCGTGAGGGGGAAAACCCGGTTCCGCATTATTGGGCGCATGTGATGTGGGCATTTGGTGCGGAAGATATGGAAGATTTCCTCGAGAAATCGACCGATATGAACCTCAACGGCCATATGGACCGGATCACGGTTCCCTTTCTCGTCACCCACGGGTCCAATGATCGTCAGATCAGCGTGGATTATGCTTCGGATCTCTATGACCAGTTGGTCAACTCGCCGCGCCGCGAAAAGGTTATCTTTACCCAGCGCGAAGGCGGTGTCGAGCATGTTGGCGCGGACAATATGGCATATGGGCGCGATCTGCTGTCAGACTGGTTTGCCGAAACATTGGGCGGGAACGCTGGGTGAACTATATCACCGAGGCCCTGGTCCCAACCGATAACGCTAAAAAATATGCCGCACAGCTTGGCAAGCATTGGGCACACAATCTGTCAGTGCAGGAGGATGGCGAGGCTTTTCTCGTCACCTTCCCGAAGGATGCACGCGGTGCCGATTGGCCAGGCGACGCCGTGGTGACCCTCGATCCCGCAGACGGCGGCATGCGTTGCCGCATCGAGGCGACGGCGGAGGAGCAGCGCGATGGCCTCAAGGGCGCAGTTGAGCGGCACGTTGATCGTTTTGCCTTTCGCGAAGCACCACTGTCTTATAAATGGCAGGATAGCCAGAATATATAACGGACCCGACAAAAGTGGGCCGCTAACTTAGGAGGGACGCAAGCATGACCGAAACAGGTGTTGGAAAAATAGCACCTCAAGCCGGCACGCGCCAGGGCATCATCATATTGTCGGCGTCGGTCATGCCGATCATGGCGATCATATCGCTGGTCCCGGTCTTGCCCATGCTCATGCGCGAATTCGCTTCCGTCGAAGGGAGCGAATTTCTGGTCCCGATGGCGCTTACCATTCCCGCTCTTTGCGTCGCGCTTTTTTCCCCAGTGGCGGGCTGGCTGTCCGACCGTTTGGGACGAAAAACGTTATTGGTAGTAGCGCTGCTGCTTTATGCGGCATTCGGTATCATCCCGTGGTTTCTCGACGATCTTTTCCAGATCATCGGTGCGCGGGTTGCGCTCGGTATCGTCGAAGCGATCATCATGACGGTCGCGACCGCTCTGATCGGCGATTATTTTGTCGGTGAGCGGCGCGAGAAGTGGATTGCGCTGCAGGTCGCCGTGGGCAGCATTGCCGCCATTGCGCTGATCGCCATCGGCGGCGGGCTCGGTGAACTGTTCGGCTCGCGCGGACCGTTTCTGCTGTACCTGGTTGCCATACCGATTGCGCTCGCCGCAGCCATGATCCTGTTCGAACCAGAGGTGCAGGCGAATGATGCCGCGCTCGCAAAATCGGGCTTTCCATACCGTGCAATTCTCCCGCTGGTTTTCACGACATTGGGCGTGGGAATCGTTTTCTATACCGTCATCGTGCAACTGGGGCCGATCCTGGAACTGTCCGGTGCGGTCTCACCCGGTATCATCGGACTGATCGGTGCCGGGACCAATCTGGGCGTCGGGCTGGGGACGTTCGCGTTTGACAGGCTGAAAGACAAAGCGGGGCCTATGCTGCTGGCGCTGGGTCTGGCCGTCGCGGCCATCGGTTACATCGGCATAGGGCTTTCTTCAGTCCTGCCGATGATCGGGGCCTTCGCAATTTTGGCCTGCATCGGCAGCGGGATCCTGTTGCCCAATATGTTGACCTGGACCATGCGCCGTCTACCCGCCGAAATGCGGGGCCGGGGTACCGGAATGTGGACAGGCGCATTTTTCCTGGGGCAGTTTCTCGCCCCGATAGTAGCCGCTTCGGCTATGCAGGCAACAGGCGGGCTCGCAAATGCACTGACCGTCTATGCGGGGCTCATCGCAATTGGCGCCATCGCTGCACTGCTGTTTGCGCGTAAACCAACCTTTGAGGCAACAACATGATGTCGAAGCAAATAACCAAAATGGACATGGACCCATTCGCCGAAGAATTTCTCGCTGACCCCTATGCATATCATGCCGCACTGCGCGACGCCGGTCCGGTGGTATGGCTGGAATCATTGGGCGTCTATGCAATGGCCCGCTTTGATGAAGTACAAAGCGCGCTGCGCGATCACGAAACCTTCTGTTCCTCGCGCGGAGTGGGTCTGGCCGATTTTTCGAAAGAAGAACCGTTCCGTCCGCCGTCGCTGCTGCTCGAGGCGGACCCCCCGCTACACGATCGAACACGGGCCATCGTCAACAAGATTGTTTCGATGAAAGCGCTGAAGGAACTGCGTCCGGTCTGGCAGGAAAAGGCTGATGCACTGATTGCGTCTTTGGCCGCGAAAAAGCGCTTTGACGCCGTGTCTGATCTATCAGAAGCCTTTCCGCTGATGATCTTTCCCGACACGATCGGCCTGCCCGACGAAGGGCGGGAGCATTTGATCGATTATGCAACGATCGTGTTCAACGCCTTTGGTCCCCGCAATCGTGTTTTCGAAGAAGGCAATGCGGGCAAGGAAGCGGCGATCGAGTGGGTTGGGGAAGTCTGTAAGCGAGAGAATCTGAAACCCGGTGGATGGGGTGCGGCTTTATATGAAGCAGCGGATCGCGGCGATTGTACTGCAGACGAAGCCGAGCGACTGGTACGATCGTTCCTGTCCGCCGGCGTCGACACGACGGTGAACGGTATCGCTCATATGACCCTGGCACTGGCTGAAAACCCCAATGAATTTCAAAAGTTGCGGGAGAATCCAAAGCTTGCACTGCGAGCCTTTGAAGAAAGTCTGCGGTGGGATTCCACCGTGCAGACCTTCTTTCGAACGGCTTCAAGAGATACCGAAGTTGCCGGAATCCATATTCCCGAAGGATCAAAGGTTCTGCTGTTCCTGGCGTCCGCCAATCGCGACCCGCGCAAATGGGATGATCCCGATCAGTTCCGGATAGACCGCAATGTCAGCGGCCATGTCGGTTTCGGCTTTGGTATCCACCAGTGCCTTGGCCAAATGGTCGCGCGTCTCGAAGGCGAACTGATCGGCGCTGCTCTGGCCCGGCAGGTGTCCTCTATTCGCCTGACCGGAAAACCGGAACGGCGGCTTAACAACACACTCCATGCATTGGCTTCGCTACCAGTGGAAATGACAGCGGCATGACCGAAGATAGATCCATTCTCTATTTTGCTCCATCGTCCTGCGCGCGGGTAACGCTCACTGCGCTGGAAGAAATCGGAATACCCTTTGAAACGCGGCTGATCGCTTTCATGGCGGGTGAGCACCGCAAGCCGGAATATCTGGCAATCAATCCCGCGGGCAAAGTCCCGGCGCTGCAAACCAAAGCAGGCGTCCTGACCCAGAATGGAGCGATCCTGTTCTATCTGGCGCGGACATATCCCGAAGCAGGCCTGTTGCCGCTGTCCGGTGATCCTCAGGCCGATGCGTCCGTCCTATCCTCCTTGTTCCGCATGTCGGCTGACTTGCACCCCCTGGTGACGCGTTTCGTTATCCCTGGCATGATCCTCTCCGACCCGGCATCTTCCACGCATGTGCGCGCAAAAGCCGAAGAAGTTTTGAAACTGCAACTGGAACCAATTGCCGCCCAGCTGGGCAAGCAGCCCTGGTATCTCGGCGATCGCTGGTCGATCCTCGACGCCTATCTGGCGTGGATATGGTTCCGGATCACCGGCGCCGGTTTCGATCCGGCGACCTTTCCCGCCATTGCAGATCATTATGACCGGGCGAGCAAGCGTCCCTCTGCCCAGGCCGCGCTCCAGCACGAAGCGCGGGCGCAGCAAGAACTCACCGAACGCGGGCTGGCATTCACGCCGCCAAAGCTCTGAATGACAACCAATTGAAACGAAGGAAATGAGACTATGAGCGAGAGACCCGTCCGCCGCGTTGTTACCGGCCATAATGCACAAGGTCAGGCGATCATACAGGAAGACGGCAGCGTGCCGCGCACCCAGAAAATTGGCGGCGAAACCGGACCGCTGTTCCACGAAGTCTGGAACACCCGCGCGACGCCTGCGCCGATTGACGCCGCTTCCGGCGAACCTCCGGAAGAGGGCATCATCCTGGCCCCGCCGGCAAACGGGACGAGAATACGCGTTCTCGATATCCCGCCCGATGACGACAGCTTCTCGGAAATGACTCCCGAACAGGCAAAAGCCCATTTTGCCGAAATCGGGGCGGCGGATGCTTCCTCCTTTGAAGGAGAAGGCTCGCGCCATGCCCATATGCACCGCACCGAAACCATCGACTATGGAATCGTGCTCGAAGGCGAGCTGGTCCTCATCATGGACGAAGGCGAAACCACCGTGCGCGCCGGCGATATCGTCGTGCAGCGCGGCACCAACCATGGCTGGGCCAACCGCAGCAGTGAAAATTGCCGGATCGCCTTCATCCTGATCGACGGCGCATTTGATGAAAGCCTGAAACAATGAAACTGGCAACGCTCAAAGACGGCACTCCCGATGGCGCTCTCGCAATCGTTTCGGACGATGGCACCCGCTCTCTGAAAATCGGAGATAGCCTGCCAAATTTACTGAAGCTGATGGAAGATTGGGATGCCGGCCAGGCGATTCTCGCCGAGGCACGGCAAAAGCTGGCTTCCGGACAAGGGGAGCCTGCCACAGCCGAGGCATGCGCCGCCCCCATGCCGCGGAGCTGGCAGTGGCTCGACGGCTCGGCCTTTTCAACCCACGGCGATCTGATGCAGGTCGCCTTCGGCATGGACCCGATCGACAGCGATCGCCCGCTGATGTATCAGGGGATGTCCGACCGCTTCTACGGCCCGAGCGAAGATGTCGCCCTTCCTGCCACCGAGCATGGCATTGATTTCGAGGGCGAATTTGGCGTGATCGTCGATTTCGTCCCGATGGGAACCAGCGCCGCCGAGGCCATGAATCATATCAGGCTGATCGTCCAGATCAATGACTGGTCGTTGCGCGCCATTGCGCCCGTCGAGATGAAGACCGGTTTCGGCTGGGTCCAGGCAAAGCCCGCCTGTTCGATGGCGCCATTCGCCGTCACCCCGGACGAACTGGGCGAGGGTTGGAAAGACGGACGGGTCTGTCTCGACCTGGAGATCGACTGGAATGGCAAGCGCTTCGGCGCCGCCAACGGCGCGGCAATGGATTTCGGATTTCACGAGCTCGTGGCCCACGCCGCCCTGACCCGCGATCTGGTGGCCGGAACGATCATCGGATCGGGCACGGTCTCCAATCCGGACTATGCCGAGGTCGGGTCCAGCTGCATCTCGGAGCTTCGCGCGATCGAGATGATCCGCGACAAGGGTCCGGCAACCACAGGTTTCATGGGCTTTGGCGACCGCATCCGGATGGAAGGTCGCGGCGTCGACGGTTCCTCGCCGTTCGGCGTGATCGACCAGAAAGTGGTTCAGGCCTGAGTCGGTGCGCCGATAATGGCAACCTGCGTTCTGACGCTCACGCCAGTTGTTCGTCGGCGAAGGTTTCCGTGTCGATATGCTTCTGCATCGCAGCGGAATAGCGCGGTCCGGTGATTGCATCGCCGGAGAATATATCCTCGACCGCTGCGATCGTTTCCGCGCTCAGCGTGACCGCAGCCGCACCGATATCTTCTTCCAGATGTGCGATCGAGCGGGTGCCTGGCAAAGCGCCAATGAACGGCCGCCGCGCAAGAACCCATGCGATCGCAAGCTGGGCAGGGGGCAGGCCGATGTCGGCCGCCAGCGCATTGAACCGCGCGGCTGCCTTCAGATTGTGACCGAGATCGGGCTCGATAAAGCGCGGCATGAACGAACGGATGTCGCCCTTTTCATAGCTGTCATCATGAACCGCATCGGCGACAAAACCGCGAGCCGTTGGAGAGAAGGCGAGAAAACCGATGTCCAGTTCGGCGCACAGGTCCAGAACCGCGATCTCCGGATTGCGCACGCACGGACTATATTCGCTCTGGATCATCGCCACAGGATGCTCCGCATGCGCCCGCCGGATGGTTGCGGCTGACATTTCGGACAGCCCGATATGACCGATCTTTCCAGCTTCCTTCGCCCGAACCAGCGCCCCGACCGACTCTTCAACCGGAACATTCTTGTCCAGCCGGTGCAGATAATAGAGATCGATATGATCGGTATCCAGCCGCTTCAGGGCGCGGTCGAGTGTCCCTGCGATTGCGTCGGGATGCCCGTTTAGGCCGCGTTCGCCATCGTAGACATCGAGCACGCATTTGCTCGCCAATGTAAACTCGTTGCGCCGGTGGCCGACATATTTTGCCAGCAAGGGTTCGTTCTTGCCGAAGCCATAGAGCGCGGCGGTGTCGAGCATATTAACGCCCAGATCGAGAGCGTGGTTCAGCAACTTTGCGGCCTCTTCTTCGGGCGGTGCAACGCCATAGGCATGGTTGAGATTCATGCATCCCAGCACGACGGCTGATAGCTTGAACGGCCCGATCTGACGCTGGCGAATAGTCATCCGATCTACCCCAATTGCCCTTCGAGATCGTGCAGGACCTTGTAGCAGGGTAGCACCTGCGCGACGCTGCTGTTCGGTTCGCGGCCTTCGCGGATCGCGGCAATGAACTCCCGGTCCTGAAGCTCGATTCCGTTCATCGAAACATCGACCTTGCTGACGTCGATGACTTCTTCCTTGCCGTTCACCAGATCGTCATAGCGAGCGATATAGGTCTCGTTGTCGCCGATATAGCGAAAGAATGTGCCCAGCGGGCCATCATTGTTGAACGACAGCGAAAGCGTGCAAATCGCGCCGCTTTCGGCTTTCATCTGGATCGACATGTCCATCGCGATGCCCAGTTCCGGATGGATCGGGCCCTGAATGGCGTTGGCCTGGACGATCGGCCCGGCCTGATAGGCGAAAAGATCCACCGTGTGCGCCGCGTGGTGCCACAGCAGGTGGTCGGTCCAGCTTCGTGCCTGCCCCTTGGCGTTGATATTCTTGCGGCGGAAGAAATAGGTCTGCACGTCCATTTGCTGGATATTATATTCGCCAGCCTTGATCCGGTTGTGCACATATTGATGGCTGGGATTGAAGCGACGGGTATGGCCGACCATGCACACCAGACCGGTTTCCTTCTGCTTGGCCATCACAGCTTCGCAATCGGCCCAGCTGTCTGCCAGGGGAATTTCCACTTCGACATGCTTGCCGGCGTCCATCGCGGCGATCGACTGGGCCGCGTGCATCTGCGTTGGCGTTGCCAATATCACCGCATCGACATCATCACGGGCGAGCATTTCATCATAGTCGGTCGTGGCGAAAGCAACGCCATATTTGTCGGCCATTGCCCGGGTCGGCTCGAGCGTTCGGCCGACCAGCGCGGTCACTTCGACGCCATCGATATTTTTCAGTCCATCAAGATGTTTTTCACCAAAGGCGCCGCCGCCTGCGAGTGCGATTCTCATGGGATATTCTCCTAATATTTAATTGTCTGGTTCCAGCACCAGGTGGCCGATT
>TARA_R110001599_G_scaffold54790_4_pt1 | contig 10887 bp, 10 predicted proteins | sample TARA_R110001599 | Tara Oceans TARA_R110001599 (sample SAMEA4398360) | marine metagenome | biome: Polar Biome; feature: [MES] marine water layer (ENVO:01000295) within the mesopelagic zone...; material: water (ENVO:00002006), including particulate matter (ENVO:01000060) such as...... | reverse complement strand
AATAACTACTAAACTAAATTATCAACTTTTCTATTATATATTAGATGGATATTAAAATCAAGAAGAAGGGCAAAGTAAAGAAGTTCAAGTTAATTAACAAGTGGGAAGACGTAACGCTAGAGAGATGGATTAAGTTAATTAAATTTAAAGATAAAACAAAGAGCAGTGAGGCTTTAGAAACAATATCGGCTCTCTCAGATATTCCAAAAGACTTAATAAGTCAATTGGAGTTAAAAGATGTTGCTATCATAATGAACAAGATAGCTGAGCTTCAGACAGAGCAGGATAGTTCTTTAAAAAAGATAATTGAAATAGAGGGTAAAAAATACGGATTCATGCCAGACCTGGATTCAATTACTCTAGGTGAATATGCTGATTTGGAACAGTATATTAAGATGGGAACAGAAAAATATTTGCCTGAAATAATGGCGGTTTTTTATAGGCCAGTAGTAGAGGAGACAGAGAGTGGAGTTTATACAATTGAGGCTTATGATGCCAATATAAATATAAGGGCAGAAGAAATGAAAAAGATGTCAGCAGGGCAAGTGCAAAATGCACTGGTTTTTTTTTACAATTTCGTGAGCGTATTTGCTCTGACTTTGGAATCATATTCGACCAGTCTGCTGAAGGAAATGAAGATGCAATCGCCTCAGAATCCTTTGCCGACAAATGGTCATGGTTCGGAGTAATGTACAGATTGTGTAATGCAGAAATAAAAAATTTAGATAGAATAACAAAACTTAATCTATTAGAATGCTTGACTTGGCTAAGTTATGAAACAGATTTACAATCACAAAATAAAGTAAAAAATGGCAGTACCGAATAAAAGCTACAATAACGTAATAAACACCCTATGTAGACTAGGTGAATATCATGCACAAATAACAACTGTTTCTGTTGGGGATATTTGGGAAATCGATCTCAGCAAATCCACGCTTTTCCCCTTGCTTCACGTCAATCCTATAAACGTGCAAACAGGAGAATCAGAACTTATATATAACTTTCAAATCTTTATAGCTGATTTAGTTTCTGAAAAAGAAAACTGGGAAACATATCAAGCAGAAGGACTTACTAAAAGACTAGACAATAAGAATAACGAACAAGAAGTATTTAATCAAACTTTAGAAATATCAACAGATATTATATCTATGCTTCGACATAGTATTCAACAATCTTTAGCAGGTGTTAATGATATTAACGAAGCGTTATATTTTACACAAGACCAGTTTACTTTAGAACCATTCCAAGAAAGATTTGATAATTTGCTTTGCGGCTATGTGTTTCAAATAGGAGTTAAAGTAATGAACGACTTTGATGCTTGTGCTGTTCCTTTAAGTTCTCCTAATGGTGCTGGTTACTAATGTTCAAAATGCTAATGAAATTAAATAAGATAAAGATAGGCAAAATAGAGATAACAATAATACCACCAAAAATAACAATTAAAATTTAAAAATTATGGCAGACTTAGTAACAACCCTCAGTGAATCCGTTATATTAAATGGGTCAACTAGAGGTTCAACAAATTCAGTAACAACAACAGGCATAGTAGATGTCTTCGAAAGAATAGTGACTTGCACCCATTCTCAAGATACAACAATAGCAGTATTTGACACGCATCCTTACAGCAGTCCAGGAGCGATAGATAGAGATAACGCAAAATACATTAGAATAACTAACTTAGATGAGACAACAGAAATTGAGTTAGCCGTAGTAGGCGTTGCAACTTCATATATTGTAAGATTAAGAGCGGGTGCTTCACATCTTCTTTTTAATGGTGACGATATTATAAAAGGGGCTGGAAGCACAACCATAGTATTTGGAGTTACTGATGAGTTAGCAAACTTAGAGGCAAGACCGATCGGTACGGCTGATGTGCAATTAGAGATATTTGTTGGACTTGTATAATGGCAGCTCCTAAGTTTAATAATATAAAAAACTATTTAGAGAACTTTGGCAAAAAGGTTGTTAGGGATTCTAAGAAAATTTTAAAAAAAGAAAAAGGAAATACAGCTTTAGGGCAATCAATTAAGTTTAAAGTAGTTGCTACTGCTAAAGGTTTTGACACTCAGTTTTTTATGGATGACTATGGCACTTACTTAGACGAAGGAGTTTCAGGAACTAATAAAAAACAATCTTACATAAATACTAAAGGTCAAAAAAAAATAAGTCAATACAGCTATACAACAAAGGGGCCTCCAATTGACATTCTTTCTAAGTGGATTAAAAAGAAAGGAATTAAACCTAAAGGATTGGGAACAGGAAGGTCTAAAAAAACAGGACAATTTGTTTCAGGGTTTGCTTTCTTAATAAGTAGAAAAATAAAAAGAGAGGGAATAAAAAGTCTTAGCTTCTTTCAAAAACCTTTAGGAGTAGAATATAAAAAGCTACAAAACCAAATTTTAAAAGTATTAAAATTAGATATTGAAACATACATAACAACATTCACAAAATAAAAGACAATGGCAGCAACATCAATAATAGAACAAAAACCTTTATATAATAATTTGCCTGTTGGTCAAGAAATAATCTTTGTCATTTCAAATGATACCGCAGTAGCAAACGAACTTAAAGTTAAGTTTGGAATAGAGATACATGTAAGCGGCACGACCCCTCCTGACATGGGAACTTCAGATGACTTAATTGGAACGTTTAAAACAACTCCAAACAATGCAGGGGTGGGTATTTTTGATCTAAGAAATATAGTTGAAGGTTACGTGAAAGCCGATAACATGGCAGCCAACGGAAGTGCATATAAATTAAATGAAACATCTGATGAAACGCCTCATCCGATACATTTAATTGATGAGTATTCTTTAAATAATAACACTCACAAATATTTAAAATGTCAATTTTATGTTGAATATCTTGTAGGGCAAGTAGTTGAAAGAGTAGATGGCACAAGTATTAATTCTACTTTATATTCTATTTCTAATGGCTATTTAACTTACAACAATGAGCTGACAGTAGGCGTTGGTAATAGTAATTTTGGCTTTGATTTAACAACATTTTTTCCTCAGTCAAATACGAGTCAATTTCTTACAAATGCGCCTATTACTCAATATGCAAATTTAGAAGACTATGGCACAGTTGCTGTTTGGCTTCCTAATGAAACTATCTCAGTTGCTTTCACTAAAATTGTTTTGACTTACTACAATAGTGCAGGAGTATCAATTGGAACAGAAGACATTGATAAAACTCTAGCAAATGGAGCATACACAACATGGGCAGCAACATCTCAAAAAGAAATATTATTTGCTGGGTGCTTTCCAGGAAACTTACAGAATTGGTCAACTACTTTTAATGCTTTAGTAACGGCAGGGACTATTCAGGGGGGCTATTATACAGTTCAAGGATTTGGAGCTTCAGCAAAAACAAAACTTTACACTATAAATGTAAACTGTCCAAATACAAAAGGATATGAAAGCATAAGACTCTGTTGGCTTAATCAATGGGGTGTGTGGGATTATTATACTTTCACTAAAAAATCAATTAAGACAATATCAACGAAAGGCACAACATATACTCAATTAGGTGGAACTTGGAATCAAAGTAAATACAGAGTAGATAGTTATAAGGGCGGAAAAAAATCATTTAGAGTAAATGCAACTGAAAAGATTAAAATGAACACTGGTTTTGTAACTGAAAATGACACTATAATGTTTGAAGAGTTAATTAATAGTCCTGAAGTTTATTTATTAAAAGGCTATCAATCTGACTCAGCAAATTCTGCTTTGAATCAATACGTAACGCCTGTCCGAGTAACTACTACTTCTTTGACAAAGAAAACAAGTGCTAATGACAATCTCATGCAGTACACATTTGAAGTAGAAAAAACTAAAACACTTAGAACACAGTCGATATAATGAGTCTACAATTAATAGTATATCCACAGAATTATGATGGTCAAATTAATGCCACAAGCTCTACGACAACGCCTAATGAATTAATAGTCGATGGAGTAAACTTTACATCTGTTAATAGCGTAACACCTTCAGACGTTGACATGGCTGGTGTTCCTGGAGATTTAAATACTTATTTTATACAGAATGGAAATGCGCTGCCTACAATTCCAGGAAATTGGTATGCAGGTAGAGATACTAATGGAACGACAGTATTAGCACCAGTTAACATTGCTAATAATTTAGTCATGTATCTAGACTTACAGCCAAATCAGGGTTCTATAATATACCAAAGACTTTCAGGTTTAATTCCTGGATTGCAATATATTTGTACTGTCTCAATTTCAGCAGATACATCCACAACAAGAGATCTTGAATTGAAGGCTATGGATGGCACTCAATTAAATCAAATAGGTCTTGCTCAAAGTTCAAGTGCTTTTGGAGGGGGGTCAGGGACTATGTCCATGTTCTTTTTTGCCTCCACACCAAATGATATTATTTCTTTTTTTTACAAATCAAAACCTTCAACAACAGGCTCAGGATCTACTAATCCACTTACAATAAGTGCAATTAGTGTAACCAATAACGGATTTACGCCTACGACAACAACAACAGTGCTAGGGGATGGTCAAGTAATTTGCGACCTTTATGAAGATGAAGATATTCCACTAACTTTAAGTATTGATGACTTTAAAAATGTAGCGGAACAAGTGCAATCATACTCTAAGGCTTTTAAATTACCAGGAACAAAACGAAATAATAAAATATTTGGCAATGTCTTTGAAGTAACTAGAGCTGATGACGGAATCGTTTTTAATCCATACGTTAAGACTAAGTGTATTTTAAAACAAGATGGTTTTATATTATTCGAAGGGTATTTAAGACTTATAGATATACAAGACAAAGAAGGCGAAATTAGTTATAATGTAAATCTATATTCTGAGGTGATAGCTTTAGCGGACTTGATAAAGGGAAAAACTTTTAATGACTTAGGGTTTGAAGAGTTAGAACATGACTATAATAAAACAAATATTAAGGCAAGTTGGACAGGTTCACTTACATATACCAATGCAGCAGCATCCGATTCATTTAGAGATGCCGATACGTTAAAATATCCTTTTGTAGACTGGAATCATCAAATGCTAGTGGCGAATGGATCAACAGGAACTCTAGCTACACTTAGCAATCCTGAATTAACAGTTTTAGAACAAGGCTTTAGACCTTTTATACAACTAAAATATTTAATAAATAGAATATTTAATCAGCCAAACTTTCCATTTTCTTATACAAGCGAGTTTTTTGATAGTGATGATTTTAAGAAATTATACATGGATTTTAATTGGGGTGCTGACACTCAAGGAGCAGCCCCTTTAAGAAATGATTTTGTAAACAGAATTTCAGGGGGGACTTTAGTGTATATTCCACAAGCATATTACAAGATATGGCTTCCTTTTCCAAGCGCAGCACCTTCAGGTAATACGGCATTATGGGATAATACTGAATTTAAATTCACTTCAGATGTTAGTAATTTAGAAGTAACTGGTGATTTCAGAATACAACTAGCCAGTGTTGCTGTAACAAATACTTATGAGGTAACTATGAGATTAGTTAAGCGTAATGCAGCAGGTGTGGTGATAGAAACTCTAGCAGCAGAAACGCAAGACATTGCCGCAGGGGGTAGTGGTTCTTTATCAGGGCCTTTTAATACATCTTTAAATACTGGGGAATTTATACAATGTCAAGCTAGAATTTGGGAAAGTGCTGCTGTTGATAAAATAAAAATATCAACGACAACACCTAGTTATTTAAATGTCAATTATAATAATAACGCCTCGACAGTAGTTCCTCTTTTAACTCAGCTTAGGGGGGAAATAGATCAATGGAATTTTTTAAAAGGTATATTAACTATGTTTAATTTGGTTTCAATTCCTAACAAGTCAAATCCTAATAATATATTAATTGAACCTTATCATGATGTTTTTATAAAAGACACGAATAGCGGAACGGCAACAGATTTAAGTTTAGCCTCAAGAAGTATAGTTCACGATTGGACTGATAAAATAGATGTGTCAGAAATGAAACTAACTCCTTTAGTAGAATTAAATAAAAGAACTATTTTCAAATTTGTTGAGGACGATGATGATTATATATTTAATGTTTATAAAAGTGCTTGTAATGGATCAGCTAGTGAAGGTCATTTGTACGGAAGTTTAATATTTGATGCTTCGACTTCAGCACAAGGATTAGAAAGTATATTGTCAGGCGAAAAAGAAATAGTCCCTGAACCATTTGCAGCAACAGTGCCAAAACCTTTAATGTCTCAATTCTTAGATTTTATAACTCCTGCTATTTATTCGTACAATCCTGATGACGGAACTTCTGAAGGCTTTGATAACGCTCCAAGAGTCATGTATAACATGGGCGTTAAAACTATGCCGTCTACTACTTATTGGATTCCTGACCAAAATGGAGTTACAGGAGAAAATACATCTGACTTTTTGCAGTTCAGTCATTTAACAGACATTCCTACTGTCGTAAACAATCCTCCTGTTGGTGGTGATACTTTAGATTTTCATTTTGGCGAGTGTCAGCTTATTAATCCAATAGGGAATAGTAGTCCAAATAATCTTTTTAATTTGTATTGGCTTCCTTATTTTGCAGAACTTTACAATCCTAATACAAGGACTATGAGTTTAAAAGTTAATTTAATGCCTGGAGACATTAATGAGTTAGAATTATACGACACTGTTTTTATAAAATCAAGGCAATTTAGAATCAATAAAATAGAATACAAACCAAACGACTTGGCAACAGTCGAATTTATATTAGTACCATAATGGCAAAAATCCCTACAATACCGTATTTACCAGGATATTCAATACGACCTGCTTCAATTGATGCTTTTGGAGTGGTCAAATTTACTGATGGAACAAATGAAGTGACGCCAAATCAACTACAATGTGAGGCTTATGGTCATACGTACAATAGATCAACAGGTACGTGTTCTAGCTTTACATATAGCACTACTTTAGAATCAGATTTAAATAATGAAACTAATAATGTTCAGGGGTCAGATAATGTCGTAGGAGTAGGTGGGAATAACACCTATATAATGGGCGAAAGTAATAGTGTTGAGGAAAACTCAAGAAATAATATTGTGGTCGGAACGGGAAACAGTATAGCAGGATTTGTAAATAATGCAGCAGTTCTAGGTATCAATGGAAATGCAACTAGACAAAGTGAGTTTAATATTGGAGGGGGTTTAAATAAAATAACAACAGGAAGTGATATTGCTTATGCAGACAGAAATTTTGCACTTGTAAATTTATCTGGAACAACAACAGATAACACAGCAACGACCTTGACAGTAAACAATCAAGCTGATCAATATATAAACATAAAAAACAACTGCATTTTAGGTTGGGAAATTTACATAACGAGATTAGAAACTGGAGGGACTTCAGGAACAGCAGGTAAATTTTCGTATAGAAATGAAAAAGGAGCGGTTAGAATTGATGACAGTTATGGCATGACCTTTACAGTAGGGTACACTAGAAACATTGCAAAACTAGGTGTCAATGGCTCTTATGTAATGATGGATAGTACAGTTGGTGGTATTCCATCTATTTCGATTCAAGTTACTGACAGGGCTAATGTAAATAACATTTGGAGTGCAACAGTATATATTCATGAATTAATTTCAACAAACGTAACATTTTAAAATAAAAAAAAATGGCAGAAGAACTGGTAATGAATATAAAGAGTAACATTAAGGGAGTTACTAAAGACACTGATAAACTTGGACAAAGCATGGGTAAGATCAGTCAAGAAACTAAAAAAGCTAGTGGGGAAACTACAAAGCTTACTCAAGAACAAAAAAACCAAAACGTAGCAACTCAAGAGGGGATCGGAAACTTTAGACTAATGGGTGTTTCTTTAAATGGATTAAAGGCTAGTTTTGTAGCGGCAGCAGCTTCAGCAAAAGCAATGTTTATCTCTATAAAAGCAGGTCTTATCGCAACAGGTATTGGTGCTTTTGTAGTTTTAATAGCATCACTTGTTTCTTATTTTAAAAACACTCAAAGAGGTGCTGAGATGTTAGAAAGAGCAATGGCAGGTCTTGGTGCTGTTGTGGATGTTGTTACAGATTTATTTTCTAGTGTAGGTGAAACAATTGTAAACACTTTTACAAATCCTAAAAAAGCAATCACAGATTTATGGGAATTTATTAAAGATAATTTAATGAACAGACTAACTGGAGTGGTTGATGGGTTTATGGCGGCTGGAAAAGGAATAGAGGCTGCATTAAGTTTTGATTGGGATACTGTAAAAGAGGCGGCCGCAGAGTACGGACAGGCACTAATACAAGTAGGTACTGGAATGGATGTCGAACAACAAAAAGCGTTTGCTGATGGAATTAAAGAGATTGGCAAGGAAATGAACAACGAAGCTGATGCTGCTATGCGTCTAAAAGGAATCATGCAAAATGTAAGAAGGGAGGAGATGGAGTTTTCAAAAGTTCAAGCCCAGACTAGACAGGATGTAGCAAAAGCCAGACTAAAAGCTATGGATGAAAGCTTGTCTCAAGAAGAAAGACTAAAAGCTATAAATTCAGTAATGGAAAAAGAGATGGACATGACAGCAGGACTCATAGAATTACAGAAAAAGAAAGTAGCTGCTAAAATAGAAGAAAATGAATTAGGTGAATCTATGATTGAAGACAAAGAAGCACTAGCCGCTTTAGAAGTGGAATTAATTGATCTTACTACTGCATCCACTATGACGCAAAAAAGATTGATGCTAGAGGTTGAAACACTAACCAATGAAATGACAGCTAAAAAGAAAGCTGATGCTAAAGCGTTTGCTGATGCAGAAAAGAAAAGAATAAAATCTGAAAAGCTAGATACTGAAGCTTTTTCATTATGGAAACTAGAAAGACTACAAGGAGAAACAGATGAGGCTTTAAAAATAAGAATGAAAGCTGCTGCAGAACTACAAAAAACAAGAGAATCTGAAGGAACTTTATTACTAGCTTTACAACAAGAAAATTCTTTAGCTTTAATAGAAAATTTACAAGAGAGAGCTTTAGCGGAATTAAAAATACAAGAAGATAAAGATATTGCCAAAGCGTCTTTAATGGAAAATAGCGAAGAGATGTTAGCATCCATACAGGAAAAATATGCTAGAAAAAGAAATGATATTGACAAAAAGTTTAGCAAAGATCAAGTAAAATGGTCAGAAATGACTGCTGATCAACAGATGTCTATTGCACATTCAACAGCAGGAAGTCTTTCTAAGATACTAGGAGAAGAAACAGCAGCAGGAAAAGCAATGGCAATAACACAAGCAACTATTGATACATATAAAGGTGCTACCTCTGCCTATGCTTCTATGTCAGGAATACCAGTAGTAGGTCCTGCATTGGGAGCTGTCGCAGCAGCAGCAGCAATAGCAGCAGGTCTTGCAAATGTAAAAGCCATAACAAGTGCTAGTTCCTCCTCCTCCTCTCCTCCTCCTCCTCCTGGAGCACCGCCACCAGCACCCCCAGCACCACAAATGATGTCAGGAGCTTTTGAGTTAGGTGGAGGGCTAGAGCCTGATCCTGTCAAGGCTTTTGTTGTAACCGACGAAATGAGTTCGAGTCAAAACCAATTAGCTAACATTAGAAGACAAGCAACAATTTAAAAATCAAATATTAATTAAATAAATCTATTATATATTATGCCATGTACTAAATGCGAAGAAGGAAAATATAAATGGGGAGAAACAGGAGAATGTAAATACAACACTCTTGAAGAATGCGAAACAGCAAATTCCTCTTATGAAGAAATGAAGACAACTGCAATAGTTGAACTAATTATAGATCCATCGGAAGAGGCTCTAGCTATTGATTGTATTAGCCTAGTGTCAGCTCCAGCCATAGAAGAGAACATGGTTTATATGAGTAAAGCTAAAAACAATTTAACTTTAGCTAAAGTAGATGAAGACAGGCGTGAATTAATTAGCCCAGCCCTTATCCCTGACAAAAATATCTACCGATATGATGCGGATTCTGATTCTGACTATTACGTTTATTTCAGTAAAGATACAGTAAAGAATTGCGCTTATAGTTTTCTTAAAAACAACAACCATCACAAAGCTACTTTAGAACATCAAGACAGAGTCTCAGGAGTTTTAACTGTTGAAAGTTGGATAATTGAAGACCCTAAAATTGACAAATCAAGACTTTATGGCTTTGAATTAAAAAAAGGCACATGGATGGTTAAGATGAAAATTGAAAATGAGGATTTATGGGAAAAGGTGAAAGACGGTTCTATTAAGGGGCTATCTATTGAAGGATATTTCACAAGTAAGTATCAATCTATGCAAAAACAAGAGCCAACAAGTGAAGAAATACTGAAAGCTTTAAACGAAATAATTACAAAATCAAACAAGTAGATAATTTTTCTATTATATATTAACGGAACTTAAAAACAAAACTATGGATTTAAAAGAACAAATATTGGTTGCACTTGGCTTAAACAAAGCTGAAGAAGAAATTAAATTAGGATGGCAAGGCAAGTCAGACGATGGAACGCTTTTTGTAAGTACAGCAGAAGAGCTTGAAAGCGGTGTTGATATAAGCGTACTAACCGAAGACGGCACGACAATTTTATTGCCTGTTGGAACTTACAAGACTGATGCAGGTGTGTCTTTCAGAGTTGAAGAAGAAGGAATTGTGGCTGAAGTTATTGAATCAGAAACAGAAGAAGAAGAAACTGTTGAAGAAGAAGAAATGGCTGTTGTTGAGGACTGGGAAGGCATGGAAAAAAGAATACAGAACTTAGAGGATGCCGTTGCTGATCTTAAAAGAGACAAAGATGGTGGTGATGACGAGGTTGAAGAAATGGCTGAAGAAGTAACTGAGCCTTCTGTAAATCCTAAGTCAATAAAGACTACAGAAGTAAAAGAATTTTCGGCAGAAGAACAATTAGAAAATCTAAAAGCA
>TARA_R110001599_G_scaffold52112_2_pt1 | contig 10890 bp, 7 predicted proteins | sample TARA_R110001599 | Tara Oceans TARA_R110001599 (sample SAMEA4398360) | marine metagenome | biome: Polar Biome; feature: [MES] marine water layer (ENVO:01000295) within the mesopelagic zone...; material: water (ENVO:00002006), including particulate matter (ENVO:01000060) such as...... | reverse complement strand
CTGCTGAATACGGGGTTGATAGCTTCAGCGACTGACCGCTATTGTGACGCTAGAGCCAATTACTCCCAGTAGCTAGGGGGCATTTCCTGATCTGGTAAAAAGCGGACGGTCAAAGATAAGTGATGTGATGCGACGAAGGAATCAGGTTTTCATACAGACCCAGCGCCTCAAGAAGAGACGTCACCGGCGGCGTCTTACTTACTTGATTTGTTAGGTAATTCTGCACTTTAGACTCCTGTGCTCTTCAAGAATCTCCGCAGCTCTTTCGCTTACTATTTCTTCACTTATGGGCGGCTTACCCGACAACCCCGCTCGTGAGGAGTCAACTACACCATCTGCTGTATAATCAATTTTCGGAGCAATAGGTAAGTTCTCTCTAACAGACCATACGTGAGCTACTGCATGTAGATATACCAAGCGATCTTTCGGATTATTATCAAGAAATTTTTGTGTCTCAATGTATTGATGGTCAGTAAACCACTCTTCGGTTAAATATCCATCCGAAAAACACCCTATTAGCAAATGATTGCGAAACTTGAGATAAATCAAACCCGAAGGTAGGCCCGTAGCGAAATCAAAATCTAACTGGTCATTATTTGATGGAATTCGAAAATAATAGAGAGATGAAAGTACGGTAAACGCCCACTCATTTTTGAAGCATGCCTGAAGCTGTGATAGCAGCGAGTAATTAAGTTGACTCTTGAGGTGATCTTGATGGCTAGCGTCATTGTGCCCGAAAAACTCTGACTCCCAATATACAAGACCAATATAGATTTTCGCCAGCCACTGTACTAGAGTCTGTTTCACGGCGAGCACCGTTTCATCACCTTTAGTCTTGTGCAGCATTCTTAGCACATCAACATTGTCATCAAATGCTTCCAACAAAGAGATAATTTGTTCCTCAAAACGAGACCCCATCTCTCCATTACACTTGCCATGAGCTGGTAGTTTTAGCCTAGAATATTCTCTTACCGATCCTCCGTGATTAAACGTGTGTGTTTGATTTTTTAGATTGAGCCGAGCAAGAAATGAGTCGCCTATAATGTGTTCCTTCGTGCTCTTGTCAAGAATCATCTCACCACAAAGGAAGCATAACTTACTCATATTTTAATTCCTGTGATTGCCTAGCGCGACGGTAAGGACTCTACTGTTCAAATGCCTTAGCGATGTAGAAACAGCGACTGACCGCTAATGTGTGACGCAGGAGAATTTCCTACTGGCTTTTCATGCTACATGTTCTAGCCTGGTAAAAAGCGGACGGTCGAGAAGCCCAAGTCGGATGAAGGCTTTTTTTAAACTTAACGTCCTCATTTGCGGCTGGTTTGGAGCGCAGCGGAAAATTGTGATCTGCCACGCCTTGTTAGGCATATTATTGGAACTGTATTGAAGTAATTTCACCGTACGGTCCCTTCCATTTTTTAGATAATAGTTGTTCAAGCTTTTTACTATAGAGTTCGAACACATCGTTGTAACACTTCCAAAACTCTGGAGTTACTGTGCGCTCCTCGGTCTCGCGTTGGACTGAAGTAGCGCAAGGGTACCTTGCCCATGAATTTACACCAACTTCCAATGTCTCGAAGACATGACGCGTCCTTTTAGGAGAAGGTATTTTTTTACACCGTTTCTGAAGTTTGCTTAAGCTATGGCCATTTAGCAGCTGGTTAGCTAATTTTCCGCCTTCGATGTAAGTTGGGTTTTCATAGATCAGAAAAGCTTTGATAAGATTTTCAAGGGCAAACGCAGCTAATAAAAATACAGAGCGGTTCGAAGTTGGTCTGGTTAGAGATTTTACGCCATCGTTGTAAGTGATTATACCTTGAGGCATGTTATGTAATGCTTGAGCATTCTCATGCATCAATTTAGCTACCTCATACCAACTTACTGGATGAGCCGCTTGAGAAAATAATTTGTTCTCTTCGTTTTCCATTGCTCTTATTGCCTAACAGCTAGTTATAGAGACTCGCGCCCCCTTATCAAAGTCGGGGTTTCAGCGTAAACGAAAAATAATGCCCTTTAATTTTGCTAAATATTCGTTTCCCCTGATCATATCGCCTTTTTCATAAATTTCAATGGGTTAAGTGATTCCCTAACGTGTTAATGGGAAGCACTCTCTTGTTCACATGCCCTCACTACGCGGAAACAGCGAATGACCGCTTTTGTGACGCTAGAGCCAAATATTCCCATTATCTAAAAGGCATTTCCTGACCTGGTAAAAAGCGGATAAGCGAAAACTCGAATTGGATGGAAATTGGGAGTTTTTTCTACAGTCTCAACGCTGCCAAAAACAGCGCGCGCCTTCGGCGACCGAAGGGAGCAAATGTAATGGCCTTGTTCTACACGACACGGCCCTAAATATAACTTCAAAAGCCCACCGTTAGATCGGGGTGCAAATCCTAATGTTCTGCTTCAATTGGTTTATGCGCCCAAAGAGAGTTAGGAAATAATAATAGGCATCTAATTTAAACTAAAAGCCCAAATGATTTTGACCTACTCAACGCGTTACATACGCGGAAGTGATACTCCGCAATAACAGTGAAAATTTCTGCATATGGGACGAAAAAATGGCTGAATTCACTACATTCTCGAGCTTTCGGTATGAGGTTAAATCCTTTGTTGCACACATTGTGTTGAACAGAGTTGAGAAGCGAAATTGCCTAACGCGCGATTTTTGGTATGAACTTCCACAGGCCGTCAAACTTGCTGAAAGGAACCCTGATGTAAGATGTATATTACTCCGTGCGGAAGGAAGTATTTTTAGCGCGGGTATTGACCTTAATGTGCTCAACGGCTTGAAAACAATGGGTGACGACCTTGAGTTTTCAAGAAAAGCAGATCATTTGCGACGCACGGTATTGTCACTTCAGGATTCGGTTTCCAGTCTTGAAAAAACACGTTTACCCGTGATCGCGGCAATCCAGGGGATATGTATCGGTGGATCTCTGGATCTGGTTTGCGCAGCTGATATTCGGGTTGCGGAAGTCGGTGCCAGCTTTACACCCATGGAAATGGACCTCGGCTTTGTTCCGGATATGGGCACAGTGCAACGTTTAACCGCTACGCTGCCTTACAGCGTTGTTGCTGATTGGCTGTTGGACTGCAGAACACTTTCAGGGGAAGAAGCAAAACGCATCGGCTTTGTGTCTAGGACCTGTGCAAATGCCGCCGAACTCGAATCAATGGCAATAAGTTTAGCGGAACGCATCGGTCGGCGATCACCGGTAGCCACGATGGGTGCTAAAGAGATCATGAAATTTACGCGAGATCACGGCATCAGTGCGAGCTTACGCTACAACGCGGCTTGGCAATCAGCGGTATTTCCCGGCAATGATGTAGACCAGTGTATGCTTGCGCGGCAAAGTAAAACATCGCCGGTTCACGAGGGAATGGCAGACGATTTACCTCTGTATGGTATTGAAGATACAGCCCAGAGTGACGCTTAGTTGTAGTTGAGTGGAAAACAATGCTTGAAAGGCAGAAGCTAAAAGGCCGGGAATCCCCGGCCTTTTAGCTTACAGATGTATACTCCCTCTTAAGGCTGTTGCTGCTCCGATTCTAGTGGGCCAACAATCTCTTCTAATGCTGCTCTATAGGCTTCTGGCGACAAATCCTCCGGTGGTTGTTCCGCATAAGCCGCAATTGCTGCGTGCACACGTGCGTTAAACTCGCTTATAGTGCTGATCTCACTGGTGATCGCGGGAACGATATTTGGTGGTTGGCGGTGTTTAGTGGCTTGTTCGTAGTCGTAGGCAATACCGATGCCGGTGCCTTCATCAAACTGCCGAACAAATATCTCCATACCGCGAGGGACTCCTACCGATTCATCGAATCCTACGGGTACAACGATTGAGCCCATTTGCGTGGTTGAGCCGAAATCACAGGTTCTGCCGCCGGTGGGGCCGGGTGAGAAAATGAGCGCGTCAACGCTTACAGTTCCGCCATCAGGTCCGATAACGGGGTCGCCGTTAATATCCTTGATGACGTCCATTTCCCCTGTTACGTAATTGCGCATATCAACAATAGCTTGCAACTGCGCTGCGCTAGCCGCTTGATTTGGGTCACCTACAGCGGTTAAGGCGAAAAGCCCTGCCGTTCTAGGGCCGACTCGGGCTGACTCCACAATCCCCTCCAGTCCGTAGCACTGGTCGTCGCGGTCGTGGGCGGATTCCTCGCCATCAATAAGGATTGCGGTGCTGCTTACACAGCGGCGCGCGCTTGTGCCACCTTCAGATTCAAACATAGCGAAATATTCGTTCATGTCGTAATGACTTGAGCCAGCGCTAAGTGAGGTATAGTCGGGGAGGTAAATGTTGTAAACAGAGGCACCTAACTCTTTCATTTTTGCGACTGCCGCCGCGATCAGTTCGCCTTGCGCACCTGTTCCCGCTGCGTCTTCGTTGCCTCCAAGGTCTAGCACTATGCCGATATTGCGGCCAGCCAGACCATGTAAATCACGGTCCAGGTATTGCGCATAAGTGCTTGGCCGATCTTCCGCAGGAAATGCGGCCGCTTTTGGGTCACGCGGATCATACTTGCCCATTGCGGTAAGCATTAGCGCCGAATCAGTCACTGAACGGGTCATTGGCCCGCCGGTATCCCGGCTGTGCGCAAGTGGGAAAATACCATGCTGCGATACAACACCGAGGCTTGGACGAATACCAACTAGCCCACCGACCGAAGACGGATGTCGAATAGACTGACAGGTATCGGACCCTGTACCGCCCAGTGCAAAATTGGCAGCTAAGGAGGCGCCAGTTCCTGACGACGATCCCGCCGGGCTCTCCGAGGTATTGTAGGGGTTGCTTACCTGAATCGCTCTGGCAGAAAAGCCGGTGGTGAAAAAGGCAAATTCATCCTGGTTCGCTTTACCTAAAATTAATGCCCCAGCTTCCCGTAAGCCTTGCACTGAATTGGCATCAACTCCGGCCTGGTGGCCGAGCATTGAATACGAACCTTGCGTTGATGGGTAATCAAAAGTGTCGTAGTTATCTTTTAGCAGGACCGGCATACAGTGAAGGTAGCGATCGCCGATACCGCCGTCGCTGGCATAAAGATCATCGAGCGCCTGCGCCTGTGCAATGGCATTGGGCATAATGGCCAGCACACCAAAAATCGGTAAGCCGCCGTTGGGTTGTGGGTTGTCGTTGTAGGCGAGGATTCGGTCAATGTACTGCTGGGTAATATCAACGCAGCTAAGTGCATCACCATTTTCTGTAACTAACTCACCAGCTAAGGCCGCGTGAACATCAGCCATAGTGGCTTCGACGAGTTTAAACAGGTCGTCGCGCTCGCCATCATTGTCATCATCAATGTCAGCGTTGTCGCCGATACCATCGCCGTCGGCATCCGCCGTCTCGGTGCTATCGTTAGGAAACGCATCGCTATTGTCGCCGACACCATCACCATCAGAATCCTTGGTTTCTGTTGAATCATTAGGGAAAGCATCGCTGTTGTCGCCGACGCCGTCGCCGTCAGTGTCACTTGTTTCAGATGAATCGGTCGGGAATGCGTCTTGGCTATCTGATACGCCGTCGCTATCAGAGTCAGCGAGTAGAGGATCGGTGCCGAGGGTCTGTTCCTCAGCGTCGCTTAGACCGTCGTTGTCATCATCTTCGTCGGCGTTGTTACCAGTACCATCGCCGTCAGTATCGACCGATTCAGAGTCGTCTTCTGGGAATGCGTCGCTGTTGTCGCCAACGCCGTCGCTGTCAGTATCTTTGGTCTCTGTTGAATCATTAGGGAAAGCGTCGCTATTGTCGCCAACGCCGTCGGAATCCGTGTCTACTGACTCAGAAGAATCGGTCGGGAAAGCGTCTTGGCTGTCTGAAACACCGTCGCTATCTGTGTCGGCGATTAGCGGATCGGTGCCGAGAGTTTGCTCATCGGCGTCGCTTAGGCCATCGTTGTCGTCGTCGCTGTCCGCATTATTGCCGATGCCATCGCCGTCCGTATCGCTTGTTTCGCTAGCGTCTGTAGGGAAGGCGTCGTCGCTATCTGAAACGCCGTCGCTATCGGAGTCAGCGCGCAGAGGGTCAGTGCCGAGTGATTGCTCATCGGCGTCGCTTAAGCCATCGTTGTCGTCATCGTCGTCACTGTTATTCCCGATGCCATCTTCATCGCTATCTGTGGTTTCAGTGTCGTCGGTCGGAAAGGCGTCGTCGCCGTCTGGCACGCCGTCAGCGTCAGTATCGGCCAGCAGCGGATCAGAGCCGTTGCTAACTTCATCGCTGTCTAGAACGCCATCGTTGTCGTCGTCTAGGTCACAGGCATCACCGCGGGTATCGCTGTCGGTATCAAGCTGATTGGCATTTGCGTCGGCGGGGCAGTTATCAACACCATTGTTAATGCCATCGTCATCGCTATCTTGTTCAGCCTCCGCAAGCGCGCAACCCTCGGCGTCTACATCTAGTCCCGCTGGGGTATCTGGGCAAGCATCTACCGCGTCATTTATGCCGTCATTATCTGTGTCAGCGCCACCATCAAAGTCAAAGGAACCGTCGGACAAATCCTTGCGGGTTTTAGCTAAGTGCTCGTCTGCCGCGATTGCAGAGATTAAAGTGCGATCATCATCATTCGCTTCTTGTGCAAATGCACTGGCGCTGGATGAGTCAAAGTCTGCAGGGTCGACATCAAAATCGGCAAGTGCCATGTCGAGCGAAAGAGTTTTATCAATCACCAGTGAAGATAGGCTAATACCGTTGTCTGGGTTGCTGTCTTCATCAAGGGTCAGCAGAACGCGGGCAATATTGGTTTTGGCGTTTTCTGAGCCAATGAGATCGTCTAAGGTTATAAACTTGCTGCCAAGGGCTTCACCTATTTTCAGTGATCCTAGGAAGAATGAAACCGTTTGCCCTTCCAAATAATCAAATTTACCAGCGATGTCTGTGAGAGGAAGATTGGCATTAGCGGTCGAATTTGGTGCAAGGGCATAAAAGATGCCCTTAACTGGTGAGTCAATAAGCTGGCCAGTGGTCGCCGCGCCATAATCGTCGCGTCCGTCTGGCGAAGAACTTCCGCCACTACTGCCACCACCACAGGCGGTCAAAAAAACACTTAAACTACTAACTATTAATATATGGCGCATTTATTTACTCCGTTACAGCATAATACGGCGATGCGAGCTGGACCCAACTGGCAGTGATTTACTAAAACATAAACTAGCAGTTTCTGTGCCATTGAGGCCGCAATCAGAGAGCGTTAGCAGAAATATCGGCTAATAACGGTAGTTAGCGATTTCTGGGGAGGCCGGAAAACACGAGATTGGAAGTGATTTTAGGCGTGCAGCGAAAATTTCAGTGTGGTTAAGGGCGCTGTAAATCAATTATTTTCATAAAATAAGTGCTAATGCAAAGCACTTGTATCGAGTAGGGTAATACCAAGGGCGCGTAATTTTCTGGCGATATTAGGATCGTTGTTTTTCTGCCAACGCTGATACAAGGCCAATATATCGCTATTATCGAAGGAGGTTTGCTTCGCACAAACTTCCGCCACTAGCTCCAGTATTGGTGTAAAGCTCGCCGCTAGCTCAGAAAACACATGACGATTTCTCAACCCCTTTTCCGAAAGATAGCTGTATGCGCCACCGCCCATGCCCACAAAATAGTCCTGTTGTATTCCTCGTCGCTGGTATTTTTCTGGGAACAATGCACCTATAAACAATGCCGTGTCACCCAATTGTCTGAGAATGAGGCAGCGCTCATTGAGATCGTTGGTCTCATGGGCATCTTTGTAAAGAAAGGCGAGTGGACGAACATCATAGCCGTACTGTTCATAGCTAAAAAGTTGGTCACTGGCACTAAATCTCACCAGCATATCGCCGACGTACCGCAGCGTATCATCGTTGGGGGGCGTATTTTGTAGTTGACCAAGTTCTTTTAGCCGCACATGGAAGTAGCTTGAAAGCGTTTCATTAAGCGTAATACCCGTGTCTTTCAACATTTCTTTACCTCTATCCTATAGACACTTTCTCACCACTATATAAGCAAAAATATAAGTTATAAAAAACACCGTATTTTATTAAAAATTAATATATAAAATAATCTTGAAAAAACAGGTAGTGAACCCATTTTGCTAGTCAGAAGGAAGCGATAGGATTATTAGCGCCACCTTCATTCCTAATTATGGGAACAATAAAACACTGTTGTCATTATTATTTATTGGAGGACTAATCCATGAGTATCAAGCCGCTCTATGATCGGGTACTCGTTAAACGGCTTGCCGCAGAAACGAAGAGTAAAGGCGGTATTGTCATTCCAGATAAGTCAGCGGAAAAACCAACGCAGGGCGAGGTCGTCGCAGTTGGGTCGGGCGTCTTACTGGACAATGGCGATCAACGTCCGTTGGCGGTCAATATTGGCGATCGCGTATTGTTTGGGCAGTACGCTGGCAGTGAAGTAAAAATTGACGGTGAGACATACTTGATCATAAAAGAAAATGAAATATTTGCTGTAGTAGAGCAATCAGAAATACAGGAGAAAGCAGCATGAGTGCAAAAATCGTTAAATTCTCAGACGATGCCCGTGAGCGCATGTTAGACGGCGTAAATATTCTTGCTGACGCTGTAAAAGTGACCTTAGGTCCAAAAGGCCGCAATGTGGTTTTGGACAAAAGTTTTGGCGCACCACGTATTACTAAGGATGGTGTTTCCGTCGCCAAAGAAATTGAACTTCAAGACAAGTTCGAGAATATGGGCGCGCAAATGGTTAAAGAGGTTGCCTCAAAAACCGCAGACGTAGCCGGTGATGGTACAACTACCGCCACTGTGCTTGCCCAGGCGATTTTGCGCGAAGGCCATAAGGCAATTGCAGCGGGTATGAACCCAATGGACCTTAAGCGCGGGATCGACGCCGCAGTAGCGCAAGCAACAAGCGAGCTGAGCAAAATGTCTAAGCCCTGCGACGACAATAAGGCCATTGGCCAAGTCGCTACAGTGTCGGCAAACTGGAATACCGATATTGGTGAAATTCTCGCCAAGGCCATGGAGAAAGTAGGGCGCGACGGTGTGGTGACCGTTGAAGAAGGAAAGTCACTCCAGAACGAACTGGATGTGGTGGAAGGTATGCAATTCGACCGTGGTTACTTGTCGCCTTACTTTGTCACTAACCAAGAGAAAATGCAGGTAGAGTTAGAAAATCCCTACATTCTCTTGGTCGATAAGAAGATCAGTAATATTCGAGATTTACTACCGACACTTGAAGCCGTTGCCAAGGCGAGTCGGCCACTTTTCCTCATCGCTGAAGACATTGAAGGCGAGGCACTGGCTACTTTGGTGGTCAATAATTTGCGCGGTATTCTTAAAGTTGCTGCGGTTAAAGCCCCCGGCTTTGGCGATCGCCGTAAGGCCATGCTGCAAGATATAGCGATACTGACCGGTGGTACCGTCATTGCTGAAGAAGTGGGTCTCGATCTAGAAAATGTCAGCCTAGAGCAATTAGGTAGTGCAAAACGCGTTGTCGTGGATAAGGACAACACCACCGTAGTGGACGGCTATGGTCAGCGTGGCGATATCGATGCTCGGGTGCAGCAGCTTCGCAAAGAGATCGACAATACCAGCTCGGACTACGACCGCGAAAAACTCCAAGAGCGCGTTGCAAAACTTGCTGGTGGGGTTGCGGTAATAAAGGTTGGCGCGGCAACTGAAGTCGAGATGAAGGAGAAGAAAGACCTTGTCGACGATGCCTTCCACGCAACCCGAGCGGCGGTTGAAGAGGGTATTGTTCCTGGCGGTGGCGTAAGCCTCGTGAGGGTCGCGGATACATTGCGCAAAGCCGGAATTCAGACCGCCAATGAGGATCAAAAAGTAGGTGTCAAAATTGCCCTGCGGGCGATGGAAGAGCCCTTCCGTCAGATCGTCAACAATGCTGGGGTTGAAGCCAGCGTGGTTCTCGACAAAATCCGCGGGCAAGACGGCGCGTCATTCGGCTATAACGCTCAGAGTGGTGATTACGGCGATATGTTGGAATTTGGCATTATCGATCCAACCAAGGTCACGCGGACCGCACTGCAAAATGCGGCGTCGATTGCCGGCCTGATGTTGACCACGGATGCCATGATCGCGGATAAACCCGCCGATAAAGCCGAGGGCGCTGCGCACCCGCAAATGCCTGACTTCGGTTAAGTCTTATCGCAGGGGGCGACAGCCCCCTGTGTTTCCCCGCCCAAACTCACTTTCTTGATGTTGTAAGTAACGCGCTAAGTATTCCAATTGCCATGCTGTTAAACTGCCCCGCTAATCAGTACACAGCTTGGCAGGTAATGAACGCTTTCTTCCGCAATCCCTTTTTACTTCTCTGTATTGTTGCTCTGCTTTGGGGTGGCAATGCAGTGGCCGGTAAATTAGCGGTGGGTCATGTATCGCCAATGCTGTTAACGTCGCTGCGTTGGCTGTTTGCCTGCTTGTTTATTGTGCCTTTTGCGTGGCGCGACGCTAAGCGGGAATGGGCTGTTATTTGCGAACACCGGCTTAAATTGTTTTTGTTGGCGGCCTTGGGTTTCACGGCCTTTAATGCGCTGTTTTATTGGGCCTTAAATTACACCAGCGCGATCAATGTGACCATTGAGCAGTCTGCGATGCCCTTGGTGGTGTTTTTGGGCAATTTTCTGTGGTTCGGTTTACGGCCGGTAAAATTGCAATTGCTTGGCTTTAGTTTGACCTTGTGTGGGGTTCTCATTACCGTTGCCCACGGTCAGTTGTCGAGTTTGCTAAGTTTAGATTTAAATCGCGGTGACGCGCTTATGTTAATGGCCACGGTGCTCTATGGTGGCTATACCGTTGCCCTGCGATATCGTCCGCCTTTACATTGGCGCAGCATGATAATGATGTTAGCTTTGTTTGCCTTTCTATCATCGCTACCTTTTAGCGCCTACGAGTACTGGGCAGGCCATGCGGTGTTG
>TARA_R110001599_G_scaffold57591_9_pt1 | contig 10895 bp, 8 predicted proteins | sample TARA_R110001599 | Tara Oceans TARA_R110001599 (sample SAMEA4398360) | marine metagenome | biome: Polar Biome; feature: [MES] marine water layer (ENVO:01000295) within the mesopelagic zone...; material: water (ENVO:00002006), including particulate matter (ENVO:01000060) such as...... | reverse complement strand
AGCAGGGGCGCGCCTTCAGCCACTCGGCCACCTCTCCGTACAGACCGCTCCCGGGTGATTGCTGCGCGTTGGCAGCCCCTCAGGAACGGCGCGCATCATACCACACTGACCGTAAATTCAAAGTCCTGCTGACCTATCACGACCACTATCTGGGTGCGGTCAGCGTAATGCGCGACTGCACATCGGCCTCTACATCCTTACGTTGAAAACGCACCGGTCGAAACTGCTTGTCACGGTAGAGCTCGGTCTGGTCTGCGAAGTGCGGCGAAGCGGGGTCACCCGACTGGCTGTAGGTCAGCAGTGCCTCCGCCACGGGACCGTCGTCTTCGTAGCCGACTGTCAGTACGAAACTGCTGCCGTGAACAACGGGGTAGCCGGCGTCGGTGAGCAATTCGCTGCCGTCAATCCGCGTCGGGCTCAGCATGGCAACGGGATGCTCGGGTATATCCGACACCATCAGGTTTGCCACGCCTTCATAGCGGTTGCCGCCGTGGATGGGAATGCCGCGCTCGCCGCGATAGGCAAACTGGGCCTCGCGCAGGGGCGCGTCCAGGGCGTAGCCCGCGGAGGTCAGCACCGCCGCGGCATGTGCAAGTTTTTGCAATGCCAGTTCGCTGTCAGCCAATGTATGCGGCGTGGTGAGCGGAGCAGCGGCATCGAAGGGCACCGCGAACAGATCTCCCCGACGCATGCCATCCTCATAGGCATAGGCTGCCAGCCATTCCCGGAACAGCACTGCACCCTTGCTATCCAGGTCGAACCGCCCGTTGAAGCCGCGCAGGGCGGCGCAGGCATCGGCCAGGTCGACTGCGTCCTCGCAGGCCTGCAACAGCGGCGGGACCAGTAACAAAGCCGCCAGGCTCTCGTTCTCGAAGAGCAGGCTTTGTATGCGCTCGATCGTGAATTCGCCCTCTTCGATCAATTGCACGTTCATGCGGGTGCGCAGGCTGCGCGCGCTGGCCTCAGGCCCGTACAACGGCGAATACCCGGTGAGGGGCGCACTGGCATTGGTCAGCCAGTAGCTGTCGTTGGCGTTGAACACGTAGTCTGCGCGCTCCAGCAGCGGCCGGCGCTCGAAGGGCTCGGTGCCGGCCAGCGGCGCAGCGCCATCCTGTACCCACTCGTAGCGGCTGTCACTGCCGTTGAGCAGGACAAAACCCTTTTTTTCATAGACGTCTGCCGTTAGCGGGTCGTCGATCAACTGCCGGCGCCACAGGGCAATCGCCTCGTCGCTCAATCGTCCCACCGTGGAGTTATCCAGGTACACGGCGCGGCCGTCTGCACTCGCGGCGATGGTGTTCACCCATGGCATCGCGTTCCAGCGCCGGTGCGCGTCGATGAAGCTGTCCATGCTGGTCGCCAGATTCATGTCGCGCCACTGCGCAAGCAGGTGGCTGTTGTCGGCGTTGGCGTCGCGCACAGTGAAAGCCGTGCTGGCGGTCCAGGGCATACCGGGCAGGGTCAGCACCGGGCCATAGTGACTGAAATACAGGGTATGCTCTTGCGCCTGCAGGCTGCCGTCCGTCTGCGCTACCGGAACCGACACCGCGACCTCGCGCATGACGCGCTCTTCGCCGTCATAGCGATAGACGGTGGGCTTGCCGGGCACCAGCTCCAGTTTGTAGAACACCAGCCGCTGGCTGGCGGAGACCGTATGGCTCCAGGCCACATGGCGATTAAAACCAATGGCAACCCCGGGAGCTCCCAGTAGATGCCCGCCGTAAACGTCCAACTGGCCGGGAATAGTCAGGTGTTTTTCCCAGAACCGGTTATCGCCATACCAGGGATAGTGAGGGTTTCCCAGCAGCAGCCCACGGCCATTTGCCGTGCGCTCCTTGCCGAAAGCCCAGGCATTGGACCCCATGCCCCGCAGTGCAGCGGCGTCCGCGGCCCGAGCCAGGCGCCGATCACTGACCGCGTGCGCCGCCATGGGTGTCTTCCCCGGGGGCTGCGCGGCCATCAGTGCATCCGCCATCCGTGGCACAGTTTGCGCCACCAGCACCATACGCGCCATGAGGTCGGTAGCGGCAATGGGCTGCAACCAGGCAGCACCATCACACCAGGACCCTACGCGCTGTTCCGGGTGTTCGGCCAGATAACGATTGTAGCCATCGGCGTAACCGCGCAGCCAGGCGCGGTTGTCACTGTCCTGACGGGAGAGCGCGGCCACGGCCTGGGACTGTATACCCAGCGCCGCGACAACGGCGTCACTGGCCACGTTCGCATTGTCGGCCCCGGCGCCCAGGTGGCGGGCCAGTTCACCGCGTGCGGTGAGCAATGAGTGACCGATATTGCAGATGTGATCTTCCGCGGCGGCATAACCCTCACCGTAACCCAGGCTGGCGAAGTCACCGGCGGTGATGTGCGGCACACCGAAGCTGCTGCGGATGATTTCCACGTCGTAGTGTGACGCTGAGGGTGGCGGGGTGCTGGCTTCGCCTGCAGGTTGGGGGTCCGGGCTTTGGCAGCCGGCGACAACACACAATGCCAGCGCGGCTAACGGACGGGAATAACGCGTCATGGGGGCAGCACTCCTGTGCACGAGAACACGGGGTGCGGGTTAATCCCGGGAATCGTCCTCCGGGGCAGTTTCCACATCACCCTCCTGGATACGATTGTAGATTTCTTCGCGGTGGACTGCGACATCTTTCGGGGCGTTTACCCCGATGCGCACCTGATTGCCCTTGACGCCCAACACGGTGATCGTGATGTCATCGCCAACCATCAGTGATTCACCCACCCGGCGGGTCAGTATGAGCATAACTCCTTGCCTCCTGGCGCCCGCTAACGCACTGCGGGCGGCGCTAACCATGCGCTGCTGAATACTTAGTGTTAGCCGAGAACGTTGAAAACGCAACTACCGGTTTGTATCAGTTTGCAATATCGCCGGCAGGTGCCTGGTCGAGTTCAAAGGCGGTGTGCAGCGCGCGCACCGCCAGTTCCATGAATTTTTCCTCGATGATCACCGAAATCTTGATTTCGGATGTCGTGATCATCTGGATGTTGATGCCCATTTCCGAGAGCGCACGGAACATGGTGCTGGCGACCCCGGCGTGCGAGCGCATGCCCACGCCAACAATCGATACTTTGGCGATGCGGCTGTCCACGCGCACGTCACGAGCATTGAGCTCTGCTGCCACCTGCTCCAGAACAGCCTGCGCCCGCGGCAGGTCCGCACGGCCCACAGTGAAAGTGAGGTCGGTGCTGTTGTCTTCCGCCACGTTCTGCAGAATCACGTCCACCTCGATATTGGCGTCACCAATCGGCCCCAATATACGATAGGCCACACCGGGCATATCCGGCACGCCGAGAATGGTGAGCTTGGCCTCATCGCGATTGAAGGCGATGCCGGCGATTGTCGGCGTTTCCATCACGGATGCGTCCTCCAGGGTTATCAGGGTACCGGGGCCTTCCTTGAAACTGTGCAGCACCCGCAGTGGCACTTTGTATTTGCCGGCGAATTCCACCGAGCGAATCTGCAACACCTTGGAGCCCATGCTGGCCATTTCCAGCATTTCCTCGAAGGTGATGCGGTCGAGCCGCCGCGCATCATCCACCACGCGGGGGTCGGTGGTATACACGCCATCCACATCGGTGTAGATCTGGCACTCGTCAGCCTTCAGGGCCGCCGCCAGAGCGACGGCCGTGGTGTCGGAACCGCCGCGCCCCAGGGTGGTGATATTGCCCTGCTCGTCCACGCCCTGGAAGCCGGCCACCACAAGCACAAAGCCCGCGGCAAGGTCGGCCTGCAGGCGGCTGTCATCGATATCGCGAATACGCGCCTTGGTGTGTGCATCATCGGTAAGAATGCGCACCTGGCTGCCGGTATAGGATTTGGCGGCCACGCCACGCCGATTGAGCGCCATGCTCAGCAGCGCGGTGGTCACCTGTTCGCCGGTGGCCAGCAGCACGTCCAATTCCCGCGCCAGGGGCGGCTCCTGCAGCTCGTGCGCCAGGCCCAGCAGCCGGTTGGTTTCGCCGCTCATGGCCGAAACCACCACCACCACCTGATGGCCGTCACTGCAAAAGCGCGCGACTTTATCCGCTACCTGGGCAATACGCTCGACGCTGCCGACGGACGTGCCGCCGAACTTCTGCACAATCAAACCCATATCAGGCGTTCTGGGCCAGTGCTTCTGCCACCCAGTCCGCTACCGCACCCAGTGCCGCCGGCAGGCCGGCCACATCGCTGCCACCGCCCTGGGCCATGTCCGGACGACCGCCGCCCTTGCCGCCCAGGCGGCCAGCGAATTCGCGCATCAGGTTGCCGGCGCTGACACGGTCGGTCAGGTCTTTGCTGACACCGGCGGCCAACGCCACTTTGTCGCCATCCACCGCCGCGAGCAGCACCACGGCGCTGCCCAGCTTGTTCTTGACCTGGTCGAGCGTGTCGCGCAGTGACTTGGCATCGGCGCCTTCCACATTTGCAGCCAGCACCTTGATACCGCCCACGTCGACCGCCTGCGCCGTCAGGTCACCGCCGGCGGAGGTGGCGAGCTTCTGTTTCAGCCGTGCCAGTTCCTTTTCCAGCTCGCGGTTCTCATTGCGCAGGGCGCCGACGCGAGCTGCCACGGCGTCGCGCCCGGCTTTGACCACTTCACACACGGCATCCAGCTGCGCCTCGGTGTGGGCAATGGCCTCCAGCGCACCGGCGCCGGTGACGGCCTCGATACGGCGCACACCAGAGGCAATACCGGATTCCGACAGAATGCGAAACACGCCGATATCGCCAGTACGGTCAACGTGGGTGCCTCCGCAGAGCTCCACGGAGTAGTCCGCCTCCCCCATGCTCAACACGCGCACTTCGTCGCCATACTTTTCGCCGAACAGCGCCATGGCGCCGGCTTCGATGGCCGCATCCATGGGCATGAGTCGAGTAGAGACCGGGGTGTTGGCGCGGATCTGCGCGTTCACCTGGGCGGCGATTTCGGCCAGCTCCGCAGGTGTGACCGCTTCGAAGTGGGAGAAGTCGAAGCGCAGGCGCTCGGAATCCACCAGCGAGCCTTTCTGGGTGACGTGCTCGCCCAGCACACGGCGCAGCGCCGCGTGCATGAGGTGCGTTGCCGAGTGGTTGAGGCGTGTGCGCTGGCGCACGCTGGCGTCAACGCTGGCTTGCAGGCGGTCACCCACCTTGACGCTGCCTTGCAGCACCGTCACATGATGCAGGTGCTGACTCTGTGCCTTGGTGGTATCGGTGACTTCAAGCCGCACGCCATCGGCCTGCAAATAGCCGGTGTCGCCGGCCTGACCGCCGGACTCGCCGTAGAACGGCGTGCAATCGAGCACCACAACCCCCTGCTGATCGGCCTGCAGGGCGTCGACGGCGGCGCCGTCGCACAGCAGCGCGGTCACCCTGCCCTCGCCTTCCACGCTGTCGTAGCCGGTGAACTCGGTGCTGCCTTCCAGCGTGAGCACCGCGTTGTAATCCACCTTGAAACTGCCGCCTTCCTGGGATCGGCTGCGCTGTGCCGCCATCGCTTCCTCATAACCGGCCATGTCCAGCTCGAGGCCGCGCTCGCGGGCGATGTCGTTGGTCAGGTCAACCGGGAAGCCGTAAGTGTCATACAGTTTGAACACGACGTCGCCGGGGATGGCGCCACCGCTGATGCCCGCCAACGCGTCCTGCAGAATCTGCAGGCCGTTGTCCAGCGTCTTGGCGAACTGTTCCTCTTCGGCCAGCAGCGCCTTTTCCACCTGCGGCTGCAGTTTGACCAGCTCGGGATAGGCGTCGCCCATCTCTGTGGCCAGCGTGGCCACAAGCTGATGGAAAAACGGCGCGGTGGCGCCCAGCTTGTTGCCGTGGCGGATGGCGCGGCGAATGATGCGGCGTAACACGTAGCCGCGGCCTTCGTTGCCCGGCAGCACGCCGTCGACAATCAGGAACGCGCAGGAGCGAATGTGGTCGGCAATGACGCGCAGCGAATTGTGCTCAAGATCCGACACGTCCAGCAGCTTCGCCGCCGCGCGGATCAGCGCCTGGAACAGGTCGATTTCATAGTTGCTGTGTACGCCCTGCTTGACTGCGGCGATGCGCTCCAGGCCCATGCCGGTATCCACCGAGGGCTTTGGCAGCGGGTGCAGTTCACCGCTGGCATCGCGGTTGAACTGCATGAACACCAGGTTCCAGATCTCAATATAGCGGTCGAGATCGTCGCCTTCGCTGCCGGGGGGGCCGCCGGGCACGTGCGGGCCGTGGTCGTAGAAGATTTCCGAACAGGGGCCGCAGGGGCCGGTGTCGCCCATCTGCCAGAAGTTGTCTTCATCCAGGCGCGAGAAACGCTCAGCGCTGACGCCCATCTCCTTCAGCCAGATATCGGCAGCTTCATCGTCGGACACATGCACGGTCACCCACAACCGCTCGGCGGGCAGGCCCAGGGTCTCGGTGAGAAAGTGCCAGGCGAACTGGATGGCCTCACGCTTGAAGTAATCACCAAAACTGAAGTTGCCGAGCATCTCGAAGAAGGTGTGGTGGCGCGCTGTGTAGCCCACGTTTTCGAGGTCGTTGTGCTTGCCGCCGGCTCGCACGCAGCGCTGGCTGCTGGTGGCGCGCACATAAGAGCGCGGCTCCGTGCCCAGGAACGTATCCTTGAACTGGTTCATGCCCGCATTGGTGAACAGCAGCGTGGGGTCGTTGCCCGGCACCAGCGAACTGCTGGGCACCCTCGTGTGGTCCTGCGCCTCAAAATAGGCCAGGAATGCTTCGCGTATATCGCCTGTTTTCATTGGAACCCTGCCATCTGTCCTTCAGCAAACCCGCGACCCGCCAGAATATGCAGGTGCAGGTGGAATACGGTCTGGCCCGCGCCGGCACCGTTGTTGACGATGAGGCGAAAGGCCTCCGCCACGCCCAGCTGTTCTGCCACTTTGCCCGCAGCCAGCAGCAGGTGGCCCAACAGCGCCTGGTCGTCTGCCGCAGCGTCGACCAGGCGGGGAATACCCTTCTTTGGAATCACCAGCACATGCACCGGCGCCTGCGGGTTGATGTCGTTGATGGCGATGCAGTGCTCGTCTTCGTAGAGCAACTCCGCGGGAATCTCGCCACTGACAATCTTGCCGAATATCGTCTCAGACATGCCTTACCCCAGTTTCTCGTCAGCGCTGAGCTGTCGCGCCTCGCTTTCCAGCATGACCGGAATACCGTCGCGTACGGGGTACGCCAGGCCACTGGCCTTGCAGATCAGCTCGTCTTTTTCCTTGTCGTACTCCAGCGGGGCCTTGGTTACCGGACACACCAGAATACTCAGCAGTTTCTCGTCGATCATGACAGGTCCTGAGGAATGCAAAGGGCCTGCATTATACGGATTTTTCCCAGCCATAACATGCCGTTGGACGGCCCCCTGCGGGGCAGATCCGACGCCACAGCGCTGCCGGCGAGAGGCGCCCGGCGAGGGGTGCCCGGCGAGGGGCATGCAGCTAGGGAGTGTTCCCTGCCTCGGGCAGGCGCATGGGCGGCACCAGCAGCTGCGGGTCGATGCGGGCGCTGCGCCAGGACATGCGCCAGTCCAGGTGCGGCCCGGTGGCACGGCCGGTGGCACCCACCTCGCCGATAATGTCACCGGGGGCAATCGCGTCACCCACCGCAACCCGTACTTTGCTCAGGTGCAGGAAGGATGAGGAGAGCCGGTAGCCGTGGTCGAGGATGATAGTGCCGCCGGAGTAAAACAGGTCCGGTTCGGCCAGCGTCACCACTCCGGCCGCCGGGGCCCGCACAATCGTGCCGGTGGGCACGGCCACGTCTACGCCGTAATGCGGGCTGCCGGGCTGGCCGTTGTACACCCGCTGGCTGCCGTACACACCGGAAATACGCCCTTCCACAGGCCAGCGGAAGCCCGCCAGCACACCGGCCAGCAGGTCCGGGCGCCGCAACTGCCGGGCCTTGGCGGCGTTCACCAGTTCCCGTTCCCGGGCGATACGCGCCAGCTGCTCCGGCGGCGGCGTTACCGTGCGTTGGGGCACACCCTCTACCCGCTGAATATTGTATTCCCGGGGGGCGATGGCCAGTTCCTGCCGGCAATCACCCACCTGCAGCACCGCGCTGGGATCGGCGTCACGGCTAAAGCCGGCGATGAACGTGCCGTCATCCAGCACGTCCAGCGCCGCACCGTCGAGCAGCACGGGCGTACCCGGCGCCGCCTGGCCCCAGATAAGGCCACCTTGCTGCAGGTTTCCCTGCACATTCAGGCACGCGGCAAACGCGGAGTGGGCACCGATAGCCATGAGGGCGGCAAACAAGCAGGCTTTCATCGTTCGATTCTCCTTGGCAGACAGGGACTGCCCGCTAGTGTAGTGAAACTCGCGCCGTTAGAATACGCACCATGAGTCGCTATCGCCCACCCCGCCGCCGGGGATCGCCCTATATCACCCCGCAGGGGGAGGCGGTGCTGCGCGCGGAACTGCATCAGTTATGGAAAGTGGAACGCCCGCAGGTCACTGACGTGGTACACGAGGCGGCAAAAAACGGCGACCGCTCGGAAAACGGGGATTACATCTACGGTAAACGCCGGCTGCGCGAAATCGACTCGCGGGTGCGCTTTCTCAGTAAGCGGCTGGAAGAGCTCAACGTGGTCGACCGCATACCCGCAGACACCGAAAAAGTGTTCTTCGGTGCCTGGGTCACCCTGGAGGACGAGGCCGGCAGGGAACGTTGCTACCGCATCGTGGGCCCCGACGAGTTCGATCTCGCTGCCGGCAAGCTGAGCATGGATTCTCCCTTGGCCCGCAGCCTGCTCGGGAAGCGCCTGGATGATGAGGTCAGCCTGCACAGCCCAGGCGGCGAACAACACTACGTGATTGCTGCCGTCGACTACAGCGACCCTGCAACCCGCGCGACCTGAACCTCACCGGCCGCGCGCGCCGCGTGGCAAAATCAGCCCCCGGGATTGTAGCCGTTGGTGAAGCAAGCGTGTTCCGGCGCGCAGGTGTCGACGAACCGGCCCTCGCCCTCCGGCCTCAGGAAGGCGGATTTCTGTGCCTGCGCCGCAGGCTCGCGCCGCGGCAAGCTGTGGGGGTCGTTGCCAAAATCAGGCTCCACCGGCGGGGTGTTGGTGATGGGTGGTGGTGCGGTGCCTCCTTCAAGCGCGCCAGCGCCTACCGGGCCGTCGTCCCACAGGGTCAACACCGAGCCGGTAAAATCACCTGCAGGCACCGGCTCCAGGCCCACATAGGGATTACTGTCCGGGTGGCGCCCGGATTCCAGCGCGGGAATACGCAGGTGCGCACCGATACTGCGCGCCATAAACTCCGCCGACCACATGCTCACCTGGTGGTCACCGTAGGCCACTTGCAGCAACACCGAATGCACCGGCGTATTGGGCAGTGGGTCGCGCTCAATGTGCACAACGTAGCCGCTGGACTCGGCGCGATCCCACAGCAGTTGCGCCATGGACAGCAGGAAGCTCTGGTCTTTCACGCTCGGATAGCCACCGCCGTCTTCGCCGGTACCGCTACCGCTGAAAAACGGCGTAAAAGCGTTGAAGTCCACGCTGCGCCGCAGCAGGAAACTGTAGGACATACCGGGCACACCCAGCACGCCGCGCGTCACATCCTGAATAACCGCCATCAGCGCGCCGCCGAGAATACCCCCCTGGCTGTTGCCATCGTAGTACACCGTGCTGTTGTCAAATACCGGCTCGCCCGCCGCCTGGAAGGCTGGGTCGGCCGCGAAGCCCGCATCGCTCTTCAACAGCCGGGCCAAAAACATGAAGTTCAGCAGGCCCTGCTGTTGCCGGTCGAAGAAGGCCTGCATGAGGCTGAAGTCCTGCAGCACCTGAATCGCAAACGGCACATCGGCGCTGGCAAAACCCGCCCAGTCGGTGGCGCAGAACATCATCTGGTGGTCCAGCGCCATAATATCGACGTTCTGCCGTGTGCCACCGCGCGCCTCGTTGGCACTCCCCAGCAGGCCGTGCCCGTACAAAGATGGGCGCGCCTGTGCCTTGGGTGGCGCTTCGAAGTCTTCGGCCACCGAGCGAGGGATACGGCAAACGAAATTGGCCGCAAACAGGTTGTCGCCATTCAGGCGATCCGGCAGGCCGTCATCGGGAGTGGCGTAGTAGAACGCCGAGCCCGGTGCGCCTTCGTCGGAGTCGAGGAAGTTGGGAATGAAGAACGTGCCGGCGATTTCTCGTGCGATCTGCTCATCCTGGCCATCGGTGCAGCCGTCGGGGTCGCAGGGTGCGAAATCAGTGAGGGTATCAATAACGTAATCCGGCGCGGCGGCACCGAGGTCCGCAAAGGCTTCGTCGCGAATGTGCAGCAGGCGCTCGGTGATGTTGCGGGCACTGGCCACGGTGAAGTCCCAGGCCAGATACAGCTCGCTGCGCTCAACACCGGCGTCTTCGAGCGTACTGAACAGCGCGTCCATGGCCGGGCGACGCGCCTCGATGTCGGCGTTGTCGGTCAGCGTGTCATCGCGAAACGCGCGGAACACTTCCGGCGCCTCCAGCACCTCACCGGCGCTGTCGCGCAGGTTGCGCAGCGCCACAATGTAACGCTCCCCCCGCTCGAACTGCACCATGGGGCGGATAATAAAGGTCTGCTCGGCGGGGTCGTCGGTGTTGGCATCCAGCTCCGCAAACACCAGGTGCTGTTCACCGGTGCTGGCGCGAATCACCACAACCGGCGAATCAACCTCCAGCGACTGCGCGAGATCGCTGATCGACGGCGCGCCGGTCTGCGCCAGATCCACGCCCGGCACCTGCGCGAGAATCATCTGCGAGGGGGAAAAGCCGTCGTTGCGGTTCCATTCCGCGGGGTCCACGCGATCACCGCGCCGATTGGCCGGTAGCGATTCCTGATTGAGGTTTACCCGACGCCCGGTCTCCAGGCTCTCATCAGCCACCGTGAACACATCGCTGGGCCAGGGGAACATGCAGTTCTCCGCATCCAGCATCTCG
>TARA_R110001599_G_scaffold174976_1_pt1 | contig 10897 bp, 32 predicted proteins | sample TARA_R110001599 | Tara Oceans TARA_R110001599 (sample SAMEA4398360) | marine metagenome | biome: Polar Biome; feature: [MES] marine water layer (ENVO:01000295) within the mesopelagic zone...; material: water (ENVO:00002006), including particulate matter (ENVO:01000060) such... | reverse complement strand
TATTCAGGTGCGGTCGATGGCATGACGGTCGATGAGATCCTTGACATCTTAGAGACAGCTGTGGTCGCAAGTGTTCACTCTCAAAACTAATGACAAAGCTTATTAGAGATATTCTTACAACGTTCAAAAAACTGGCGATAGAAATCGCTCAAAACATTAAAGGGGTAGCATTATGAGATGCTTTATTATTCATTTTTTCGGCGACGGAAAGTATGGCAGGCCATTCGGGCCTAAAAATCCATTCACTGAGGCCTATGTTTTCAGTGCTTTTTCTAGGGACCACGCCATTGAGAAATATGAGCAAAAAAAAGGCAGGACCTATGGCCAAGCGGACAATTCATACAATGGCCGCCACGACATTGAGGAAGTTGACAGAAAAGACGTCATTAAAGGAGCAGAATTATGATTAAAGCATTGGAGAACTTACTGGCCAAGCATGAAAACGTAAAAACCGTATGGCGTAGTGGATATATTGACGATGAAAGAAATGTTTTATTCTCACACGTAAACTGCGAGAAAAAACGCATCAAAAGCGAAGTAGTAAAAAAAGCAAAAGGGGCCCATTGGAAGAGATCCATGGTTTTTTCAGAGGGCGAAGATTTTGTAGAATTTATCGAGGAAGTCAAAGACAGTAAATTTAACGGTCAAGACGTAAAGTATGTGTGGTTTACGCGATATGAGGTGTCAGCATGATGAAAATAGGCGAAAAGGTATGGTTTGATGACGTTGATGACGGTTTGTCGAGTGGATGGTACACCGTTGACAAGATCAATGGTGAAGTGTTTTCCCTGAGCAATAAAGATGGTGCAAATGTAGAAGCATTTAGGGGAGAATTATCTAAATGTAGTAAAGAAAATGGTGCAAGTATTCTCCCTAGTAAAGAAAAAGGAGCAACGTCATGACATTAACACTGGTTGAGATAAAACAAGATATTGCTAGTCGCCTATCCAGGATTGCGAGCCTGTATTGGATGTTTAACAGCAAAAATATAATAGAAAACATGACCATCAGCAACAGCGTCACGGGATCACATATCGATATCGACATGGTTTTAACCCACATAGGGCCTGTTAGTTGGGGCGAAGAAATCGTAAACAGGGTCAAGCGGGTGCTCTTGAATGACAATGAGAATAACCATGTCTATGGTACCATCACCAAATTAGACGATAGAACACTTAGAATTTATGTGGGGATAGCATCATGATTAGTATTCAATATTCGCCAATTAGTCAGTCATTTTTTATTATGTGGAACGAATCTGTTTTAAGTGTGCAGCAAAACAGTGAAGAGGTCCGATCATGGTTAAGTGATCACGACTTTACCGTAACTGAGACATGGGGCGGTTTGAGCACCATCAAAAGGAAAGTATCATGAAAAATAAAAGAATAATAAAAGCCCTTAAAAGTGTAACCTCAAAAGATAGAGGGTTTAAATTTGAAAACATTATGGTGGAACATGACGGCATCGTTTCAAGCACCATGACTTCTACGAATGGCGTCTTATTATTGTCGGCAGAGTTCCACGACACAACCGAAAAAAAGCCCTTAAAAGGGTTCCTGAACGATGAGAATGGTAATATCTTAGCGAGCGAGCTTGATCATGTCGAATGGCGTACCGTAGTGGATAAAACCAAAGAACCTGATTTTACTGTCAGTCTTGATCAATTAGAGAAAATGGTAAAGGCCATTAAGGTGGCCTGTGGCGAACGAAAAAGGCACGACCTCATAGGCGTTGAATTTTCATCAAAGTCTAAATGGTCGCCCATTCAGATAAGAGTAGCTTCAGATAGTATTCTTAAGGTCCGTGATGGCTCTGATGTCATGGTGACAAACATTAAAGGCGTGGTGATGCCAATGAGAGGATAGCCCCCTCTTTTAAAAGTTTTTTCAATGCGCCAGTGAAGTAAAAAGCAATCGTTTTAACAGTAATGGAGTAGAAAATGAGCAAAATAAGCGAAATAGCAGGATTATTGATATCGGCCCGTGACATGGATCCTGGATTCTCACAAAATGAGGTATTTAATCAGTACAGGTCTGATTACGGAATAATCTTTACTAAAGAAGACCGCGAACGGGCCTTGAGCGCTGCTGACAGTATCTGGAGCGGTTATCAAGCCGAAGCTGGGGTACCATCCCATAAAAGAATTTCTAAAGCTGAGCGTCAAGAGATTACTGTCATGATTGAAAGGGCAGATTGATGGTCTTTTTTGCTTTATTTGTTTTTATTGTTGACAGTGAGACAGGTCTTTAGTAGTTTAAGGTTAGATCAAAGGAGATCATCATGAAATTTTCAAAGTTACACATAAAAAGCCGATGGCATATTGAAACACTCACCATATGTGAAGGTTGTAGTAAGAACCCGAATGGCAGGGTGTGGACCTTGAATGATGATGAGGTCAGCATAAAACCCCATAACATGATGGCACCATCCATATTGGAGAATATGAGTTTTACCTTAGAGTGTGATGCTTGTGGCGTATCTCATACTCACATGACCTCAAAGGCCAAGGGTGCTGGCATGAAAGAATGGCAGTTTAAGCCATCGCCATCTGCCACAGATTTCATGATTTTCAAAACAAAGAAATGCGAGTGTGGTGTCGAAATAAATGATGATGACCGCAGGTGGTGCGGTAAAAATACCGCAGAGTGTAGGGAGTGCAATGCTGAAAAGTCGCTAGTTTTTCAGTCGATTGGGTTAACGGAAGAAGAATTTTGGCAAAAATGTGATAAAAAAGTATCTGAAATTAAAACGCGAAAAAATGAAAGGACCAAGCCATGACCAAGAGTATATGTAGAAGTCGCCAGAAAGACATGCAGCGGGAAGAACAACATGAAAAGATCAGTGATCTTGCTGACAAGTTTTTCGATGCGGCAATTGCGCAGGGCGAACCATTTACTGAAGGCCTAAGCAATTGGGCAATGAATAAAGCTATGAGGGAGCTGGGCAATGACTAAAGTGAAAGATGATGAGTTAAGAGAGGCCTTAAGGGACGCTTTGATCCTATGGGAACAGGGCGGTCAAGAGCTGCTGGAACGTATTATTAATGGCGAAAAAAATGCCGTTGATAAATGGAAAGAAGAACAGGGAGTAAAGAATGAAAATAGTTAATGAAATCTTGACAAAGGGATTAATGGCCAATGGTTTCTCTGTGGACGTTAAATACCCACAGAATGGGGAGGTCGTTAATGTATGCTGCAAGAATGACGCGGAGCAATGGCGGCATCATCAAAAAGTGTGGTCAAAAACTGGCACAACCGATGACACAGAAGCAAGGGAACATGCTTTGTTTTTAATTTTGTTAAAAATATCTAGGACGTATGGCCCCTCTTTTATGAATAATTTCTTAGAAAAAGATTGGTCTAAGTCTGAAATGGAATTTGTCATGGGTCCGTTTAAGATTGAAGACCCAGAAAGAATGGGCGACTATCTTAAGGCAAAATTGAGAGCAAAAATATTATTAAATGGAGGTGTGCGATGAGTAATACAAGCCCTGGTTTTATAGCAAGGCCCGCAGGTTTCAAGGTGGCCTTTACTGTCGAGTATCATCTCGATGACGGCGTATGTGATACGCAATTGAATACATACATTGAGGAATTGCCAGCGTTGGATCGTGTGAAGGTGTTAAAAAGCCTGGTTTCAAAAATAGATGAAGCGATATCAGATGAGGAATTTGTTTTAGGATTAGCCAAATTAAGAGAGTTGACAGAATGAGACAATCACTAGCCCTTGCTGAGGTGGGTCCGATGACAAGCACGTCCCTTTATGGGGCTGGGCGTCTTCTGGATAACTCTGACGATGCCGTCAACTCTCTTGATTTAATCGATACCGATGAAAGAAGAGAGGATTACCGCAGCCTGTTAGACTGGTTACTGGCGGCAAATTTTCCAAGCCTGAAGAGGCACATTAATTCGTATTATAATGACGATGGCCCCCTTTTAAAAGATTTTTTTTCTGACGAAGTGATTAATAGGATAGATGAGAACTTAATCGCCTGCATTCAGGCGTATACAGAGATTTTAAATGCTTGTCCGGTTGACCATCGGGATAGTGGGACGTTCGCAGTCCCATGAAAAAGAAGATGCGTGGTTGCATTAAAAAAGGCGCACGAATCAGCGTGTAATCTGTCGGCACGGGCTTGCCGCAGGGTACTGAGACGGAGGCTCTGCCATTGATACTCTCACCCCATGCCCACCAAATTTAAGTATGACAGACATGGTAAGTCTTTATTGCTTTTTATGTTTATATATGAGTATAGTAATAAAAAGAAAGGGATCCTTATGAACACATTAGAACTTGTAGAAATCTTCTCAGAAATAGACGCGGACGCGATTCTTGAAGGCTTGGGGGATAGAACAAAACTCAACAAAGCGGCTGAAATAATACTTTTAGCTCAAGAGGGATTAATATGTGAGTTTAGCGACCACGAAGCCCGTGATGCATCGCTCGCTCACAAGGGTGAGCCCGTGCTGGCCTTTCACTTTGTGACCGAAGAAATGCGCCTGAACAGGCTCAAGAATGCTATAAAGGTTTTTCCAATGATGGATGAGCAAATGATGTTTGAAGTTATTTGGGATGAAAATTTCTGCCCCATAGAAAATGCTAGGGCTTGCCATGCTGACATCCTTGAAACCCATGCGCACGGATAGAATAGGAATACAATGACCGATGTAACACCTGATATTCTTGTCATGCAAAAAAGCCCCCACGATGAGAGGGACTTTTTGTATGATCAGATCTGCGCAGAGCACCCCCCACTTCCAAAAACATTCTCACTCAGAGAAAATATGTTTCCAGTGCGTCAACAGGGGCAGCAAGGGTCTTGTGTTGCTCAAACGCTTGCTGCCATACAGGAATATAACAACCAGGGCGACATCCTACTAAAGGGGCATCTTTCACCGCAGTTTATTTATGACTGTAGGCCGAGAAATATCAGGGGTATGAACTGCCGATCTGCGATGAAATTTCTTCACCAGCATGGCGTACCACTTGAGAAAACACACCCATACAGGAACAATACGACCGATATAAAACCCAAGGGGCTTGTCAATTTTCAACGCTTTATAAAAGATGAGGCTTACGTATACCGAACTGAAAATTACGCACAAGTATTAACGGTTTATGACTTGAAAAATGCCATATACAATGACGGCCCGTGCCTTATTTCTGTACCTGTTTATGGTAAGATTGTTTTATCCTCCTCAAAAAAGCCAAAATATCGTACCGACGTCGACATGTGGCAAAAGAAGAATGGCTATCAGAAAGTGGGTGGCCATGCCATGACGGTGGTAGGATGGGACCTTAACGGCTTTATTATAAGAAATTCCTGGGGTCCATCGTGGGGCAACAGAGGACATTGCAATTTCCCATTCAATGCATGGGGTCGCCAGTATGAAGTATGGTCTGCTGTGGACCATATCAATTCAAGTTTCGTTAAACCGAACCTTAAAGATTCTATAGCTGACAAGGTAAAAAAATGTCTAGACTCAAAACGGTGGGGTTAGATTTTGCCGAGCTAAAAGGCGGGCATTTTTTTACACCTGACGGCGATATCCTTGATGAGCCCGATGATCTTTCATGGGTAGTCTTGTATGGATGCAGCGGCATCTCAACGTTTGCCTTTGAGCCCTGTACTGAAGACGAGATCTACTTTGCATTAAGACAGTGGCGGGAATGGAGATGCCTTGGGGACCATAAAGTTTTCTATGGCTTATTTCGCCACGGCCAAGCATATCGCATAGCCCCCCTTTATGAAGAATTCAACATTGGGCTGCTAGAGGCCTATGACGACATAGAGGATACCGAAGATCTGTTTAACGCTCTTTGCGCGTCAGAGGCGGCAGAAAACAAGGGCCTAGTGGGAATACTGTGATCAAGTATGAGACAAGACACAAGTCTGACTACGATACAACGTTCGGCTCAGGCGGTTATACGGTCTACAAGATTTTAACGGACACGTCTGGGGACACCTATTATGTGCCCATAGCCGATTTTAAATATAAAACCGATGCTGAAGTTTTTAGGAGGGCGAAAACAAACAATGAAGAAACAAATTAACAGACCTGAGACGAAGGACAGAGCCAGGGAATTTCAACAGTGGCACCGAACACTCGGTCGCCGCTTGCTGGCGTCAGATGTTGACCTAGTGGAATGGCGATTTATCGACGGTGAGTTGGTTCCAGTGGGAGTACTAGAAATCACCCTGGCCGACAGTGAGCCATCCCAGGCATATTTGGATGCCATCATATGCCGATACGAAAAAAAGGACGTACAAGGGCGCACAGCGCGTCACGTTGCAAATGCACTTGGGTGCAAGGCGTGGATTGTTTGCTACACCGAAGGCTGTAAGCGTTTTTGGATCTATAACCTGACAGAAAGAAAAGGATGGTTTGACCTTGACGGAGGGGAAATGGAACAGTTTCTAGAAGGACTAGAGAGGGGGAACAAGGGATGATACCGAAAAAACTACCAAGCCAGATAGACCTGCACGGCATGACCGCCATCGTGGAGCAGACAGGCAAGGGTGAAGGCAACTGGGTCATCAAGGTTTACCATAAGGCCACAGGCACCTACGCAAACTGCCAGGTGGGGGAATTCGATGAGTGTCGTGAGGCTGTGGAGTTTATGCATTTAAACAGTGCCGTTAGGGACCTCATGGCAACTGAGTGGGTGAAGAGAGGCATTTAGGAACGGTGGGGAGTAGGCCCACTCTTTTAAAAGTTTTCTTCAGGCTTGTGCTTTGTTGTTCTTAATGCTACCATAACAAAAAAGGAGAGGGATTATGTACTATGCGATATGTGATGCAAGAGATGGTTCGGTCTGGGGTGCGGCAAAAACCATGGACGAGGCGTGGGGAAACGCAAAAAAAGAGCTTAAGGATTATATAACTTTTATGCGCCACCACAATCAGGATCCTGAAATGTCCTATGATGATCTTCGGATGCACTTCTTTATTAATAGATGCTCGGAGGTGGTTTGGGAGAACCATGTCTCAAGCAGTTTTCCGTTAAGCCAAAAGATTACCGCAGACGGTGAGATTGCGGAGGGGGTATGAACCAGCGTCATCAGCATCACATAGAAGCACTCATTGACCGCGTTGACGCCTATGGTGGATTTGTGACAGAGGATCAAAATGTGAGGATTGCGTTTCAAAACTTTCAAGAAGTCCTGGTTAGGGCCATGCGTAACTACCTAAAGAAAGCCCAGGGATTGTCTGACGACCGAGATGCGGTAGTTTATCTTCATGAGATAGATTATTTGGCGAACTCGATTGAGGAATGGGGCAAACGTATCAAGTAAATTCAACGTCTTTGTTGTTTTTATTTCTTAAATATGCAAAAAGTAAGCAAGAGGAAACGGACATGACTACGAACTGGTACAAAATAGGCCCTTCGGGCGATGAACAATGCTTGGCATTTTGCGGATCTTCGGAGACCTACAGAGTGTACAAAACAAGCCAGGGTCACAGCGTTTATAGAAAAATGAGTAAATCCTGGTCGCTGTTAAAGACATTTCACTCGGCATCGGCTGCGAAGTTTTATGTGGAGGGTCGGAGATGATGATGGGCATTATAAAAAAGGTGACTCAAAGGCTCAGGTTGCCAGTAGGAATAGAGAAGGAAGATCTCTACTCTTATGGTTGGATGGGCTACGACAAAGCTCTTAAAACTTATGGTGATAATTCAGAAATGACCTTCGCGGACTACGCCGAATGGAAGGTTAAATATGCCATTATAGACGGGCTTAGAAAGGAAAACCCACTTGCTCGTGGTAACATTGAACTGCAAAAAGCAAAAGATCGTCTCACTTTAAGCGGCCAGTCGATCACGGACGATGCGCTATGTAAAGACATGGGCGTCGGAAAGAAAAGGCTTAGTACGATGAATATAAAGTTTGTTGAACTTAAGGACACCGAGCCGTTTTACAATTTAGGGTTTAAACAAATGGATGCAAGAATTTTATTGAGTTTTGGTTTTTCTGGGTTGAGCAGCAGAGAATTGAGCATTGTATGGATGCATTTTTATCGTGGTGACACCCTCGCCGAGATCGGCAAAAGCATGTGCCTGACAGAATCAGGCGTTAGCAGGATAAAAAAAGCGGCGCTTGCTAAAATGAAAAAAACAATGACCTACGACGAGGTTTAAAAAAGGGAGTTTCTCATGGGATGGTATTTTTATTTTTCAGGTTTTATGTTCTTGGTTGGGATGTGCGCGTATGTGGCTCATACTAAAGATCTTGAACGTGTTGAGAAGGTAAAGAAAAGCTTCACGGCAGAGGTTGGGCACACTCGCACTGTGCCATATAAGGATGCGGTTGTTACGATATACCCTGACGGCAACTTTATCGTCAATGGTCGCGATAATGCACACTGTAAGCAAATCCACGACGAGGTCATAGAGTCATTTAAAAGGAGATACCTGTGACATGGGTGGATGCAAACACGCCCCTTTGCAGGGGGTATAACTGCAACCTTAGAGACAAGTGCTACCGCTACCTTGCAGAGCCACGACGCAATCAACAGCATTTATACCCACCGCCAGTGAGAAACGGCAAATGCGATCAGTTCATAGATGCCGAGAAAGTTATAAGTTCTTTTGACGGCAGTGATACTTTATTTTTAAGAAAGGGAGACTTTAATGATTAGCGAGCAGAAGGTTGACGTTTATGAGATTAAAATACCGTCACTTGGGTTGACAGTGAAAGAGATAGCTATGGGCGCAGGAAAAAGAATGATGTTGCTGAGACCGATAAAAGTCGAAATAAGAAACTACGGTGGCGTACTCAGAGAAATGACCCTTTACGAGACCCTTAACTTTTCTAGGGGCGATGTCGGATACTGGTCGGGATGGATTTTAAATGGGTAAAATGCTTGATGAGATAATGGAATTCTCTTCTAGGTACGGCGATTTCCCAAGGGCGCATGTTTCAAAAGCTCTAAGGATGAACACTGATTTTCAAGAGGGCGACATAATTATAAAGTCGTTCAGAATTCCCAAGGTTGTCACCGGAACGAAATTGAAACAGGAGTCGTGGACTTGGCGATGCAAGGCGTATCCACCTGATATTTTTGAGGATAAAGAAAGTGAGACCTACGGCGCCTCGATATTTATCTGGCGCGAAAAAGGCGAGGTAATGAAGACACACAAATTTGCTAGAAAGTATATTGTCGACGATAAACTTGTAACTCACAGAGAGTTAAGTGCGTCGTATCAGCATCCTGCCATATTGAAGACATCTTTTGGCGTAAATCTCAAGATTGCCTTGAGCGACGAGCAGCATGTCTTGATAATGTGGGTTTATGGTAAATGATATGAATGCTGAAATATTTTGCTACTTAAACCCTGGAGCACAGGAGGGCGACAAGTATCCCGTGCCGTTTTTTCAGGGTGCGCAAGAGACGCAGTTGATGTCGTTTTCGGTTGACGAGAACGATCAGTATGTGTTTGTTTTTGAGGTTCATGATAATTGCAGGGAAGATTTTATGCAGCGAAGTGTTTTGTTGAGAATTCCCAACAATCAGTTTGTTCTGCATTCAAACGAACTGGGCGCGTTTCGTGTTCGGTGGCGCTCGGTTGATGTTGTATGGGCAGAGGGCCTTGCAATAATGACGGAGTGGCTTTTTCAAGGGGAGAGGATAGATGTTATTTTTAACTGACAGTTTCAGAGTCGACATGATGCCAAAAGAGGAGACACAGATTCAAATGGTCCCAATCTTTGCTGGTAACGTGCGAGTAGTAATAGGAAGGTACGGAGAGTTCCTTTCGTGTTTCAGAAAAGAGGATGTTGCGAGAAAGTTTGTTGAGGAAACAGGACTAGACGCGACCATAAACAATGGATATATAAACTTGTCACCAGGCGACAAGGTCTTAAACGTAACAAAGAATGAAGAGGGCGATCTTGTCTACTGGTGGATCAATCCCCTTTACATGGAAGAATGCTAGGAGAAAAAAATGGAGAAACAAATGGAAGAAAAAAGAAAGTTTTTGCACGAGGTTCACGAAAGTGGCATGTCAACCGCCGACATCGAAACGTCTTACCCGTTCCTTAACAAACGCCAGGTGATAACCGCCATGAAGGCCGGAAAGCTCCGAGCCGTCAGGCTAGGGGCGGGTCGTGGGGGTGGCCCGTGGATGACAACAAAGGAAGAGGTTGAGATATGGATCGACTCAAATTTTGTAATGAACAAATGACATCAATGATCCTGTTTTTCAGCAGGGAAACATGCGATGATTTAGGAATCCCATTCTGCGGCAAGAAGGAAATAATTTACAAGATCAGTGTTCAGGACCTTCTAAAAAAGGTCAGGCGCTGCTGTGCATCCAACCTTTTGGAGCCGTTTTGTGATTACACAGTCACGATTTGTAAGTATGCCCACATCGCAGAAGGCGGATACCAAATAGTTGGGTTTTTTGATACCAAATCTTCTGAGACAGGACGTTAATAAAAAAAGTGTGGTAAAAAGAAGAAGGAAGAGATTGAGCGAGGTAGTTTTGGTAAAGAGTATGGCAAATGGGGTGGACCGCTGTTTCACCTGCGGATTGTTTGGCGGTCGCCCTGAATATAATTGTTTAAAATGTGGAATAAAGGTTAAATGTGAGCATTGCGGTATTGTAGAAATAAAAATGCATGTTTGCTTCGATAAACCAAAGGAAGAGCAATGATTTATCCAGATGATCATTCAGATAAAGAAAGCACTATGACGGCCAGAGAAGAATTGACAGACAAAATCGCCAGAATGAGGGGGATGAGTCTGATTGATTTTAATGATCGAGTCAAGGTCGTGCTCTCATCCTACAGGGTTCAAATGAAACGAGGATTCAGCAAGCCTGAAGACATAACCGCAAGAAACGAACTAGCAGCCGTGATTATCGGTAAAAATAACGACGATGTGGGTTTTAATG
>TARA_R110001599_G_scaffold328015_4_pt1 | contig 10905 bp, 9 predicted proteins | sample TARA_R110001599 | Tara Oceans TARA_R110001599 (sample SAMEA4398360) | marine metagenome | biome: Polar Biome; feature: [MES] marine water layer (ENVO:01000295) within the mesopelagic zone...; material: water (ENVO:00002006), including particulate matter (ENVO:01000060) such as...... | reverse complement strand
GCGATTTCAGCACGTAATAGATTGTCTATTGCCTATTTCGGGTTTAATATCCCATTGCATAATCCCTGTTTAAAAATAAAATATATAGTTTGCCTCCTGACTATTTATTAATTTGCCTATTCAAAGAATAGAAAAAAATCAAAGCATGCAAAATACCGGAAATCATTCGCTAAAAATAAAAGACATAAAAAAAGCCCTGGCAAAACCAGGGCTTGTGGTGATGAGTGGGCTCGAACCACCGACTCACGGATTTTCAGTCCGATGCTCTACCAACTGAGCTACATCACCGCTGAAAGTGATGCAAAGGTAGCTATTTGTTACTTTTGTACAAGCAATTTTAATAAAAAAATCGAGGATAAATAATAACACATTCAATATGAGTAGCTTACCACAAATCCTTTTTTTATTGGTTTTAGGAACAGCAGGGTATATTCTATACAAGAGGATAAACTTTATCCGAAAAACCATCCAATTGGGAAAACCCTTAAAAAGGAATGACAAACCGGAAGAACGTTGGAAAACCATGTTACTGGTAGCCTTGGGACAAAAGAAGATGTTCAAAAATCTAATTCCAGCCTTACTTCACCTGGTAATTTACGTGTCCTTTATTATCATCAACCTCGAAGTTCTAGAATTCATAATAGATGGGATTGCTGGTACACACAGGGTTTTTGCCCCTTTTCTGGCAGGTTTTTATTCAGTAGCCATGAATTTTTTCGAGTTTTTGGCTTTGGGAGTTCTTGTTTCTTGTGTGGTATTCCTTATCCGTAGAAACATCACCAAGGTACCAAGACTCAACATGAAAGAGTTGAAAGGATGGCCAAAATTAGATGCCAACCTGATTTTGGTAATTGAAATCATATTGATGGTAGCAATTTTCACCATGAATGCTACCGACCAAATCCTCGCATATAAGGGTGTCGGTGGATATATCCCACTCGGCGGTCTTTGGATTAGTGGAAGCATCCAAGGGCTTTTTGAAGGCCTTGAAGTTGGCACGCTGGTTTTTATTGAAAGATTTGCCTGGTGGTTTCACATCATTGGCATATTAGGCTTTGCTGTTTATGTCACTTATTCCAAACACCTCCACATTTTCCTGGCCTTTCCAAACACCTGGTATTCCAATCTGGAACCCAAAGGAAAAATCCCCAATATGGAAGCCGTTACCCATGAGGTAAAGATGATGCTGGGAATGCCTACTGATCAACAAGGGACTGAAACTGCTGAAGTTGGTAGATTTGGCGCAAAGGATATCAATGATTTGTCTTGGATCAATCTGATGAATGCCTTTTCTTGCACCGAATGTGGCCGTTGTACGGCCGAATGCCCTGCAAACCTTACAGGAAAGAAATTATCTCCACGAAAAATTATGATGGACACTAGAGACCGGGCCGAAGAGGTGAGTAAAAATCTATTCGCTGGCAAAAAAGGACTCGACGATGGCAAGTCACTTTTAGGAGATTTCATTACTCAGGAAGAAATTAACGCCTGTACCAATTGCAATGCTTGTGTGGAAGCCTGTCCTGTCAATATTGACCCTTTGGCCATTATTATTGAATTGAGAAGGTATACGGCCATGGAAGAAAGTGGCAGTCCCGCACAATGGAATGCTATGTTCCAAAATATTGAGACCAGTTTTGCCCCTTGGAAATTTCCTCCAACGGATAGATTTAACTGGGCAGCCGATTTAAACAAAGAAAAAAAGTAAAAATTCTATATTATGAGTGATAGCTATAAAGCCCCTACAATGGCCCAAAAAATGGCAGCTGGAGAAGCGCCTGAGATCTTATTTTGGGTAGGTTGTGCAGGCTCTTTCGATGACCGATACAAGGCAGTAACCTTGGCTTTTGTCAAAATCCTTAATAAAGTGGGTGTGAACTTTGCCGTACTCGGAGATGAAGAAACTTGTACCGGAGATCCTGCCAGAAGAGCTGGAAATGAATTCCTGTACCAAATGCAGGCCATGAGCAATATCCAGGTATTGGACGGTTACCAGGTAAAACGCATAGTAACAGCCTGTCCCCACTGCTTCAACACCATCAAAAATGAATACCCGGCTTTAGGGGGCAATTATGAGGTGGTTCATCACTCTCAATACTTGCAGGAGTTGATCAATGAAGGCAAGATCGTCATGAAGGACGGTGGTGAATTTAAAGGTAAAAAAATCACTTTCCACGACAGTTGCTTCCTTGGAAGGGCTAACGATGTATATGAAGCGCCTAGGGCAGTGATCAAAGCACTGGATATGGAATTGGTAGAGATGAAGCGATGCAAGTCCAAGGGTCTTTGTTGTGGTGCCGGCGGGGCGCAAATGTTCAAAGAACCTGAAGCTGGAAAAAAAGACATCAATGTGGAGCGGACAGAAGAAGCATTGCAAACTGGTGCAAAAACCATAGCCGTAGGTTGTCCCTTTTGCCTAACGATGATGACGGATGGTGTAAAAAACAAGGAAAAAGAAACAGAGGTAAATGTTCTTGATTTGGCAGAATTGATTGCTAAGGACCAGCAGTTATAGACCTAAAGTTGATTTTAAAGGGCTGATTATAAGCGACAGTTTTTGGTTTTCATATTTTTTTAGGGGAACTTAAAAAAAATTGTATCATAATAAATCTATCTTCGTTTAAATATAAATGCCAGGTTAAGCCTGTCAATATTTTGTAAATTTGTAGAAGACATATATTTAAAAAGAGTCAATCATGTACGTACCATTTGATGAAATGCCAAAAGATGCGAGAATTTGGGTATATCAGGCAGATCGCCCATTTGATGAGCAAGAAAAAACCTGGATTATATCAAAACTGGTTGCCTTTTGTAATCAGTGGAACACTCATGGTGCTCAAATGCCTAGTTCTTTTGACCTGAAATTTGACCAATTTATTATTCTTAGTGTTGACGAAAGCCAGTTGGGGGCCAGTGGTTGCTCTATTGATAGTTCAGTAAGAATTATGCGAGAGTTAGAGGTTAAATTGAATATAAATTTACTGGACAGTGGAAAAGTAGCTTACCTAGAGGGTGAAAATGTCAGGGTGGCATTTTTGCCTGACATCAAAAAACATGTCGTTGAGGGTTCTTTACAGTCCAACAGCAAAATGTTTAATCCTAGTGTAAGTAAGATTGCAGATTTGAATGACCAATGGCTAATTGAAGCCAACAAAAGTTGGCTAAAAAAATATTTTGCTAATTAATGCTGCGAGAGAAAAAATAGTATGAGAAACATAAAGTCTACCTTTCCAATAAGCCGCTGTTTACTTCCTGTTTTATTGCTTGTATTGCAGGCCTCTTGTACCAGTCTGCTACAGAAGGCCCAAACCCAATTTAACTCAGGAGAATATCAGTTGGCAATCGCCTCTTATTCTAAGTTATTAGAAAATGATTCGGCAAACAACGAGGCAAATTTTTATATTGCAGAAAGCTATAGACTCTCAAATAGAATAGAAAAAGCGGCTGCTTATTATGATAAAGTGAATGCTGAAAATGCCAGCTTTGAAAGTCAACTTCACAAAGGGAGAAGCCTAAAAGGCAAAGGAGAATATGAAGCGGCAAAGGAAGCTTTTGAAGCTGCCAAAAAGCTTACAATGGACGATGAAAAAATCGCCTTGGCCACAAAGGAAATTCAAAACATTGATGCTATAGCAGAAATAACCCCTATCTGGCCCAATCATGAATTGGAAAATTATGAATTGCTTAACTCTACGGGTATAGATTACGCCCCGATTGTAAGTGAGAACCAACTTTTCTTTACTAGCTCACGTGGGGCTGGAGGCATGTATGCAGGCACAGGCCAGGGATACACCCGATTATTTAAAACAAGAGCGGAAGGGATCAACGTAGATGTGCAGGGCGTACAAACCCTTAACGAATTCCGAAATGAATCAGGCCTTAACCAAGGAGCCATTGCCATAAGCCCTGACGGCAACATGATCGTCTATGCACGAGGCAACAGTGCCAGTAGAAAAGACCTTCCTGATGTTAGCTTATTTAGTTCCACATTCAATGGTAGTGGATTTACTGAGCCCGCCTATATGGGTGTTAATGGGGAACCAGAATATTGGAATTCCACCCCATCATTTAGCCCTGATGGTGAAACCCTTTATTTTGCCTCAAACAGGCCTGGAGGCTATGGAGGAACAGACCTTTACAAAGCCACTAAAATGGCAAGTGGGAATTTTGGTAAAGGTGTAAACCTAGGCCCTGAAATCAATACGCCTGGAAATGAGATGTTTCCTAGGTTATTGGCAAATGGAGAGTTTTACTTTGCCTCAGACGGTCATCCCGGATTTGGTAAGCTAGACCTTTTTGTTTTTAAGGAAGTAGAAGACACCAACAAGGTTATAAATCTAGGACCTAACTTTAATTCCATTGCCGATGATTTTGGGATTTTCTTCACTAAGTACCCTGAAGAAGGTTTCATCACTTCCAACCGAGAGGGAGGTAAAGGAGATGATGACATCTATTATTTCAAGGACATGACTCCAGCACCAAAAGTGGTCAATGTATTGTTAAATGTAGTTACCAAAACAATTGCTGAAAATGGTGAAGAGCAAATTCTTCCACAGGTCCGTGTAATGCTTTATGATGACAACAACCAAACCATAGACGGCAATCTTACAAGTCAAAGTGGACGCTTGCGATTCCCACTTGAACCTGAGAAAAAATATTCAATGATCGCTTCCAAAAGTGGTTACTTCACCAAAAGTGTTCCTTACAGCACTATTGGCAAAACCCCAGCTGAAGAAGACCTGATACAGGATGTGACCAATATTACTCTGGACACTACCATTGTACTTGACCAGTTGATACTAGAGCGTGCCATAGTGCTTGAAAACATCTATTATGATTTAGATAAGGCTGATATTAGGCCTGACGCTGCAGTTGAACTTGACAAGCTAGTCAAAATCCTGAAAGACAATCCTGGAATACGCATTGAGTTGAGTAGCCATACAGATGTAAGGGCTACAGATGCTTACAATGACGATCTTTCACAAAGAAGAGCAGAATCTGCTGTGGCTTATATTGTGTCCCAAGGAATTGATGCAGACAGGCTGGAAGCCAAGGGCTATGGTGAAAGACAGTTGATTATCGAAAATGCTCAAACTGAGGAAGAGCACCAAGTCAACAGAAGAACAGAGTTTAAGGTTATAGAAATCACGGACTAAAATGCTTACCTTTGACCCTTATCTGTTTTTTCCAAATCTGATTTTATGAACGATAGGTACATGCAGCGGGGTGTTTCTGCCTCGAAAGAAGACGTACACCAAGCAATTTCCAACCTAGACAAAGGCCTATTTCCTAAAGCCTTCTGCAAAATAGTAGAAGATGTATTAGGAAATGACCCTGACTATTGCAACATCATGCATGCAGATGGTGCAGGAACAAAGTCCTCTCTAGCTTACCTTTATTGGAAGGCTACAGGTGACCTAAGTGTCTGGAAAGGAATTGCCCAGGATGCAATAATCATGAATATAGACGACCTACTATGTGTGGGCGCAGTCAATAATATATTGGTTTCCTCCACCATAGGAAGAAACAAAAACCTTATCCCAGGAGAAGTGATCGCTGCCATCATCAATGGCACAGAAGAAGTGCTACAGATGCTGAGAGATCATGGCGTCAATGCAGTGCTTACTGGAGGGGAAACAGCTGATGTAGGAGATTTGGTACGTACCATCATCGTGGACAGTACGGTCACTTGCAGAATGAAAAGAAACGAAGTCATTTCCAATGACAACATAAAAGCAGGAGATGTAGTCGTAGGTATGACTTCATTTGGTCAAGCGACTTATGAATCCGAATACAATGGAGGAATGGGAAGCAATGGGCTTACTTCTGCCAGACATGATGTCTTCGGGAAAAATATAAAATCTGCTTACCCTGAAAGTTTTGATCCTTCTGTTCCTGAAGATTTGGTATACTCTGGGAGCTATGACTTAACCAGTCCGGCGCCTGGCACTCCCTTAGACATGGGTAAATTGGTCCTTTCACCTACCAGAACCTATGCTCCTATCATGGCAGCCTTATTGAAAGAAAATAGAGCTGCAATACACGGTTTGGTACATTGCAGTGGAGGAGCACAAACCAAAGTGCTTCATTTTATTGACAATTTGCACGTCATAAAAGACAACCTTTTTGAAACCCCACCTCTCTTTAAAATCATACAGGAAGAAAGCGGTACTGACTGGAAAGAGATGTACAAGGTTTTCAATATGGGCCACAGAATGGAAGTCTACCTAGACGAAAAATGGGCCGATCAAGTCATCGCGATAGCAGCCAATTTTGGCGTAGAAGCAAAAGTTATAGGCCGCGTTACAGATCATCAAGGCAAAAAAGTTACCGTCAATAGCCAACATGGTACCTTCACTTATGAGGGTTAATATGTCCATTTAATTTTCAAAAAAATGAAAGTCCTATTAAAAATCGTTATTGGGTGCTTCATTTTTTTGTTAGCACTGGCATTATTGACCATCACCACTGTTGATTGGACACCCTATAAAGAAACGACATACTATAAACAAACCCTTCAATCTCTAGAAAACCTGGCTTTTGAGGGGACTGATAATGGATACGTTTTAGGAGGATGGGCCAAGGCCAATATTACTCCTGATACACCTGCAAACCTTGTTGCCTATAGGCCACGAGGTCCCTATGAATTTGTTGAGGACAGCAGTTATGTAAAAGCCATCATTGTAGGCAATAACAAGTTTAAGGTAGCTTTCCTTAATTATGAATTGTTGATTGTTCATCCTCAATTAGCACAAGCTTTGCGGTCAGCAATAAATGAGCAAAAACTTCCTCTAGACCATATTTATTTTACAGCTACCCATACGCACAGTGGTATGGGAGGAACCATTCCTGGTCCCGTAGGGAAGATTGCCATGGGAGGATGGGATGAATCCTTGGTCAAGGATATTGCCAAAGGAACACTCAGTGCCCTCACTAAGGCCTTGAACAATATGGACACGGTTTCCTTACACACCAAAAAGTCAGAAGCCGCGAATTTTGTATCCAATAGATTGATTGCCTCCGACCCCATTGATCCTTATATTAGACAGTTAATATTAAAGAAAAACAACGGTAGCACTTGTTCATTTACTACCTACAGTGCACACGCCACCTGTCTTAGTAGCAAGTTTATGGGCCTTTCAGGAGATTACCCCTATTACCTATCCGAAGCTTTGGAAAGCAGGCATGAATTTGCTGTTTTTGCAGCAGGAGCTGTAGGAAGCCACCGCCCAAAGGCGCCTGGAAATGACATTAAAAGTATTCAGCAATACGCTTCTTCACTGGATTCAGTTGTGAGAAGTAATACTATAGACGAAGCAGTAATGGGCAGTCAGGTTTTGGCAGCAAAACTACCATTAAAGCTCCGCTCACCACATTACAGAATTAGTGACAATTTGCGATTGAGACCATGGCTTTTTAATTGGGCTATTGGAGATAATCCGGCTTATTTCGATGTCATCAGGATAGGCGACGCACTGTTTATCTCTTCCTCAGGTGAAGTTTCTGGGGTATTTTATAAGGCATGGGAAGAACAAGCAAATGCATTGGGGCTTTCATTGTTTGTAACCACATTTAACGGAGGATATATAGGATACATCACCCCTGACAAATATTATTCAGGTGATTACTATGAAGCGAGGGATATGAATTTTTATGGTCCTTATAATGGGGATTATTTTAAAGAGATCGTTTCTGATTTGATAGCCTTTGGCGCTAAGCGATAAAGCTTGGCCTTATAAAATCCTTTTTCAAAGCTTACTGCTTTTTTTTCACCCCAATCCCAGTTTTTAAAGAATTTATCATAATCAGGAAGTTCTTTTCTCGGATGTTTGGCCAACAGGCTAAAACTTGTGATCATTAAATGTATCAGCCATTGCTTGTCCTTCACTGGATAAAAATCCAAAAATAACCAAGAAGTGCTTGGGGAGACCTTTTGCTTTACTCTTTGAAACAAAGAATTAATAGAATGATCTGTCAATACATCCAATAGAAATTGAGTGATAACAACATCAATTTCCCCCTCATTGGGAAGTCCAAAATCTTCGGAACAGATAAATTCTACCCGGCTTTGACAGTCCAATGAAACCCTACCTTTTGCCTTTTCAAGCATTTTATTCGAGGCTTCCATGTAAATGATTTTTCCATTCTTGCCGCATCTTTTTAAGATTTCAGGCAGGATAGCACCTGTTCCTCCTCCAATTACCCATACCGTATCTCCCGGCTGAATAATTTCCAAAAATGTCTTTTTGCTTTCATGAAAGGCCTTGCCTAATACAAGAGAGGCAAGGTAATCATAAATAGGAGCAAGAAACCTGTATTTATCCACTGTACTCAATTTGTCCTTTGTCTTCATTTTGGGAGTGGATCAGCTATTCACAAATTGGGGTTAAAAAAACAATAACAGCAAAGGTAGGGTAAAAGCCAATTCAAGTCTCTTTCTGGTTTTTAAGTTATTGGTACCGGGAAATTCCACAAAACTCAAAATGTGCATCAAAAGCATTAAACCCCAAATCAGCGTATATACATGGTAAAAAGAAGGCAGTATAAGAAAAAGAACCACCAGGTAAAACAAACCAATAATGGTAAGTGACCACAGTAATTTCCGTGTTTTTTCTATACCAAGGACGGTCACAATAGACTCCTGCCCTTCAGCAAAATCTTGCTCACTATCACTATAGGAAAGAAATACCAGATTATACCAAGCCAATAAAAAATAGGCGCCTAAAAAAAACATCCAATAATTGGAGGAAAATGAAAGGTCTATATTCAATAGGGGAATTAAAACAAGTCCTGCCACATAAAATAAAGCAGTAGAAAACTCTTTAACAGCAGCTGTTTTTTTTCCTGCAATACGCAATATTGCCATAGACAATACGATGAGAAAGGCAAGACCTAGTCCAGAACCAAACATCCTTAAAGAAGGCAAAAACCATAAGGCCAACACAAAGCCAGAGCTAACGGCCAGGAACAGCAATCCCAATAGTAAAGTAAAATGGTCTTGATGAAACCTATGTCTATGGGACAAAGCTTTTCCTTTCACCTTTCTGGCATCCAATAAATGGTCAAAAGTATAAATGCTCCATACAGCAAGCGCCAAAAGCAAATAGATTTTCCAGGACAAATTCACTTTCATCAAATCAGCGAAAAAACACATCCCCGCACATGCCCCTGTTACCACATCCAAAGAAAGGAGGTTAAACTTTTCAAAAAAGACCAAGTAATTCAATTTCATTGCACCTGAAAAATTCCAACTGACGGGCAATTTAAAGAATTGAAAGGATCAAAGCATTTAAAAATTATGTAATTTCCACTTTCAAAGCAAAATCAAAATTCATGAACAAGTTATTTTATATCCTGCTGTTATTTATAGGGCAGGAAGTTTTAGCCCAATCACCTATTAAAGTTGCCTGTGTGGGTAACAGTATCACCCAAGGACCAGGCCGTGAACATCCTGACAGTTACCCACTTCAATTACAGGAGAAATTGGGTAAAAAGTACCATGTCATCAACTTTGGTGTTAGTGGACGTACTTTATTAAAAAATGGGGATTACCCTTACTGGAATGAGCCTCAGTTTGAAGGTGTTAAATCTTTTGCCCCTGATATTCTGGTTATCAAACTGGGTACCAATGACTCCAAGCCTCAAAACTGGAAGTACAAGGATGAATTTCTGGACAATTATGTGGAAATGATAGAGACTTTTAGGGCAAGTATGCCTGAAAACGGGAAAATATATGTCTGCCTTCCTGTCCCTGTTTTCAAAACCAATTTTGATATCACAGAAGAAATTATTGTCAACGAAATGGTGCAACTAATCCGCCAGGCAGCTGAAAAAACAGGAGCAAGCCTAATAGACATGCACCAGCCTATGGAGAAGTATGGAAAACTTTTTGCAGACGGTGTTCATCCTAATAAAAGAGGAAACAAGATCATGGCAAAATTGATCGCCAAGGAAATTCGCTGAGTTGCAGCTCACCATGTCATCAAAGCAAAAGCCTGTCCCTAACTTTCCAGGGACAGGCTTTTGTCAAGAAATTAGAGAAATTGGAAATTGAAATCCTTGCTATAATGTTTCACCTATCCAAGAACTCATAATGAATCTTATTAGAAATTAAACCATATAGGGATATTTCGTGTTAAATAAGTCATGCTCCATTATACCACATATTTATTAAAACCTGAAGCCCCTTGGGTTACTTTTGTGCATGGTGCAGGAGGAAGCAGCGCTATTTGGTTTAAACAGATCCGAGATTTCAAAAAATCCTTCAACGTTTTGTTGGTGGACTTACGTGGTCATGGAAAATCAAAAGACAAAGTCTACGAAAAATTAAAAAAATATACATTCCCAGTAATTTCCGATGAGGTCATGGAAGTATTAAACCATCTCAAGATTGAAAAATCTCACTTTGTAGGGATCTCATTAGGAACAATAATCATTAGGGAGATTACAGAAAGATATCCTGAAAGAGTTTCGAGTATGGTGCTTGCTGGCGCGATTATGAAGCTAAACATCAGAGGACAAGTATTGATGCGGCTAGGTATTTTGCTGAAATCTGTGATCCCTTACCTTCTACTTTACAAGCTGTTTGCTTTTATTATTATGCCTAGGAAAAACCACAAGGCTTCCAGGTATTTATTTGTTCAGGAGGCGAAAAAATTATACCAAAAGGAGTTTATTCGCTGGTTTAGCCTCGCTTCAAGAGTAAACCCTCTATTGGATTTTTTCAGAATTAAAGAGACCAACATTCCCACACTTTACCTTATGGGTGAAGAAGATTATATGTTTCTACCCACCATTGCAAAGCTGGTCAAAACCCATCAGTCAGCCAAACTTGAGGTGGTTCCTTCTTGTGGACATGTAGTCAATGTAGAAAACCCAGAAGCTTTTAATAAGATAGCTTTGGGC
>TARA_R110001599_G_scaffold274252_7_pt1 | contig 10905 bp, 10 predicted proteins | sample TARA_R110001599 | Tara Oceans TARA_R110001599 (sample SAMEA4398360) | marine metagenome | biome: Polar Biome; feature: [MES] marine water layer (ENVO:01000295) within the mesopelagic zone...; material: water (ENVO:00002006), including particulate matter (ENVO:01000060) such... | reverse complement strand
TTAACACTGTTAGCTTGTGCTGCACTGTCTATTGTTTGCTTTGTGCTGTTTGCCTGGGTGTTGAGACGATATGGCATTGAGCTGATGTAGCTGAGTCAGCGCTGCATACACAACCCTGACTCAGTAGCATTAAAACCTTACTGAAAGACCTGCTCGATAGCATCGATAACCAAACCAGTTACAGCATTGATTAGTAGAATGTCCTCACCTACGCGTACGACCTTTTGACCAGCTGGTGTATTGCCTAGCTCAGAGAGCAAGTTGCGAGGTAGGTTGTAATAAACCACGTCGGCTGGCAGTGGCTGACCTTTCGCCCATTTCTTGGCTTGCCCTGGAGGCTGGCAGCCATTATTTTTCTTCGCTAAGCCGGGAGGGCAATGGCCGGACTTTTTAGCTTTGGTGCTGTAATAGTCGTTGATCTTCTTAGACTTACTCTGATCGAAATAGCTGGTGTATTGGTTTTTATCCTGCTTTTTTCCTTGCTCATGATGTGCCGAGTGATCACCACCATGCTCAGCAAAGTCGGGCTTTTTAGCAAAAGCAGGACCGCTGACTAGCAGGCTTAACCCTACGGTGATTGCTGCAAGATTGTTCCAAGATTTCATGACATTCCCCTAATAGTGTGTGGTGCTCAATGTCACGATAGACAAAATTGAAGACCTGTGCACTTTAACGACTGAGTGTGATTTGCCGCTTACTTGCAGTGATCGATGTTTCTTCTACAAACTAAAAGCGCCAGTTTTGATTCAATGTATTTGCCATGAGTGATACATACGCCTTGTCAGAGGGGGTACTGACAAGTTTACTCGCTGGTTCAGATAATTTGTCGATGAGCACATACAAACGGCATCGCTTTCACCCCAGTATCATCAGCTATGCGGCAGTCTCAAACTTATTTAACCTTGATCCCAGCAAATCATTATCGACTCACTAGAACTGCAGGGTTAGTAACTTGCTTAAAGCTATTGGCGCGTTTAAATGTGCCAATATCATTAAATCGAACACCCATCTCGCGCATAACCTTATGTGCAATTTTTGCATTCCACTGGCGAATATAGAACGGCTCTTTCACGGCAAAATGATGAATTGCGTGAGTGCTGCCGAAGTTGAAGCAAAATAACTGCATTGGCATCAGCCACCAAGGGTTTAGTACTTGGCATTGCTGCATGACATTACGCGCTTCAACATCACCGTAATAGTGCATATTTGAGCTTATGAAATGTAGACAGAATGTGCGCAAGAGGCTGGGTAACATATAGACCACAGCAAACACGTTTAGACCATTAAGAAAGCCGGCATACCAAGTAGGAAGCGTGATACTAAAACTTAGTGCACTGGCGATGAGTAGCACGACATGGGTGACGACCCAAGTATGGAATAGTGCGTAATATACGGTGCCCAAGGGAAAGTAGGCATGCAGCTGCTCTTTACCCATGGCGCGTGCTTCAGCGGCAGTCGCTGGCTTTTGCGATTTGATATAAGCCTTTGTGGCACGCAGCATTTCCGTTGGCCGCAGGTATACGGCCATCATATTGTCACCCAACATCACTAGGCGCTTGATGCCCCAGGGCACGCCATTAGTGATGCCGCGCTCCTCTAGGTCAGACTCAGTGCCGGAAAATTTATGATGGTGCAAGTGCAGCTTACGGCGCACAAACGGATTGACGGTGCTGGCACGAGCCACCCAACCTAGCGCTAGCATGAGATTGTTGGCCCAAGGCTTTTTACGGAAATACATCAAGTGAATCAGGTCGTGCTCAAGCTCATGAATGAAGGAGGCGAAGAGGGCAGTGAGCGGCACGCAGACCCACCAAGCGATAACGCCTTGAACGTAGAGCACGCCGCTGGCAATCATGCCCAGCAATGACAGAGCCATAATGCTGGCCCCAATGAAGTCCTGATGTTTTAGCCAGTGATGACGCTCTCGTAATGCGACACCGGCATCAAGCACTTTGGTGCGAATATAAACAGACTTTTGCTCATCCGTTAGTAGCTCAGCTTTGACTGCGGCATTCATAACGCCCCCTTCTTTTGATTATGTGTATGCAGAGTAGGGCTTACGATTGATTGTAGTGAGGGGGTATTACGCCAAAAATCTGTCAATTAAGGCCATTGCTAAAGTCTCGACGCCAATCACGTGGAGATAGCCCACTCCATTTACGAAAAGCGCGAGTGAAGTTAGCAGGATCTTGGTAGCCCAATGACTGTGCTATGGCCTCTATTGATAAGCTGATGTTATGTAATAAGTCACACGCATGTTGGTAGCGGGCGGCATCTAGTAAGCGCTGATAACTTTGCCCCTCTGCTTGCAGTCGGCGCTTGAGAGTGCGTTCTGACATATGCAAAATTTGGGCGAGGGTATTTAGGTCTGGATATTGATAGCGATGACGCTGGAAAAGCTCACTTACCTGCACGCTGAGTATTAACTCGCTTCTTACCATTTTCGCCATTTCTTGCTCGCATTGAGCAATCGCTATTTGAGCTGTTGCAGGATTTGCCGATGCAATTGGTGTGTCTAATAAACTAATAGGAAAGCGAATTTGTGGGCTGCTTTGATTAAAGTGAAAACGTGGCAGCCGCTCTTTGTAACGCGCGTAATAGCTTGGTTCAGCATAGGGTACCCATATTTCGCTTTGCCAGCCTGAAGGTGTGCTACCGCCGTGAATGATCCGGCCAAACAGACAACATAGCTCGACTAGAACCATATTGAATATAGCTTCATATAAGCTGCCTAAAGGCCTGGTTGCCTGTAGCTCGACCACCATGTGGCCGCCTTCTTGGTGGATATTGGTATGGAATAAAGGGACGCGGGCACTTAAGTAGCGTTGACTTAACGCTAGTGCGTCTCCAACCGTAGCGCAGCTCATCAAGCCAAAGCCTATAAAGCCGTGTTTAGTGATCTGGCTGGCCAAACCAATTTCGTAAGCGATACTGGGGTCTTGGCTGACGCGTAATGCATTGCTTAATATCAGCGCATGTTGCTCGCCAGAGATGTACCGGTCGTGCTCAGCTAGTTGCGCGAGCGTGAGTCCAGTGCTGGCTAATACGTCCTGCTCGCACAATCCACGGCCACGCATTAAGTCGACTAAAAAATGGCCATAAATAGCGGGTAGGCGATTGCTGCTGAGGTCGTTACTGACGCTACTCATTCAATTCACCTTAGCCATGGTGCGGCATTGAACTTATTTAACCTAAGTGGTATTTGGTCCTAGCAAATCATGATCGATTCACTAAGACAGTTGCGTTTTAGCCTTAGAAGCTAACTTGTCAGTTTTTGGCCGGGATAAACGACATAGCATGCTCTGTGAGTGCAGTGATCGTTAGTGACGGATTCGCGCCGAGGTTAGCACCGAACATTGAGCCATCACAAACCATCATGTTTTTGTAGCCGTAAAGGTACTGACAAGTTAACTCGACGGCTGGGATAATTTGCCCATGAGTACCTACATACGACATCGTTGTCATCCCAGCATCATCAGCTATGCGGTATGGGTCAGGTGTCTTCGCAACGTGGAGAGCGGCGGTTGCGTAGAGAGGAAGGGATCGGCATTACTGAGTCTGAAACTTAATTTGTCAGCACCAGGAGCGGCTAATTAAATACTACGTACCAGCTTTTTGTTCACAAACTGCTGAATACCCATATCGCCTAATTCACGTCCGTAGCCTGAGTTTTTAATGCCGCCAAAGGGCAACTCGGCGTCCGTCCAGTCAAGATTGTTGATAAACATCATGCCAGTATCCACTCGGCTGGCAACATGCTTACCGCGCTCGATATCTTTGGTGAATACTGATCCACCTAAACCAAAATCAGAGTTATTGGCTAAAGCAATCGCGGCATCTTCATCTTTGACTCGAAAAAAGAGTGCAACGGGGCCAAAGAATTCCTGGTGGAAAGCGGGGTTATTTGGCGTTATATCACTGAGTATTGTGGTTTCCATAAAGAAACCTGGCCGATCAATACGCTGACCGCCCATCACAAGTTTTGCACCATGAGCAACGGCAACATCTACCTGTTTTAACAGATCGAGCAAAACAACTTCTTGAGACATTGGGCCTTTGCTTGTTTTCTCGTCCATGGGGTCGCCAGGCTCATGCAAGGCAAGGGCAGCTTTGAATTTCTCTAGGAATTGATCGGCAATGGAGTCCAGCACAATAAAACGCTTAGAGGCGCAACACGTTTGCCCTTGATTGTACATGCGACCCCATACCGCCCAAGGTATGGTTTTTTCGAGGTCGGCATCATCAAGCACAATAAAGGCATCACTGCCGCCTAGCTCCATCGATGAGGGTTTAAGCATTTGCCCGGCGCGAGCTGCCACATGCCTACCAGCTTCAACGCTGCCTGTTAGTGCAACGCCTTGAACGCGGGGATCTTCAATCACGCGATCCGATTGCTCGTGCGAGATCAACAGATTAGTGTACAAACCAGCGGGTGCACCCGCATCAATCCACAGTTTTTCAAAGGCAATGGCGCATTGCGGAATATTACTAGAGTGCTTTACCACCACGACATTGCCGGCCATCAATTGAGGACCAGCAATACGGGCGAGCTGATAAAAAGGAAAGTTCCACGGTTCAATACAGAACACAATGCCGATAGGGCTGCTTTCCATGCGCGCTTCACCGTTCACAGGACTGAGCTTTTCGGGGGCTAAAAATTTCTCTGCATTCTTGGCGTAATAGTCCAAAATATTGCCACTGAAACTCACTTCATCGCGTGCTTCATCAATACGCTTACCCATCTCAAGCGTCGCCAATTTAGCAAAATCATCAACGTGAGAATGCATTAGCTCTGCTGCTTTTGCCACAATCACCGCGCGCTCCTTATAGCTTTTATTTTTCCATGTTGCATAACAGGATTCTGCATTTACGAGCGATTCCTCTAGCTGTATATCGCTCACTTCTTCGAATGTTTTTAATATTTCGCCACTATTTGGATTAATGCTTTTATAAGTCATAAGTTTTCTCTGGTTGATTTATAGTGCCTGGACTTGTATTTAAAATTAAGCCCAAATCCGTGGTAAATCTATTTGTACGTAAAAATTTAAAATGCTTTAGTGCACGTATGAAAGTGTTAATTTATTGAGCAGTGTAACTATCATATCCATTACGCTGTCTTTTCTAACGGGAGAGAGCTTTCTAGACTAATCCATAATGCACCGCTAATGACAATAGCTGGTTTACCTTCTGCTTTGTTCATGAGAGCCTCCTTTTGTCGCTAATATTGTATTGCAAGTGATTAATTTATAGCAATTGCTAATTATATTGCACGAGCACTTAGTTAAGTTCTGTGCGTTAACGAACAGAACTTATGTGGAAGTCGTAATATTATAATTACAGTGTTTCGTCAATATTATTTTGACGCATGTTTATGAATTTGCGAAGACACTTAGTAATAAATTAATGAGGTAGTTTCCATGACAGTTAAAATGCAGGCAGCTGTGGTCGAAGCATTTGGTAAACCATTAGTGTTTAAAGATGTGGATATTCCAGCTCCTGGCCCAGGCCAAATATTGGTAAAAACGGAGGCTTGTGGGGTGTGTCATACCGATTTACACGCGGTGAATGGTGACTGGCCACTCAAGACGAATTTACCATTTATTCCGGGGCACGAAGGCGTTGGCATTGTGATATCAATCGGTGCAGGTGTAACAGCAGTAAAAGAAGGAGATCGAGTTGGCGTGCCATGGCTGTACTCCGCTTGTGGCCATTGTGAGTTCTGCCTTAGCGCGCGCGAAACAGTGTGTGCTGATGCACAATTTGGTGGTTACACCCAGAACGGTGGGTTTGCCGAATACATTATTGCTGACCCAAAGTATGTTGCGCATATCCCTGCAAATTTATCGGCTCGCGATGCAGCGCCACTTATTTGTGCCGGTGTTACCTCGTATAAAGGCATTAAAGAAACTCAAGCAAAACCAGGTGAGTGGGTAGTCATTTCAGGTATTGGTGGCCTTGGCCATCTAGGCGTTCAATACGCCAAGGTATTGGGCTTAAAAGTCTGTGCCGTTGACATTGATGACAGCAAGCTCGAACACGCTATACGCCTTGGTGCGGATGCCGTGGTTAACGCTAAGCAGGGGGATCCAGTCGCTGCAGTAGTAGAAATTACTAAGGGTGGTGCTCATGGCGTACTCATAACTGCGCCATCGTTGCCTGCCTTCAAACAAGGTGTTGGCATGACGCGTAAATTTGGCACCTGTGTATTAGTTGGGTTGCCACCGGGTGAGTTTCCAACGCCTTTGTTTGATGTTGTAGCCAACTGCATCACTATTCGAGGCTCGTTTGTTGGCAATCGTAAAGACATGGCTGAGGCTTTGGCATTTGCTGCCGAAGGGAAAGTTCGAGCGGATATCGAGCTGCAACCTCTGTCGGTGCTTAATGATGTGTTTAAGCGCTTAGAGCATGGTGAAGTGCCTTCGCGCGTGGTGATTGAGTTTGAAAAGTAGGTAAGTCACCAAGTTAGCTAGTTAGCCCTCTTTTCTGAAGACAAATAGGAGCCACAAAATGCTACTCAACCTGAATAAACTGAAAGGCTACGTCGTCGGTGCGACTGACGGTCACATCGGCCACGTCAAGGATTTCTATTTCGATGATGCGAGCTGGGAGATACGTTATTTGATCGTCGAGACTGGCTCCTGGCTTGCAAGTCGGAAAGTTCTTATATCGCCCATATCCATCGAGCGGGCGAACGCTCGGGAAAAAACCTTTGCCGTCAATATCACCAAAGAACAGGTGAGGCACAGCCCGCACGTCGACACCGACAAGCCAATGTCGCGACAGCACGAACGAGACCAACGCAGCTATTACGGATTCTCTACGTCGATGGCGATCACAGGTGTTTTCAGTGTTGCGCCACAGGCTTCGGAGGGTGCCCAATGGGTGGACGTGTTTGATGATGTGGAAGAGGTATTGCATCGCGACGATGATCCTCACTTGCGCAGTTGCGAGGTGGTGATCGGCTATCATGTTGGAGCCGTTGATGGCGAGATCGGGCATGTCGACGGCATGCTAGTGGACGACAAAACTTGGGCCGTACGCTACCTAATTGTGAACACCAGCAACTGGTGGCTCGGTCACGCCGTACTAATCGCACCCCAGCAGATCAAGGGGATAAGTTGGTCGGCCGCCACTCTCTCGGTCGACCTGACTCGCGAGGCAGTGAAAGACGCACCGCCCTATGATCCCACGGGGTCTGACAAATTAACTCGCTCGTTATGATGATTTGTTCATGAGGGTGCTAATAAATGAATCAACAAATCGGAAGTCTACGCTGGCCTACACTATTAGGCATCCAGTGATGTGGTTCTCAATGGAGATTCGGTGTGTAGTATTTTGGGCAGTGCTGGTGTTTGTGAATCTTCCCACCGTTGTCTTTGCCCAATCATCCTGCGCCGGAATTCAAGTGACAATTCCGAATATTGAAAACAGCACTGGGGTTGTAGCTTGTGCACTTTTCGAATCGCCAGCGGGTTTCCCTACTGAATTTTTGCACTCCGCCACCAATATCACGATGATAAAAATTCGAGATACGCAGGCGCGTTGCAACTTTTTAGATGTCCCTCCGGGAACGTATGCGTTGGCAGTCATTCATGATGAGAATATGGACGGCAAGCTTGGCACCAACTTTCTAGGTGCCCCCACAGAGGGCTACGGTTTTTCAAACGGCGCAAAAGCCTCGATGAGTGCGCCTTCGTTCGAGGCTGCTAGTTTTCCATATGATGGGCAAAACCTTGATCTGACGATTAGATTGACTTACTAACAGGCTAGCTTCCCAGCATCATCAGCTATGCGGTATGGATCTACTATCGCTTCAACTTGAGCTTTCGTGATATCGAGGACTTGCTGGCAGAGAAGGGCATCTCTGTCAGTTATGGGGCGATCCGATTGTGGTGCATCAAGTTTGGACCAGCATACGCTCGCAAGCTCAAGCGCAAGCATATCGGATTTGGCGATACGCTTTATCTTGATGAGGTATTCATCAAGATAAACGAAAAACAACACTACTTGTGGCGAGCTGTCGATCAAGACGGTGAAGTGATCGATGTAGTCGCCGTAATGGCGCAGCGGCTCGGAAATTCTTCAAGCGCTTATTACGCCGCCACGGCGGTGAGCCGCGAACGATAGCCACTGATAAGTTGGCAAGCTATAAAGTTGCGCAACGGGAGCTAATGCCGACTGCTCATCACAATACAGCTAAATACGCGAACAACAGGACAGAGCAATCGCACGAGTTGACGCGACTTCGAGAGCGAGGCATGGGGGGGTTCAAGTCGCCGAGCCAACCACAAAGTTTAGAGGGTGGTTTCACGAAGAGTCTGACTCTGACTTGCTGATAAGTATTGTCGCCTTATAGTAATTTTTATTCGTGATCCAACAATTAAGCTGGGTTATAGCAGGCTAGGATGCCTTTCAATCGGAAATGAGGCGATTTAAGTCGCCGAGCTAAGCTCAGCTATTTTTAACGAACCATATATATTGCTGCATGCGCATTCATACGGGTTAGATCAATACTATTAGCGATCTGCTCTTTAATAGTGAAACGTTTCTGGGAGAAATTTATGCGTCGTTGGAATGGTTGGGGAGAGGAAAGCACCGTAGTGGCCTTGCCTGCTCATGGTGGGCAGTTTTTAGCGGAGCTAATCGGGGCAGGCCAAGTCTTGCCAGATGCCACAATGGAGCAAGTTTTGGCTACGGTACCAGCGTCACGATTGGTAGCGCCACATGACTTAATCAGCTTAGATGCCGAAGTCCGTCTGCGCCACGCTCGTGGCCAGAGTCTGCCGGATTGGCTGGCAATGCGTGAAGGATGCTTCGAGGTGTTCCCCGACGGGGTTGCTCTGCCGGAAACTGCCACACAAATTCGCGAGCTGCTAGCTTGGGCGCAGCAGCAGGATGTGATCTTAATCCCTTATGGCGGCGGCACTTCGGTGGCTGGGCATATCAACCCACAAGCCAGCGAACAGCCAGTAGTTACTTTGTCGCTAGAACGAATGAACAAGCTGATCGAGATCGATGAGCAGAGCCTGATTGCCACTTTTGGCCCCGGTGCCAATGGCCCTCAGGTAGAAAGCCAATTGCGCGCTCGTGGCTACACGCTGGGGCACTATCCGCAATCTTGGGAGCTATCTACTCTTGGTGGCTGGGTCGCCAGTCGCTCTAGCGGCCAGCAGTCACTCCGCTACGGTCGGATCGAGCAGCTGTTTGCTGGTGGCAGTGTTGAGACCTTTGCTGGAACGTTGTCTATTCCTACGTTTCCAGCCTCGGCAGCCGGTCCTGATCTGAAGGAAATATTGCTGGGGTCTGAAGGCCGATTCGGCGTTATCTCCGAGGTGCGTGTACGGATCAGCAAGCTAGCCGTTGAAGAAAACTTTTACGCAGTGTTCCTTCCCGATTGGCCAAGTGCATTGGAGGCTATTCGCACCTTGGTACAGGCGCGAGTGCCGTTATCAATGCTGCGCCTATCGAATGCCATAGAAACTAAAACTCAATTGGCGCTAGCCGGCCATCCCAAGCAAATTGTCTGGCTGGAGCGCTACTTGGCTCTTTGCGGGGCACGCGAGGGGAAGTGCATGATGACATTCGGCGTTACTGGCAACCGTCAACAAAACGCTCTATCTCTCAAGCAAGCGAAGCACCTATTGAAAGGCTTTGGCGGCGTATTTACCGGCACTTTACTCGGCAAAAAATGGTCTGAAGGACGTTTCCGTTTCCCATATTTGCGCCATGGTCTCTGGGAAGCCGGTTATGCGGTAGACACCTTAGAGACGGCAACTGACTGGTCGAATGTCGATCACCTGCTTAATGAGCTTGAGACTAGCTTACGCACTGCACTAGCAGATGAGGGTGAACAAGTGCATGTATTCACCCACCTGTCACATGTCTACGGTGAAGGCTCGAGCATCTACACCAGCTATGTATTCCGTCCTGGTAGCAGCTATGCAATGGCGTTAGCGCGCTGGAAGAAGCTTAAGCACTCTGCCTGTCAAGCGATCGTTAATAATCGTGGAACTATCAGTCATCAGCATGGCGTGGGTCGCGACCATGCGCCCTATCTACCGGTCGAGAAAGGTGAACTTGGAATTGCCGCACTGCAGGCCTTATCTACTCATTTCGATCCAGATCAGCGCTTAGCGCCTGGTGTGCTGCTAACTAAATGAGCCAGCCGAAATGGGATGCCATCTGGCGCGAGAAGGCACTGCCGCAGTTGGCGGTGCAGGAGTGGGATCTACTTGTGATTGGTGGTGGCATCTGTGGTGCCGGGATCCTTCGTGAAGCGGCACGGTGCGGTTGGAGTTGCCTGTTATTGGAGCAGCGTGACTTTGCCTGGGGTACCTCTAGCCGCTCATCGAAAATGGTACATGGTGGACTACGCTATATCGCCAAGGGTCAGTTCGCACTGACTCGCGACTCGGTACGCGAACGTCAGCGCTTACTAGATGAAGCCCCTGGACTAGTCGAGCCTTTGAGCTATCTGTTTCCTCATTATCAGGGGCAGTTTCCTGGACCAAAAGTATTCGGCGGCTTGCTCGCTGTGTATGACGCTCTAGCCGGGAAGCGCAACCATCTGTATTACCCATTACAGCAGTTACGTTTTTTGCTGCCCGGCATTCGCGAACAAGGATTAGTTGGCGCCACTCGTTTTTATGATGCGGTGACAGACGATGCGCGGCTGGTCATGCGTGTGCTTGGTGAAGCTCGTGCCGACGGTGCCGAAGCACTTAACGGGCTAAAAGTGATCGAACTGCTACGTGAAAATGATCAAGTCTGTGGCGTGCTGGCTGAAGACAGCGAGTCTGGGAAGCGCTTTATCTTTCGCAGCCGGGCTGTGGCTCAAGCTACTGGGGCCTGGGCCGATGCCTTGCGCCAAAAAACTGGGCGTGAGCACATCCGCCCCTTGCGTGG
>TARA_R110001599_G_scaffold73389_5_pt1 | contig 10912 bp, 10 predicted proteins | sample TARA_R110001599 | Tara Oceans TARA_R110001599 (sample SAMEA4398360) | marine metagenome | biome: Polar Biome; feature: [MES] marine water layer (ENVO:01000295) within the mesopelagic zone...; material: water (ENVO:00002006), including particulate matter (ENVO:01000060) such as...... | reverse complement strand
GGTGGTTACGGAACTGATCACGCGATTAATTTTGAATAGGCACTTATGAGTGAAGGTATATCTTTATTAAAGTTGGATTAACTTATTATATCGTATTAAGCGTTATTATAAAGCTGCAATTCAAGTACTCGAACGCACTAAATGTGTATTATTGTGAACTCGACTATTGTTGCATTGCAGAATGAAAACTCCGCTTGAAAATTGAGTTTCAGAGATGTAGTTGGCAAGCTTGCCGCGGTCTAAGTTACATGCTTTAAGCAAGCACTTTTGATAGCGTCTTTATTGAGAAGGCAGCTGCTTGGCTGCTTTTTTGAAAATTTGTACAAGAGCGCCATACCTCTCAGACATGGCGCTCTTGTCGTTAATTACTCGTATCAGGCACTACCTCAGGCAAGGAAGTCCCACTGCACAGAATCAAGGTCGTGGCTGCGCATCTCATCTGAGAACATAAAGCCGTCCACTATCTCACTTAATGTGGCTTCAGCCATTTGTTCACTCCAGTACGCCTTACCGCTCTCATCTGCTTCGCGCCCCAACAGGCTTGTATAAAGCAAGTCTAGATAGTCGTCGTCCTCTTGCACTAACCGGCCCGATTCCTCCGAGTTCAGGATCGAAAGTGCCATATCTGCACGGCTCACCCCGTTGGCACTCTGCTGTGCCCAGTACTGCACGCCTTCTACATCTGCCTGGCGACCCAGCACCTGGGCATAAAGCCCGGTAATCCAGGCCAAGTCTTCATCGTAGCTCAAGGCCAACTCGTCGTCGGCAAAGGTGAGTGTCTCGATATTAATTAAGGTGTCGATATCCTCAGGTTCTGTCTTGGACTGCACGGTGATCACGCTGTGCTCCTGAGTGACCACATAGTCATCCCGGTTGCCCTCATAACTGACCGTGTCGGTGTCGCTGCCGCCGTGCAGCAGGTCGGCACCAGCGCCACCGAACAGTTCATCGTCGCCGCTATCGCCGAACAACCGGTCGTCGCCGCCCTCAGAGCCAATGGTGTCGTTGCCACCGCCGCCGTGCAGCTCGTCATCGCCAGCCCCCAACACAATGTATTGACTGGCATCATCACCAATCACCACGTTGTCACCGGCACCACCGCGGATAGTCGTAGCGCCGACAATACTGGCAAAATCGATATTATCGAGCTGGAGCTGGTTGCCTTGGGAAAGTGAGCGCACGTCGATCACAAATGCTTCCTGATGGCTATTGCCTGCGCCATCGTCGTCGCCGATACCGGTAATCTGAATGGGCGTACTGGTTGAGTTGCCGTTGTTGTCACTGATGACCAACGTGCGGATATCCAGCAGTGTGCCTTCCGGGCGGTTAGCGAGCCACTGCCCGGCCACACCGGTTTGCGCGCTCAAGTTAGCCGGTTGCTGTGCATCAATGCTGTTGATTAAATCGGCCAACGCTAGCTGTGGGTCAATCGCTGTGCGAGCCCCCTGGTTTACTAGGCTAACGCCACCGGGCAGCGTCGCGGTCACTTCGTTGGCGTTGCCACTGTTTTCTACCAGCTTGGCCGTACCGCTGCGGCTGCTGGTATTGGTAATCGTCTCGCTCACCGTTGGCTGGCCGGAGGGGGTACTCGGTTGGGGCTCGTCGGGGGTGGTCGGTTCTACCTGGATAGGGTCTGGGTTAGGCGAGGACTCGTTCACATTCGTCACTGTCACCGCTAGCGTTTGCGCGGTGGCGCCGCCCTTGCCGTCGTCGGCGGTCACGTCAACGTTGTAGATGTTATCACCATCGCTATCTGCGGGTGCTTCGAAGTTCGGTGCGCTGGTGAACGTCAGCGCACCGCTGTTGGCATCCAGTGAGAACAGTGCTTGGTCGGCGCCGCCGGTCAGGCGGTAGCTTAGCGTGTCGCCGTCGGCATCCGTGGCCGCCAGTGTGGTGATCGCCTTCTTGTTCTCGGCCACGCTCAACGTGGGGGAGGAGGTGAACACCGGGGCGTCGTTGGCATTGGTCACACTGATCGTCAGTGCCTGGGCAGTGCTGCTCAAGCGTCCGTCACTGGCGGTCAGGGCCAGGTCGTAGACGTTATCGCCATCGCTATCCGCGGGATTCTCAAAGTCCGGTGTACTGTTAAAGCTCAGCGCACCGCTGTTGGTATCCAGACTAAACAGCGCGGCATCGGTGCCGCTCAACGCATAGGTAAGTGCGTCGTTGTCCGGGTCGTTGCCGGTGGCGGTATAGACCGTGCCAGTGGTGTTTTCGGCCACGTTGATGCTGCTTGCGCCGCCCAGCGTCGGGGCTTCGTTCACATTCGTCACTGTCACCGCTAGCGTTTGTACGCTGGTGCCACCCTGACCGTCGTCTGCAGTTACATCAATATCGTAGACGTTATCGCCATCGCTATCTGCGGGTGCTTCGAAGTTCGGGGCGCTGGTGAACGTCAGCGCGCCGCTGTTGGCGTCCAACGAGAATAGCGCCTGGTCGGCACCGCCAGTCAGGCGGTAGCTCAGCGTGTCACCTTCGGCATCCGTGGCCGCCAGTATGGTGACCGCGGTCGCGTTCTCGGCCACGCTCAACGTGGGGGAGGAGGTGAACACTGGGGCGTCGTTGGCATCGGTAACACTGATCGCCAGTGCCTGAGCAGTGCTGCTCAAGCTTCCGTCACTGGCGGTCAGGGCCAGATCGTAGACATTATCGCCATCGTTATCCGCTGGGTCTTCAAAGTCCGGTGTACGGTTAAAACTCAGCGCGCCGCTATTGGTATCCAAGCTAAACAGCGCGGCATCGGCGCCGCTCAACGTGTAGATAAGTGCGTCGTTGTCCGGGTCGTTGCCGCTGGCGGTATAGACCGTACCCGTGGTGTTTTCGGCCACGCTGGTGCTGCTCGCGCCGCCCAGCGTCGGCGCTTCGTTCACATCCGTTACAGTGACCGCCAGCGTTTGCGCGGTGGTGCCACCCTGGCCGTCGTCGGCGGTCACATCAACATGGTAGACGTTATCGTCATCGGCATCCGCGGGGGTTTCGAAGTTCGGGGCGCTGGTGAAGGTCAGCACCCCGCTGTTGGCATCCAACGCGAACAGTGCCTGGTCGGTGCCGCCGGTCAGACGGTAGATCAGCGTGTCGCCGTCGGCATCCGTGGACGCCAGTGTGGTGACCGCTGTTGCGTTCTCGGCCACGCTCAAGGTAGGGGAGGTGGTGAGCACCGGGGCATCGTTGGTTCAAAGATGTGTGCTTCATTGATAAGGGCAAAAAGCTCTCCAACGTTTAACACGGAGCCTTTATCATCGGCTGCAGGCCACAAGGATCTTGGCTATTGAGGAAGACGTCATAAAAGGGCTTTGACATGGAGGACACAAGCCCTCTACACGGGTATGATACATTTATCAACAGCCACGCTATTCACGGTGGGAGGTAAAGATCATGATAACGGCTACCCACAATCTCCTTGTCCAGCACCTGCTGGATGTTGCCTTTGACCTGGCCAACAATGCCGGTCGGCTCATTCAGCGCATTGCGGATACCCGGGGAAATACCAAACCTGGGGACGACACCTTCCAGCGTCTTGTTCGTAACGCTCAGGTGTCCTTCGATCAGCTAGTGGAAGATGCTGATCAATACATTCTGACGGTCGAAGAGAGCGGTGATGCCCCGCTGGATTACCGCTCACTGGAAGGGCTTGCCGAACGTTTACGCACTATCGAACGCGAAGTTAAGCGCTTGATGAATCATTCTGAGACACCCAGCGATATCATAGTATCATTGGAGCAATGCGGTTTTCGCCGTTCTATTGCCAAGACCCGTAGTCGCATGACACTGGCAGCCCAAGTTTCCAAACAGCGGCAAGTGATCGCTAAGACATATGATACAACGGTTTCTCCGGCAGCCTATGCCGCCGCTGCCACGCTCATGACAGAAAAGCTGGGTGAGAAAGCGAGGCAGTCCGGTGATTGAGGTGGCGTTTCATCCAGAGACGGAACACTACTTCGACAGTATTGACACCACCTTTCCTGGGTTCAAGCAGGAACTGCTGGAGAGTTTCACTGACTATATAGCTTCCGGTAGGGAAGTCGTACCTGATTGCTTCGGTAATGATGCGCCCTATACGCAACCTTATGGCGCTTTTCGCGCGGGGTTGATGCATATCCACATTGCCGTCCCGCCGACGATCTTTCCTAAAAAGCGTCCCCAGGCTGACCGGAAATGTCCGCTGAACGCACCGGATCAAGACGCAGCCTTGGTTTACGTGCAAGGCGAACTGGAAGAAGACCATTACTGTTTGCTTGCCATTCTCTATCCAAACGCTCATCAGCAAGCAAGCGACAACCGCACGATCCCCTATCTCGCCCGTCTGGCTCAAGACTTCAAAGACCGACACTGAACTTTTGCATCCATCTACCCGGCAATCTACAGCGGTTAAAAGTTGCGTTTATGAAGGCACTCAAAACGCCGCATGTAGTGGTATGGGGCGCTCCTAGCGCCAAATCACTGCGCCAACGTCACCTCATCGCCAAAGGCAAGCCCCAGATCAGCTATCAGCAGCACTGCGTAAAATTTATCCATCAAAATCAAAGCGCCAATCCTCGGCGTCATCAAAGATGCAGGCGTGGCCATGCTACCGAGCCTGGGATATAGATCGGTTCATCGTAAAGGTAATATTTAAGCCTTTTTTAAGCGGTTTCCTTTAGAAAACGAGGTTTCCCGTTGGTTCGGAAATATCACAATGGCAATAAATAAAGATAAAACAAATGGTTAAGCGTATTTTGCTGGGGAGCTCACCGCAACTTCTTGACTATGGTCTCGCATGAATTCCGCACGCCGCTGGGTATCATGGCGGCGTCGGCGGATCTCATTGCCTGTAACTTGCCAGTAGATGATCAAGAATCAGCCGAGGAACTGGATCGCATCCACAGGGCCTCGCGGCGGTTAGGAAACTTGGTTGAGGGGTGCCTGGCGGACGATTGGCTGGAAAGCGTTTCACAGAGCCGCCGTTCAGGCGAGCTGGATGTCGGTGCCGTGCTGGCCGAACTGGCCAAGGAGTACAACGTGGTTCTACATGGGGCAGAAGAACCGCTCCGAGTAGATGCCGACCCCTATTTGCTGCCCATCGCCTTTTCCGCTCTGCTGGATAACGCCTGTAAATACACAGCCACGCCCGAGGGCGTCACGCTTTCGTGCCGCCAAGAGGGCAGGACCGTGGAGATAGCCGTACGTGACGACGGGCCAGGGATTGACCCTGCTGATGTGTCGCGCCTGTTCGAGAAGTTCTATCGCGCACGCCGCACTCAGCATAAACCGGGCGCCGGCCTGGGACTGCATCTGGTGCAGCGCATCGTTGCGCTGCACGAAGGGAGCGTTAAATTGGACCAAACCCATGGCACGATGTTTTGTGTCTCGTTACCAGTGCTTGAGGCTTAAATGGAGATTCCCATGTCCTCAATACGCATCGCGCTTGTGGATGACGAACCGGACTTTCGCCAGCCGGTGGCCCGCTACCTGCGCAAACGGGGGATGACGGTGTATGAGGTTGGCTCGATCGAGGCGTTGCAGCCCATACTTTCGGAGTTTGCACCGAACATCATCTTGCTTGATGTGGGCCTGCCCGGTGAAAGCGGCTTGGACGCGCTTAAACGCCTGCGCGAGGAAAGCAAAGCTGGGGTCATTATGGTGACGGCTCGTGGGGGGCTTGAAGAACGCATCGAAGGCCTCGACCGTGGCGCCGACAGCTATCTTTGCAAACCGGTGAGCATGCGAGAGCTGGAAGCCGTGGTGCTTAGCCTGTGGCGGCGGATTGGAAATGACGCAACGGCCGAGGCGGGCGCCGAAACGCCCAACGACCCAATGGCGGAGGAGTGGGTATTTGATGCCGAGGCCTGGGCACTTATCTCACCCGACGGCGAGCGCGCCCGGCTTTCCGCGGCAGAGTATGGCGTTCTCTCCCTGCTGACGGAGGTGCCTGGCAAGCCTGTGTCCCGCGATCACCTCTTTGTCGCCTTGAAGAAGCCACCGAGTGGACCCGATGACCGCAGCCTGGATGTACTGGTTTCCCGGCTGCGAAGGAAGTTTTCGACCTCGGCGTTCAAGCTTCCGATCCAGTCAGTTCGGGGGGTGGGCTACGTATTTCCCGGGCCGGTCTCGCGGCGCGGCTCGGTACCTGTGGTGAGCTGAGCTTATGTCGCCATTTGAGATTATTAGAGACCTCAAACATCTGCCTTGCGCCTAGATCGCCCTCTAGAGAAGATGTATTGGTGCTGGAATCTACAGCACCTGGTGCTGCACCCAGCCCTTGTAAGAGCTCGACTTGTCGGGCGAGGTGTGTCTGGTAAAGCGGAAGGCCGCCCTCAAAATAGCAGCATGGTTAGGCGTCAAAGTCCTCACCAGCCGCCTTGGCCTTCTAACAAACTGCGGGTGTTGTTATTTAACGGTAGGCGAAAATCGGCGCTGCCGAGCACCATAGCGTCGCCTGCTCTCACTACACGCGCACTTACGTAGACATAGTCCTGGCCTTGCGCGTAGGTGCCCATCAGAATGGAACGAGCGTTGTGCTGGGCGCTTAGGCGCTGCACTTGGCGGGAAAGAATTAACTCTCCCACACTCTCTTCAATAAACATGCTGTCGCGCATTTTGACTTCACGTACTTCCATACCCTGGCGCGAGAGTGCTGATGCCATGATTTCAGAGCTGATCCGCCCAAGCGTGGATGATTGGCTCAAATTGTCGATGCTGACAAAGGTAGCGGCAATCATGGGGCTATAGCGCGTCAGTTCCGGGTTGCTAGCGATCATCTGTTCGGCAGCGGTATGCACCAATTCAGAAAGGTCGGGTTCCGGTTCCGCAGGAGGGTTGTTAGCATTACCCAGCGTGCCGCAGCCAGATAGAAATAGTAGTGCCATGCTCATGACTGCAATACGGGTGACAGAGTGCGCGCGCCGTGTAGTGAAGAGTGTGTTCAGCATGAAATTACCACGTATCAGTAAGAGGAACGGAGGGTGTGGTAGGCGCCTGGGGCACACGATGTGGGGCATATTGACGACGATCGCCTGCATTAATGTAGTAAATGTTGGACGACGAGTAGACAATTCGTTCGCCATCGATAATCTGGGTCGTCACAATGATCTCTTCGTTACCGGTATAGGTCCAACTGCCGCTGGTGGTATCGGCAAGCATACCTGCAGGGATTAACGCCAGCGCTGGCTCGCTCCACTGATTAAAGGGAATGGTGGCCACGGCGATGCCAGCGGTTAGCGCAGTGAAAGCGCCTACCGGCGGGCGTACAAAATCGCGATCCCGATGTTCGACCACTTCGACATCAATGGAGATATTGGCGCTGTTGGCAGTGGGCACGGTAGTGAGGTTGGCGCCGCGTGAAACCAGCTCACTGGTAAGCAGCGTGCGAAAGCCACGCCCAAATTCACCGCCGCTGTAGGCGTGTAAGTCACCCGTGTCGGCTTCTGTGATATATAAGTCGCGATTGCGAACGCGCTCACGTTGCAAAATGCTGGTAGCTTCGTGACGTGCGAGCACATCCCAGTGATGGGCAGCCTGCATGCGTTGCTGCTCGGTATAGGGGTAAGTCGTAGCAATGGGCGCTTGTGATGTATTGGCATAGAAGCAGCCGCTGAGCATTAGGCTCGCCAGCCCCACGCTAACAGGACGTATGAAATAGGGTAAACGACATAATAGGGGACGGATGCGCACCTGCGGGTTCCTTTTTGCTACAAAACGGCTTTTGATAGACTGTTCGCTATGCTTAGTTTGCCATGCCTAATTCGACGTACCTAGCGCTAAGTGCCTAGTCCTAAGTGCTAGGTTCACAGTACTGGGTTCAAAATACATGATTAGATCTAAATAGCTAAATCGGCCAAGAGGTTCAAAACTTGAGTCAACTACCCCCGCCTGAAGGCGGGAGCTTGTGACAACACGCTGGGTTGACCAGGGAGAGCGGTAGCCAACCCGCTACGTTGATAACAGGTCGCCAAAACTCACCGGCAAGTGCTTCCTCAGCTTGCCGCTCTGAAAGGTCAGGATCATGCGGGCGCAAGGTAAAACGCCGAAGGTCTTGATCGCTGTTGGCAGCGCTATCGTCAGCAGGAGCCGGTTATCGACATTCCCGAGGGGAGACGGGGCGCACGCCTCGCGACACAAGACCCGTAAGGGTATTTACACAGGAGAAAATCGCATGGCGGTTTTCGTAATAGACAAACAGAAGCAACCGTTGATGCCGTGCAGCGAAAAGCGCGCCCGCTTGCTGCTAGGGCGCGGTCGTGCCGTGGAGCATAAGCGTTACCCGTTTACCATTCGACTGAAAGATCGGGTGGGCGGAGACATGCAGCCGCTACGCCTGGGCATTGACCCTGGCAGCAAGACCACTGGGTTGGCGCTGATGCGCGAAACCGACACTGAACAGCGTCATGTGCTGTGCCTGTTTGGGCTGGTGCATCGTGGGTACCAGATAAAGAAATCGCTGGAGCAGCGCGCTGCCTTTCGGCGTCGTCGCCGGTCGAAGAATCTGCGCTACCGCGCCCCGCGCTTTAACAATCGCACCAAGCCCAAAGGTTGGCTGGCACCGTCGCTGCAGCATCGCGTTGACACCGTGATGGCCTGGGTAAATCGGCTCAGTCGCTTGGCACCGATCACCGGCATCTGCCAAGAGTTAGTGCGCTTTGACACGCAACAGTTGGAAAACCCAGAGATTAGCGGCGTCGAGTATCAGCAAGGCACGCTGTTGGGCTACGAGGTGCGCGAATATTTACTGGAAAAGTGGGGGCGCGAATGTGCGTATTGTGGCGACACAGACACACCACTTGAAGTCGAGCATGTGGTGCCGCGTTCACGCAGCGGTTCGAATCGTGTCAGCAACTTAACGCTGAGCTGCCACCCCTGTAATCAGGCCAAGAACAGCCAGGCATTGGCTGACTTCTTTGCCCACGACAAGGGACTGCATCGCCGCTTGAAAGCCAATGGCCACACCGCTGCCATTCGACTAGAGCGGGTACAGCGCCAGCTCAAGCAGTCATTAAGAGATGCCAGCGCCGTCAACGCGACCCGTTGGGCGCTGTTCTCCGCGCTCAAGACCACTGATTTGCCGGTCGCCGTCAGCAGCGGCGGCCGCACCAAATACAACCGCCAGCGACTGGGCATCCCTAAAACCCACGGCCTGGATGCTGCCTGTGTCGGTGCATTTGACACGCTTCACGCTTGGCAGGTGCCTACCTTAACCATCAAGGCGATGGGGCGTGGCAGCTATCAACGCACGCGCCTGAACAAGTACGGCTTCCCACGCGGCTTTTTGATGCGACAGAAGCAAGTAAGAGGCTTTCAGACCGGCGACATGGTGCGTGCGATGGTGCCCACCGGCAAGAAAGCCGGAATGCATACGGGGCGTGTCGCGGTGCGTAAAACCGGCAGCTTCAATATCCAAACAGAACACGGTGCGGTGCAAGGGGTTTCGCACAACTACTGCACCGTGATCCAGCGCGGTGATGGCTACGGCTATCACCACACCCCCTCTATCAACCTAACAGGAGGAGCGGGACAGGCGGTGGCGTGATCCAAGTCGCCCTGCGGGCGACGCGCTCTCCCTCCTCGCACTAAAAGTACGAGGTATCCCGCGTAAAATCTGATGAGCGATAATACCAATGCTTGAAGATCACCGCGGCGGACCGCGCCATGATTCGCTGATGTCGGCTTATCATGAAAGTGATAGCAATAGCGGTTGGATGATTAGCTATCTGGATATCATGACGTTGCTGGTGGCTCTCTTCGTCGTCATTATCGCCGCAACAGGGGCGAACCATTCTGAGTGGTTGGCAGGCGATACAGCAATTGACGCTAGTCAATCGTCATCACCTTCGCTGGATATCCCTTTGCCTGAGTCGTTAGCTAACGCCATGCCTGACCGCGTTGGTAGTGCCGCCTGGAGTGGTGCAGGGCTGAGCCCGATGGCGGTGAGTGCGTCGCTGGGGGTGGCTGGCTTGCCTAAGCTGTCTCGGTTACCCCGGCGGCGCGTTAGCGTTGGTGTGCCACCTCTCTTGGCAGCACCGACGCCCGTTGAACCGGCCATTACCCTCCCTAAACTGCTAATGCCTGCGGGCAGTGATGATTTTTCATCGCCTCTGGCGGATTACATGGTGGTGTTAACTGACCGGCCCCCGGTAAATGTGCAGGTAGTCAGCGATGAGTCAGTGGCGGGTGCGCTTGCCCTGAACCAAGCGCTTTCCCAGCGCGTTGAGACGTCTACTTATCTGCCCGACCTGGAAGGTGTTGAAGTATCACGAGTGGCGGAAGGTATTAGCCTGCGGGTGCAGGATCAATTGCTGTTTCCTTCGGCGACAGCTGAGTTAACCAGCGACGGATCATCATTAGTCGGCAGTTTGCTGGAAACTATTCAGCGCTATGATGGTGAAGTGTGGGTGGAAGGCCATTCGGATAGTCAGACAATAAGCACCGATGAGTTCTCTTCCAACTGGGCGCTTTCAAGTGCGCGCGCCATCGCCATTGTTGAGGCGCTGGAAGCATCGGGCGTCGACGCCGAGCGCCTACGCGCCGTCGGTTTGGCAGCCACAAGGCCGCTGGAAAGCAACGCTAGCGCAGAAGGGCGGGCTCGCAACCGGCGGGTTGAGGTGGTTATTCATGTGGAATAGAAGCTAGCACTAAGATCGCCGTGCTTCGCTCAATGATGACATCTCTCTTTTACTGCATAAAAAAACCCGCCGGGGAAGGCGGGCATGAAAGGGCTTGGCTCACTGCAGCCCACTGGTATCAGGTGAGGGGTGTACAGGATCACCAGTGGGTACAGGTTGAGTATAGCTATTTATAAGGCGTTGCCAAGTGCTGTCTCAGTTTTTATAGGTTCTGTCTCATTTTTTAATAGGTAACGGCGCGACAAGTGCACTAATGTGTTTCATGCGCTATTTTGGTGCATTCAAGCTGCTTCTTTTTGGTGCTTGGACGTGTGGTG
>TARA_R110001599_G_scaffold79091_1_pt1 | contig 10913 bp, 4 predicted proteins | sample TARA_R110001599 | Tara Oceans TARA_R110001599 (sample SAMEA4398360) | marine metagenome | biome: Polar Biome; feature: [MES] marine water layer (ENVO:01000295) within the mesopelagic zone...; material: water (ENVO:00002006), including particulate matter (ENVO:01000060) such as...... | reverse complement strand
GAAATTATAAAACAAAACGATTTCGAAGAACCAACACACGAAGACGGATTCAAAACGGATCAACAATTGAAAGTGATTGATTCACAACGTGGATTAAATAATTTAAAAGTTAACAAATTAGTTTTTGAAGAATTAACGGGTTTGTCAAGTGAAATTGTAAACAATGCGAATGCGGATAAAATGTCAAACGTATTAATGACAATGTCAAATTTTTTGAATTCCAATATAACGGAAAACGAAACAATCGACGGCGAACAAAAAAGTTTCAAATACAAATCAAAAGAATATTTTTTTCCAAAATCAAAAATGACGGAATCAACATTTGGTGATTTCATAGAAACGGCGCAATTGGATATGTTAACCGAACAAAACAAGGCGGGAAAATTTGGAGTGATCGCGGAACAAATGGCAATTCTTTGTCGTGAAGTTGGCGAAGTTTACAACGAACAAAAGGTTTTGAAAAAATCAAAGTTGTTCAAAGGTTTGACAATGGACGTTGTTTGGAATTTCGTTTTTTTTTTGACGAAACAAACAAACATTTACAAGAAAAATTCCCGAACGTATTTAAAAGCGGAATCAGAAACGAAAATCGACACGCAACAAAAAATTGGGAAATTATGAAACCATATGGTTGGTTGAACACATTGTATGACGTTGCAAACACGGGGTTGTTTACAAAGCACCCAAACAACGCGATTGATTCAGTAAGGGCGGAAAATTTATTTGTCGTGTTTACTTATTTGTCGTGGAAGTCCGCACATAATGAATATGAATCCGAAGTTCGCAAATCGGTTGACGCGGAATCAAGACAAAAGACAAACGCAAAACGAAATAATAAAAGATAAAAAAATGAGTGCAATAACAAACACAAACCAAATTGTTGATCAAATGAAACAATATTGGATTTTCACAACAACATCGGGACAATTTTATTTTGGTTACCCATCGGAAGTTGACAACATACACAACAAACAATTTCCGTTAATGATTATGAACCCGCCAACAATGACATTGAAAGCGGAAAAATATAATAACAACGTTGTTGATATGCAATCGAATTGGACATTTACAATTTATGCCAATGTCCCGTCAACATATAATGTGACGGACGATTTAAAAATATTGGATTTGTGGGACACAATGGAAAATGATTGTTTGCGTTGGCTCGAATTATGGTGGCGTCATTTTGAAGCAATCGGAAATGATTTGGTTATGACATCACCAATGCAAATAACACGAATTAAAGAATCAAGCAATGATCGTTTATTGGGTTTAAAATGCACGTTGGGTTTTAACTTTTTCAGATATTGCAATATTGATAGAATATAATAAAAAATGAATTTACAACCGATTAACAACATTGCAACACAAATACAAATCATTTTAGGTTTGGAATTGTTGGCGTTGAAACGTAACGCGTCGGGCGCGTTAACAAATTCATTGTCACATCAAATCACGCCATCGGGTGAATTCGGTTTCAATATGCAAATTATGGGATTGGATTATTGGCGCGTTGTTGAATATGGAGTGAACGCAAATAATATTCCATATGACGCACGGACACGATCGGGTGCGGAAAATTCACAATATATCGCGGGATTAATGAAATGGATTCAAGACAAAGGGATTTCAAGTGACAACGACGTGATTCGTGGAATGGCGTTCGCAATAGCAACAAAACAAACCGCAACGTCACGTGGTGGTTTTGGTTTGGGAAATCCAATGGACAAACAAAAATTGGGATTCGTTAGAAAATCACAACCAAAGATCAACAAAGAATTGGAAAAAATAACACAAATTTATCAATCGGAAGTTGTCAAAATAATTGGTGACACATTCCAACCAAACATTCAAATTATTATTTAATATGGCAATAATTATACAACGTAAACCATTAACAAATTATTTGACGTCAACATTAGTTCCGTTACTTTTTCAAGTATTTGAAAACACGGCGGACACAACAAACATTGTTGCGCGTTGTTACAAAATAGATCAAACCACGGGTGTTGAAACGTCATTGGGCGGAAAATTTAGGTTGGCAAATGTCCCGAATGTAAATTATACATATCAATTTGACGCGTCCGAAGTGTTCAACAATTTGACAAAATACACGTTGTTTGATATGCCGAACAATCAACAATTGGGAAACAATAGTGGTGCGCCAAATTTATACAAAGTTTGGCAAGACGTCGCAACGTTTAAAGTTATTGTCAAATTTCAACGTGAGTATTTAGACGCAACAACGGGATTGATTGTTCTTGATCCAACCGAAGTTTCGTCAAGTGTTTTTTACGTTCACGAGGGCGTTCCCGATCGTCGATGGTTGACACAACGTGTTCGATCAAATGGTTCGGGCGGATCAATATTCAATTTTTTTCAATTTCGTTATGAATCCGACGTTAGGCGCAAAAGATGGTTCACAAATTATCCGATTCAATATAATTCGGGCGCATATCAAAGTTTTGTCAACATTCACGAAAACGAACAATATATGTTAATGTTTTACGGAAACCAACAAGGCGCGGGGGAAATAAGAATTCGAACATTTAATAAACCAAACGGCGAAGGCGTAACATTGGGAACACACACAATCACAACAACATCAAGTGAAAAAAACGTGTCCACAACGTGTGTTGGATTCCGTGACATTGTTAATGGATTCACCGCAAATGCGGGAACGGAAGGTGCAAATTTTGCAAATGTCAGATCATATAAGGTTGATTATTTAGTCAACGCGGGTGGTGGAATTTCACCATATATGGCGACGGAATATGTTTTTAACGTTGATCGTGGTTGTTTGAAAAACAAAGGTTATTTAAGATTTTGTTTCAAAAATTCAATGGGCGGATATGATATGGTTTCGTCAACGGGAAAATATAAAGAAGGAACAAAAAACAAATTTCAAAATTTCGAACAAACATTGGGTTACGAAAATTGGAAAACACCGATGGCGTTTGGAAATTCAAATTGGGCGAATGAATCAATCACCGAATATTCAGTTAGCACACAATTTATGAAACCCGAATATGCAAAGCATTTTTCGGAAATGTTTTCGTCAACACAAGTTTATTTAAGAGTTCCGAACGATGGATATTTGCAAGTTGAAGAAGTGGACATCGCACAATCAAACCGCGAACAACCATATTATTTTGTTCCAATTGTTATAACACCCGCAACCGCCGTGTTTGACGAAACGACGGATAATTTAACACAATTGAAATTCAAATTTACAAGGGCGGTAAACCAAAGACAACCACGTTATTAAAACAAAAAAGAAATGGCGCAATACACACCAAACATTCAATTTATAATTAAAAAATCCAATCGGGACATTTACGATTTGGACATTACAAAAATAACGGATTTCCCGTTGGCGTTAACTTATTCAATTAAGGACGTCCAAGATCCGTCGTCATCAAAAGGTTCATTCTCAAAAACATTTTCGATTCCCGCAACAAAAAACAACAATACAATTTTACAAATGTTGTTTTCCGATTCACTTTATGATTCGTTTCAATATATCGAAGATTATGACGCCCAAATTTTTATTGACGGATTAATTGTTTTGCAAGGTAAATTCCAAGTAAAAGGAACAACATATAATGGACACCCGAAATCGTATGAATGCAACGTTTATGGTGAAAATTTTAAATGGGTGAATGCGTTATCGTCATTGAATTTGTGTGACATTGATTTTACGGCGGGAAACTTTTTTCCAAACGCACCCGCAACCGCAACGTTCGGACACGACGCAATCGAAGACACGTGGCAATTTGGACAAGCGGGTGAAACAATCGGTGGTGTTCAAACGCACATTGTTTATCCATTAGTAAACACGGGAAAATGGAATTATACGGACGCGGGAACGGCGTTTGTTAGTCCGTCGGATATGACACCCGCATTTTATTTTTATAATATGATTAAGTGCATTTTTGCACAACAAGGTTACACATTGGATTCCGTATTTTTTGAAACGGAATGGTTCAAACGTTTGGTTTCTTTTTTGCCAAAAGAAGATTTCGTCAATCCCGACACATTAATTTCCGATTATTCATTCGAATATCAAAACGGAACACCAACGGATTGGAAAACGCCGTTAAATTATAACGATCCGACATCGTCAAACAATTGCGGTGCGGTTGTTGGCAATAATTGGCACGGGCAAATGACGGGTTTAACATTGGTTTGTCCAACGTGTGATCCACAAGGTTTGATCACAACACAACAATTGACGCCAAATTTTGACGTTTTAAGTCCGTGGAATTTTATGGGCGCGTCGTCGGTTGCATTGCCAACGTTGGCGGGTTGGTATTGGGGTTGTTATGGAACGGGGAATTCGTCGTTTGGACGTTTGCCGTGGAATCGTCCGAATCCGTGTGGTGGTGGGAATCAAATTGTTGGTATGGATTGGAGTTGTGTTTCTTGTGATATTACACAAGGGAATTCGACACAATCCATTCAATTAGACACATCAACATTCCAAACAAATTTTTTGGGGACATACGAATTCAACGGATCAATGGAATTGGAAATGAACAACGCATATGAATTGAACGATCCCGTGACACCTTTTGATTTGCCAACGAACGCGGGTGGTGGTGCGCAATCAGTTTACACACAAGGAACGGGAGAAGGTGGGACGACGGCGGATTGTATTTCGGGCGGACAAGATCCCGACGGAACATTTGAAACATACAAATATGGAATGACATATATTTTCAATGTTTATTTAATTCATTATAAGCATTCGACGGGAAAATATCACGTTGTTTCGTCACAAAGCGATCGAAAATACAATCCAAACAATCCAAGCGCACCCGCATATTATTGTGATTCATACCCGTTGGGAAATACAAATTTAAAATCAACATTGGGATTCGTTGGTGTTCAAATTGATATATTACACGCCAACGACAAAGTGTTTGCATATGGTGAAGTTCAATGTGAAAAATGGGAATATGCGGACGCAACATTTTTTGGATATGAAAATGTAGTTGGATTAACACAAATGAAATATAAATGTAATCGACAATATTTCAAAGGAAATTTGACATCGTCATTAATTGACGGCGGGGACATTTCATTGTCGCAAATTTTGCCGTGTGACATCACACAATTAAGTTGGATCAATGGTTTAACGGGATTGTTCAATTTAATGTGGGAATCGGACGAAGTTTCAAAGACAATAAAAGTTGAACCGCGCGATATGTTTTTCAATCCAATATCAAATGCGATTGAATGGACGGACAAATTGGACGAATCAACGGATCAAAAGAACGAATATTTATATGACGCATTAAAACGGAATTTGTGTTTCACATATGAAAATGACGGAACGGACGGATTTGTTGAAGAACGAAACCGAAGGAAGGGACAAAAATGTGAATTGGGATCGGAAACATTGAATTTGGGTGAATTGTATATTAACGAAGAACAAAAGATCGGATCGGATTTTTATTCACCAACATATATGTTTTACGACAAAACGATTTCAAATAATAATGGAACATATAAAGTTCCGTTCGTTCCCGTGATTCATTCGGATTATTCCGCAATTTGGGGTGCAACAACAAACGCGGATTTGCCCGAAAAAAACAATGAATATTCACCACGAATTTTGTGTTGGTATGGATTACAACCATTGAACCAAGAAGACGGAATCACAAATTCAAACATTTGGCGTTGGGGTTATGACAACAATTCGTCACCATATACAAATAAAACAACATATCCATTCGCGGGTGTTTATTCGGATCAAGTCGGATCATTGGGGGGAACATTGACAATCAATGGTGTTGATTATGACGCGCCGTCATTATATTTTGAAAATTCAGAAATCAACGCGGTTTCAACCGCACCGCCATATGACGTGACGTCGGGATTATATGAAATGTTTTGGGAAAACAATATTTTGTCATTGATCGAACGTCCAATAATTAAAAAAGCGTTGTTCAAATTAACCGCAAAAGACATTTCGGAATTAGATTTTAAAAAATTAATCCATATAAAAGGGAAACAATCCGACACATATTGGATATTAAACAAGATCACGGATTTTCAAGCGGGACAAAATAAATTGACACAAGTTGAATTATACGAATTTAACAATGTTCGTCCAAGTAAAATAAAATTTCCATATATCAATCAAGGTTGGGGACATAACGTCACGCACCAATGGACGGATCACGTGGCGGAATTAGTCAATCACGGAATTACAAAAGTTCCGAACAACGAATTAATCACGTCGGGAAATTTGGGCGTGTATAGTCCAACAAAAATTCCATTATTAAACGTCGGCGTCCAATCGGATTCGTTGCCAAACAAAGTTGTTTCATTCGATCCAACAAATTATTTTGACGATGGCGGAAAATTGATTTCAAACGGATTTTTAAATTCATCAAATATTGGAAAAAACAACAACATCAACATTGGTTCAATTTCAATTGGAAATAATATTAAAAACACAAAGAACAATCAAATAATTTTGGGCGAAGGAAACAACGTCCGTTCAAATTTGCCGTTTGCAATAACACAAAACAATTCAACCGCATTTGCAGTTGACACAACGGGAATGATTCGTGAAGGTGGCGGGGGAAATGTTTATTATGAAGACGCAACAACGGGTGAATTCAAAGAAATTATGACGGGCGTTCCCGAAGGTTCACCATTTGGTGGGGGACGTGAAAAAATAGTTGATCCAAATTTTGCAAATGATTTAAACGATTACACAACATATGGAACAACAAGCGCAACGGGCGGAATTGCTACAATTGGCGCAACGGCGAATTCGGGAATTTCTCAAAGCGTTTTAACAACGGGCGAATCATTCAATGTGAAAATTGTTTGCACGGCAATTAATGGTGTTGGTATTGTTGAAATCGCGGACGATTCGGGAAAAACAATTGAACGAATTACGGCGGTTGGAACAAAAGAATTTTCGTTCACACACACGGACACAAACCCAAATTTAATTTTAAGAGGGTTAAACAACGCATTGTTTAGTGTTTCGGAATTTTCAGTTAGAACAACACGATCACAAACATTTCATTACACACGATTGGTAATATTTGATCAACAAACAACATTTTAAATATGACGACAATAAGCACAATATTAGACATTCAAGTTACGGGAACGGATAAAATGGCGCAATTAAAAAACGCGATCGATAACACGTCCGCCGAATTAAAGCAATTTAAAAGTGAAGGGCAACGAACGGGTGAAACATTAAAAGAATACAACGCCCGTGTTGTAACGGCGGAAACAAAATTAAAAGGATTACGCGGTGAATTGAACAAAGGCAAAACCGAATTAATAAAAAACGCAAAAGCCGTAAACGCAACCGATAAATCTTATAATTCATTAACCGCACAAAACGCGAAGTTGTCCGCACAATTACGGAAATTGTCCGATCCGTTAGGTAAAAACAAAGCGGAATTCGAAAAATTAAGTGCAAAAATAAAAGTCAACACCACATCGTTAAAAGCGATGGACGCGCAAATGGGACGAAACCAAAGGAACGTCGGAAATTATAAACAAGCGATCACAAGTGTTGCAACGGCGGTTGGTGGTGCGATTATAGCATTCAAAACATTTCAACGTGTGTTGGGAACGTTTGTCGATTTTGAATTTCAAATGAAACAAGTTGGTGTTATTAGTGGCGCAACCGCCGAAGAATTGGAATTGTTGTCGAATAGCGCAAAAGAATTGGGCGCAACAACCGCGTTCACGGCGGGTGAGGTTGCGGGATTACAAAAGGAATTGGCAAAGTTGGGTTTTGATCCAACCGAAATTGAAGCAATGACGGGTGCGACATTGGATTTGGCGTTTGCATTTGGAAACGATATTGCGGAAACGGGGGAAATTGTCGGTGTTGTTTTAAATTCTTATAAATTAGAAGCGTCCGAAGCAACAAGGGTGACGGACGTTTTGGCGTCGGCGTTTAGTTCAACGGCGTTGGATTTACAAAAATTTAATGTTGCATTCCCAAAAGTTGGTGCGATTGCGTCACAATTGGGTTTTAGTTTAGAAGGAACAACCGCGTTGTTGGGTGAGTTAGCAAATTCGGGATTGGAAGCGTCAACGGCGGGAACATCGTTAAGATCAATATTTTTAAAATTAGCGGATTCGAATTCGGCATTATCACAAGCGTTTGGGGGATCGGTTACGTCAATTGATACATTGTTACCCGCATTGAATGATTTGTTCGAAAGTGGCGCGAACGTCGAAGAAATGTTAGGTTTAACGGACAAACGTTCGGTTACGGCATTCGCAACGTTAGCAAGTGGCGCAAAAGAAGTTTCAGTTTTGACGGATTCATTAGAAAATTCGGCGGGAACGGCAAAAGAATTTGCGGACGTTATGCGTGATTCATTAAAAGGATCATTGGACGAAGCGTCGTCAAGTGCAAACGGATTTGTGATTGAATTGTTCGAAGCATTAGCACCCGCAATTGAATTAATCGTTGACGGAATCGCGTTATTATTTAACGGATTGTCAAAATTAATTGAAAATTTCAAAGCAATTGCAATTGGTGTTGGCGCATATACGGCGGTTGTGATTGCGTCAACAATTGCACAACAAGGATTCACCGCGTCAATATTAAAATCGGGGTTTGTGACAAAGGCGTGGAATTTAATTGTTAAGGGTGCAAGGGCATTACAAGTTGCGTGGAATTTTGCAATGTCGGCAAATCCAATTGGATTGTTGGTTGGCGCATTAGCAACGGGAATTGCAATTTTAATGTCGTGGAACGACGAAACGGAAAGTGGCGTTGACGTTCAAAAGGAATCAAACGTTGAAACCAAAAAAACAATTGGGTTGGAATCTAAATTGTCGGACATAAGAAAAAAGAACGGCAAACAACAAGCGGACGAAATCGCACGATTAAAAGCATTATCGGGACAAATCAAAAACGCAAATTTAGATTTAAAAGAACGTGAAAAAGCATTAAACGAATTCAACAAATTAGCGGGAACAAACATTTCAAATTTACAAGACGAAAAAACAATTGTTGCACAATTGGAATCGAGTTATAAAAATGCGGTTGACGCAATCAAAAGAAAAATCGTTTTACAAGCGTCCGAAGAATCAATCACGGAATTAATAAAAGAACAAGTCATTGCGGAAAAAGAATTGGCAAAAGCAAAAGAAGAAGCAATCGCACCAAATGAAACATTGTTAAAAATAAACAATGACATATTAAAGTTGGACGAAGAACGACAAAAAGTTGGCGCAAGATCAACGGCGGATTTTATCGCGGATAGTGAAGAACGATCAAACGCAACAAGAACGGAAAACCAAATAATGTCGGATTTTTATTTTGAACAAGCGCAAAACGTCAACACGCGGGGTTCAAATATTAGTGCGAACACCGCTTTAATTGTTCAAGCATTAGAAGAAGAAGCAACCGCAGTTGAACAAAACGCAACGGCAACGGAACAATCCAATTTGTCAATTACAAATTCAGAAGAAGCCGTTATAAGTATAATAAAAGATAAAAACGACGCACAAAACAATGCGGATATATTTAACACACGTCTTTTAGTGTCATCAACAAAATTGGAAAACATAAACAAACAAATAAAAAAAGTTTATGCGGATCAAAATTCAGTTTTGGCGGGATTAAGTCAAACCACAAACACACATTCATTTGCGACGGGAAATTTAAAAACCGCTTATCAATTATTAAAAGACGAAGTCAAAGGATTTGAAGAAGAATTAACAAAACAAATTGTTATTGGTGAACAAGCAAAAACGGCGTTTATAAATTCCGAAGAAGCGCAAACATTAAGTGTCGAAGAACGCGCAAAACGAATTGGAGAAATTGAATCGCAAACCGCAATCAAAGTAACAAAGGCAACAAACGACGTAATAAAAGCAAAAAAAGATTTAAAAATTGTTGACGATGAAATCGAAAAACAAAACAAAATTGTTAATAAGGGCGTCGAAGATCAAACAAATAAATTATTGGAATTGCGCGACGCGGGACAAAAGGTTATCGACGCGGACAAAGAACAATTAAAAATTTTACAAGATTTACAAGACGCGGGTGCGGACGTTGCAAAAGAACGAATTTCATTGGCGTTAAAAGTTGCAAAAGCGGAATTGGATTTGGCATTGAAAACGGCGGAAGCGTCGGGAATTTCAACCGATCAACAAATTGCAGACATCAAACGATTAAAAGGACAAATCGAAGAATTTGAAGTTGCATTAAAAAATGACGGCGCGTCGGGCGGATTCTTAAAAGGTGCAATTTTTGGGACGAACGAAGAAGGCGGAATTTTTACGGGTGAAGAATTGATCGGTGCAATTGATATGACATTGTCACAAGTCACGGACGTTATGGCGTCATTTAATGCGTTGCAACAAGAACAATTGAACACAAAATTGGGTGTCATTGAAAAAGAAAAAGCAACCGAAATTGAAGCATACAAAGAAACGGCGGAATTCGCGTCAATGAGTAGCGAAGAACAAGCGGACGCAATCGAACAAATAGAGAAAAAACACGACGACAAAATGTTGGCGTTAAAAATCGAGCAATTTGAAAAAGACAAAAAATTACAAACCGCCAATGCAATTATAAGTGGCGCACAAGCGGTGATGGGAATTTTAGCGGGAACGGCAACGAATAATGTTATTGCGGACGCAATCATAAAAGGTGTTATGATCGCGGGTGTTGTTGCAACAACGGCGTTTCAATTAGCAACAATAAAAGCACAAGCACCGCCAACGGCGGAATTGGGGGGTGTTATGGACGATTCATTTTTCAAAATGGGCGGAATGGTTCACGGACGATCACACGCACAAGGTGGTGAAAAATTTAGTGTTGGCGGACGTGTTGCGGAATTGGAAGGTGGCGAAGCGGTGATCAATAAAAGATCAACGGCAATGTTTAAACCTATATTGTC
>TARA_R110001599_G_scaffold84084_4_pt1 | contig 10918 bp, 7 predicted proteins | sample TARA_R110001599 | Tara Oceans TARA_R110001599 (sample SAMEA4398360) | marine metagenome | biome: Polar Biome; feature: [MES] marine water layer (ENVO:01000295) within the mesopelagic zone...; material: water (ENVO:00002006), including particulate matter (ENVO:01000060) such as...... | reverse complement strand
GCTTCACCCCTGACATTGTCAGGACGGAGAAATCCTATTACATAATCAGAGTTTAATTTTTTATCAGATTCTGAATAGCGCTTCTAGAAAACCCATGTTCTCTCCTTTCTCTTTCATTACCAGCATAGGGATGTCATGGTTGCTGTTTACTAGTTTTTCGGCAACGCTTCCCAGTAATACCGCTGCAGACCTAGATCTTCCTCTACTTCCTACTATCAATAAATCTGTTTTAATAGAGTGGGCAAAGTCCATAATATTATCGGCCTCATCTTTTTTATCATGAAGGATAAATGTGCACAATAAGTCCGGGAGATCATTTTCTTCCAAGAAGGCTTTAAAATCTTTTTTAGCATTCTCCAGCATAATGGTAGCAAACTCCTCGAAGGTTTTACCCGTTTTGCTATAGCCACTAGGTACTGTATACATGTGGCAGCATTGTAAGGTAGCATTGGTTTTTTTACTTATTTCTAAGGCTAACAAAATGCTGACTTTTGAATGCTTTGAGAAGTCTATAGGGAGCAGAATATTGTTTATCTGCCCTGTTGGTGGAGTCTCTGGAAGTAAGAGTACTGGTCTTGGGTATTTTTGGGACAAGTTTTTAACCAAGGAGTCAGAAGGGGTTTTTCCCTTTTTTCTACCCATAATTAAAAGGTCTGTCTCTTTGATGTTGCACCAGCGAAGCATGCTTTCTTGGGGATTCCCTTCTTTTACGATGATTTCAAAATCGAAATCTAATTCAGGCTTGGTTTTTTCAATTTCATATTGAATTTGACTTTCAATGGTTTCATCTAACGGCGCTAATAAATCCGGATAAGCAGATGTTACCTCATTGGGTAGTATTAAACTCTTCGAAAAATGAATAAAATATACTTTTTCTATATCCAAAATAGGGACAAATATCTTTATGTTAGAGATCAATATCTCATCTAAATGAGATAAGTCTAACCCTACCATGACTTTCTTGAATTGCTTCATTGATCTTACCTTTAAATCAGTTTTGCGTTTGAATTGTGAATATGGTAAAATTTTATGAATTTAACTTTTTGATAGCTTCTTTGAAAGAAGTTTTTATTCAAATACTAAAAATAATGCCAAATTGACTGATTCACTAAGATCAAATCATTTAGCTAAATTATTGTCATGCCAAAAGTAATGGGGAAATATTTCCTTGCCATTGTACCCGATGAACCAATAAAGGGAGCGATTACAAGTTTGAAGGAGGGTTTACAAGCATCTTTTGGAATCAAGTACGCCCTTAAGTCGCCTCCGCATATTACATTGAAGATGCCATTTGTCCACAATGAAAATAAGGAAAAAGAGCTTCTGCAAACATTAGGGAGGTTTTTTCTAAAGGAGAAAAGTTTTTCTTTGTCGCTGGGAGGGATAGGGGCATTTGGGAATAGGGTAGTCTTTATGAAGGTAAAGTATCCTCCTGAACTTAAGCATTGTCAAGAGCGCCTTAGGGATTTTACAAAAACTGTCCTAAAAAAGAACATTGAGTTAAGTGATGCCAATTATCATCCACATATGACATTGGCTTTCAGAGATTTTAAAAAGGATCAATTTGAGCCTGTGATAGAGTACTTGAAAATGAATAATATAAGGTACCAGTTCATGGTTAGTCAGGTGGCTTTGTTAAAGAAGGTTGATGGGTATTGGGTAGTTTTAGAGTACATTAAGTTGTCCTCCTGAGCATTAATAATTGAGGATGAGGGAGCTTGCATTAGGTAAGGGAGCGTTCCCATTTATTACTTATCGAATTATTTTCAAATTTTTTTAAAAATAATAAAATTCTGTATTTGGGTTGATTACTTCTATATAATACTGAAAAAAGATTTTACATTTTTTTATCGATATACAATTTCATAGAATATGTTTTATTAAAAATAAAATAACCATATAATATTTTGTTAAATATTATAATTTAGAATGATAATTAATTTACATGAACGGGGAAAATAATGTTTTAATAAAAAATGTTATATTTGTACATTTTAAAATTATAAAAAAATAGAATATTAACTGAATAGTAACAAGTAAATAATATTATTCAATTATTTTTTTCAGATTCAAAAAAGTAAATTTTTATTTCGTCTAATTCCACAAAATATTTTGGTTTTAATATTGCATTATCAGTTATATATCATTTTGTTTTTATAAATAAATTGATGGATTTTTGCATTATAAACATTGTTAAAAAACCTTAATCTATTATTAACTATGAAGCGAGTTTTACTTAGCTTAACATTTTCCATGTTAGCGGTAATCTCTTTAATGGCCCAGAGCAGGGTGGTATCGGGAACGATTACCTCTGAAGATGAGCCAAATGGGATACCTGGAGTGAATGTGAGTGTTAAAGGAACGATGGTTGGAACCATTTCAGATATAGATGGTACCTATACCTTGACGATTCCTGAAGGATCAAATGTATTGTCATTTAGTTTTGTTGGGTTTATGACTCAAGAAAGAGTAATTGACAATCAAAGCCAAATTGATGTGTTTTTAGAGCCTGATGTAAAAACATTAGGGGAAGTAGTTGTGGTCGGATATGGTACCCAATCCGCTAAAATGTCTGTTCAAAGTATTTCTAGTTTGGACAATTCTCAAATAGAAAGAATGCCAATTTTTACTGCTCAAGAAGCCTTACAAGGGCAGGCAGCAGGTGTACAGTTGACTGGTACTTCTGGTGTAGGTGGTGCGCAGCAAAACATAAGAATCAGAGGGGTTGCCTCCTTGACGGCTGGAGGTTCACCACTATTTGTAGTGGATGGAGTGCCTTTGAATGATGGCAGTAGTGGAGATTATGGTAATGAATCAGGGGCTGTTGCGCTTAATCCTTTAATGGAGCTTAACCCAAATGAAATTCAGTCTATTTCTGTATTGAAAGATGCATCCGCAGTAGCAATTTATGGTTCTAGAGGTGCGAATGGCGTCATTCTTATCGAAACCAAAAAAGGAAAAAGTGGCGCCTCAAGGATCAATGTGGACTTTTATAGAGGGGTGCAAAACCCAACTACACTTAGGCCTTATATGTCTTTACAGCAATACAATCAGTATAGAGCTGATAGATCTGGAAATCCTGTAAGTAGTTTTCCTCAAACAGGTTTTGATTGGCCAGAAGCTGTTATTGAGCAGGGAAAAATTTCTAATCTGAATGTTAGTGCATCAGGAGGAAGTGACAATACTACCTACTTTATTTCAGGTACTTACTTTATGCAGGATACTTACGCTTTAGGAAACGAACTGGATAGGTTTAACGGAAGGTTAAACATGACACATAAGTTTTCTGATAAAGCAAGATTTGGAGCCAATGTAGGTTTAGCAAAAACTTACAATGATAGAATTAATTCGGACAATAGTACTTTTGCTCCTTTAACTTCTGCCTTTCTACATTTGCCATACAATAAGCCATTTGATGAAAATGGCAATTATACAAGACTAGGTTTTGTCCCTAACTTATTGGCACTTGCTGATTTGGCTCAAACGGACTACATCACGCGTAGAACAACAGCCAATACTTATTTTGAATTTGATATTCTTCCTGACTTGACTTTCAAAACGGATTGGGGAATTGATCAGATTCAAACAGAAGAAACCATGCGCTATCCAGATATCATTGAACCTACTGGTCAAGGATATAAAAGGATAATTCAAGATTACAAATGGTTGAGTACAAATACCTTGAACTACCAAAAATATTTTGGTAATGACCATTATTTAGGAGCGCTTTTAGGTTATTCTTATGAGCAATCAGATTTTGCGAGTATGACTGTAGAAGGTTCAGGTTTTGTGAGTGATAAATTGCCTAATGTGGCTTCTGCAGCAACACCTACTATTACAAGTGCAACTGGTACTGGATGGAAACTTGCTTCTTACTTTGCAAGGGTAAACTACCGATATAAAGACAAATTGTTATTTGAAGGAAGTGCAAGAAGAGATGGCTCATCAAGATTTGGGATGGACAATCGTTATGGTAACTTCTGGGCTTTATCCGGTGGATGGGTTCTTTCAGAAGAGAAGTTTTTGCAAAACAATAGCTTCTTGGATTTCCTTAAAGTCAACGCAAGTTATGGTACTGCAGGAAATGACAGGGTAGATAATTTCGCGTCCTTAGGCCTGTACCAGGCAGGAAGTTTAGGTGATTATGGTGGTAGTCCGGGTATTTACCCAAGCCAGCCAGCCAATCCGACTTTAGGATGGGAGGAATCTGCACAGTTTGATTTTACTTTGTATGCTACTATGTTCAATAGTAAACTTGACGTAGAAGCTTCAGTGTGGAACAAACGTACTACAGGTTTATTATTAGATGTACCTATCCCTTATACTACAGGATACACAAGTTATGCGCAAAATGCAGGTACTATGCGTAACCGAGGAATAGATTTAATGATAAACTCTTTGAATGTTCAGTCATCAGGGTTTGAGTGGAGAACGATTTTGAACGTAGGCTTCCTTGAGAATGAAGTGCTTGACCTTCCTGGAGCATCTGAGGATAGTGAAGGTAGAAAATTTGTTCAAGGATCATCTAGTCAAAGAGCCATTGAAGGGTACTCTGTTAACACTTTTTACCTAGTGAGGTATAATGGGATTAATCCTGAAACAGGCGAAGCTGAGTGGTTAAATGCAGACAATGAACCTACGACTACATACAGTACCAATAACAGAGAAATTATTGGATCTGCTATTCCAAGAATTTCAGGTGGTTTGACCAATTCCCTGTCTTATAAAGGGCTTGAGCTTTCTGCTCTATTTACTTTTACTGAGGGAAACTACATTATGTTTGATGACCTTAGGTTCTTGTATAATCCAAACAACCTGAACTCGTTTAACCTTGATCCTCAATTGTTGAATTATTGGACAGAGGACAATAGGAATAGCTTTGCTCCTAGATTAGACGGTGATACGCAGTCTAATTTTGGTCAAAGGTCAACCATTCACTTAAGAAAGGGGGATCATATTCGACTTAGAAATCTGTCACTTACCTATAATATTCCAGCTAATATTCTGGAAAGAACAAAGGTGTTAAGAAGCGCTCGAATTTATGGGATGATGCAAAACATGCTTACTTTCTCAAGTCTTGAGGATGGCTTAGAGCCTGAAATTAGCGGTAACGGTAGTGACAACCAAATCCAAGGAGAATCCTTCTTTACTCCTGCTCAGGCTAAATCATTTACTTTGGGTGTTTCATTAGGATTCTAAAAAAGCTTAACAATGAAAAATTTAAAAACATTATTATTTATAGGATTGTTGGGAAGCCTTTTCTCTTGTGAAGATTTAGAGATTGATCCCCAGCAGTCGCTTTCGACAGAACTCGCTTTTGCTGACAAACAAGCAGTAGAAGGGTCACTTCTTGGCGTGTATTCTTTGACCCAGGAATGGGAGGTATTTGGCTCTTTGCCACAAGTAATTGCAGACTTTCAATCTGATAACGTGAAATTCATAGGCTCTTTTCCTACGCTTCAGGAAATCAGTATCTATACTACCCAAGCGGACAATGTTTCGATCAGGGATTTATGGAAAGCGCATTACCGTGCAATTTTAGCAGCAAATGCAGTTGTTGCCTTTACCCCTGATTCACCAGATGAATCCTTGACAACAGAAGAAAGAAATCAGTATGTTGCTGAAGCAAAATTCATGCGTTCCTTATTGATGTTTCAATTGGTTAATCTTTTTGCTCAGCCGATAAATGTAGGAGGGGAAGATGCCTTGGGTGTTCCGATTGTTACGGATGCGTTTTCGGGAGAAATTGTTGCTTATCCTAGAAATACGGTAGGAGAGGTCCATGATTTCATTATCAATGAACTCGAAGGTATCGTTGCAGATTTGCCTGAATCTTACGAAAGCTCTGCCTTCACTAGAGGAAGGGCCACTAAAGGTGCTGCAAATGCTTTGCTTTCAAGAATTCACCTTTATAGAGGAGAGTGGCAGTTGGCTGCGGAAAAAGCCAAAGCAGTTTTAGACGCTGATGCAGTTTATGGGCTTGCTTCCAATTATAGTTTTTGGGGAGAAAACAACAGTGAATATGTGTTTTCAATTCAAAACTCTGAGATTGATAACGGAAGAACTGGCTCAGGGGGTTGGGGCTCCTATTATAACTCTGCTGAAGATGGTGGAAGGGGAGATACGCCGTTTTCTGATTATCTAATAGCGGCTTATTCTGATAATGACAAGCGGATTACCAATCTTTCAAAAGAGAACGTAAATGCGGAGGGAGTTTCTTTATTGTATACTACAAAGTTCCCTGATGTAGTTACTCATTCTGATAACTCTCCGATTATAAGGACTACGGAAGTAGTGCTAAACAGAGCCGAGGCATTGGCCCAACTTGATGGTATCAACAATGAATCTTTAGACTTGATCAACGAATTGAGAGAGAGAGCTGGACTTGATGCGTTAAATGCTAGTGACTTCGCAAACAAAGAAGCTTTTATTGCTCAAATTCTTGAGGAAAGAAGAAAAGAATTGGCTTTTGAAGGGCATAGGAGAATGGATCTGCTTAGGAACAATCTACCACTTAGACCTGAGAGTGATACCTACTTTGACGATTCTAAGCCTGGACAAAATAGAACCATACTTCCAATTCCTCAAAGAGAATTAGACATTAACACAGGTTTGATTCAAAATCCTGGTTACGAATAAGTTTATTAATTGAATCTAGGCTATCCAATAGAGGTTGAAATACTTGTTCTCGGTCGGGTATTTATTGTTCCAATAATTAGATAGTTTATTGCCTATTAGGATTGAAATGGCCACTCTCATTAATTGGGGGTGGCTTTTTTCTTTATTTTGAATGAATTAATTCGTTTGCGGCCTTTCAGTAATCTTAGTCCAGTTTAAGCGTGCCACTAAGTTTGTCCTTTCTAGTGATAAGGCTTTTGGGTTGCCGATTTTTGTAAAAATTCACAATGTTTTGCTGGGTGGGAAAGTCATCTATGAGAATAGAGTTATGAATATTGATCTCTAAAGGATCTGGTATTTTTTCTGATTCCATATAAAACCAAGCAGCATCTTCTTCTATTTCATAGCCCAGATAGGTGAGTTTAACTTTCTTTCCATTGACCTCCAGCTTGTTGTTGCTTAGAATATATTCCTTAATCAAGCTTTCTAATTTTTTTGAATCCGCTGGTTTAAGGAAATTCACCTGGTCTCCGGATGCAATAGTCAATGCTTCTTCCATGTCATTCCAAAATATCTTTTGAGCGATTTCTATTTTCTGTCGCTCTTCGTTGTAGTACATGTCTGTCAGGCTAATATAGAAAGGATGTGTTTCCAACCCACCAGACATTAGGAATAAGATTAATTGAATTACGAGCATTAAAGGAGTAGTTTTTGTAATATCTGCGAATTATGCGTTAATATTACAACAAAATTTTAAAACCTAAAGTAAATTAATCAGCTTATTCTATGAACCAATTTCAGTTGTATTTTAATCTTGGTATCCAGCATATTTTGGATCTTAAAGGTTTTGATCATATTCTTTTTGTTTTGGCCTTGGCGGTAGTATACATGATTAAGGATTGGGGAAGAATCCTGGTTTTGGTGACTGCGTTTACCATAGGTCACTCCTTAACATTGGCTTTAGCTACCTTAAAGGTGATTCAAATCAATACAGATTTGGTGGAGTTTTTGATTCCTGTTACCATTGCTATCACGGCCTTGTCTAATATTTTCAAGCCAAAAAGCTCTTCGGGAAAGGGGATTCAAATCAATTATTTGTTTGCACTCTGTTTCGGATTGATTCATGGTCTTGGTTTTTCCAATTACCTGACTTCCTTATTGGGAAAAGAGCAATCCATTTTCACTCCTCTTTTGGCATTTAATATTGGACTTGAAATTGGACAGGTAGTTATAGTTGTGCTGTTTCTATTGACCTCAACATTGATTACTGGGATATTCAGAATTAATAGGAAAGAGTGGGTATTGGTTATCTCGTCTATGATATTTGGTATGGCCATAATGATTCTATTAGATAGTGTTTATTGGTAAAATCTTAGGGAATAAACTCTTTTCCATAAAGTGAATTTGAGGTAATTTCTTTATATTCATCCATTATCTGTTCAGGCCTATTGCCTGTTGTTATTAGTAAAATTTTATTTACCATGAAGCATATTGTTTTCTTTTTCCTGCTTTTTACAATCATAAGATTTGGAGCTGAAGCACAAATCGACACACAAAGACACGGTAACAGGTTTGAGCAGCTTGGTACCACACTTCGTTCTCCCAATGTGTACCGTACAGCCTCAGGGGCCCCCGGTCACGAATATTGGCAGCAGAGAGCTGATTATGAAATTGAAGTTGAACTGAACGATGACAATCAGTCCATCACTGGTAAAGAAAAGGTTATATATTACAATGAATCTCCTGATCCATTGGATTACCTGTGGTTACAATTGGATCAAAATCAAAGGGATAAAGATTCAGAAACACCAAAAATAGCCAGTAGCAAGATTGGGCCAAAAATGAATCTAGGGCAATTGGAAGATATCATTTGGCATGATATGGATTTGGGACTTAAGATTTATTCTGTGACTGACGCAAATGGGAAAGCGATACCGGCTACAGTAAATTTGACCATGATGCGCTTAGACCTTGATCAACCTTTAATGCCTGGAGAGAAGTTTGAATTTAATATTGCTTGGAGTTTTAATAGCCATGACCGAACTGGGTTTTTAGCTACCCGTCCAGGTTATGAGTATTTTGAAGAGGATGGGAATTACATTTATACAGTAGCGGAATGGTTTCCAAGGATGGCAGTTTATTCTGATTTTGAAGGCTGGCAAAACAAGCAATTTGTAGGGAGAGGAGAGTTTGCATTGGTCTTTGGAGATTATAAAGTAGCCATTACTGTTCCCTCAGATCATATGGTTGGGGCTACTGGGGTATTACAAAATCCAGGAGATGTGCTTAGTCAAAAAGAAATGGATCGGTGGAATCAAGCCAGAAAATCTTTTGACGAGCCGGTAGTAATTCGTACTCAGTCTGAGGCCGAAAAGCTGGAGAAAAACAAGTCAAACAAAAAGAATACCTGGATTTTTCATGCAGAAAATGTAAGGGACTTTGCCTGGACCTCATCCAGAAAGTTTATCTGGGATGCCATGGCAGTTCGCTTAGAAAATGGCAAAGAAGTAATGGCCATGTCTTACTATGCCAAGGAGGCAAATCCACTGTGGGGGCAATATTCTACCAAAGTGGTGGCGCATACTTTGAAATCCTACTCTTCCAGAACATTTGATTATCCCTACCCTAAAGCGATTTCAGTAGAAGCTTCCAATGGTATGGAATATCCTATGATTTGTTTCAATTACGGAAGGCCGGATAAAGATGGAACCTATACAGAGGCCATCAAATACGGCATGATCTCCGTGATTATCCATGAAGTAGGCCATAATTTTTTCCCAATGATTGTCAATTCTGATGAAAGGCAATGGACCTGGATGGACGAAGGGCTTAATACCTTTCTGCAATTTTTAGCTGAGCAGGAATGGCAAAGGGATTATCCATCGAGAAGAGGTCCGGCACATAAGATTGCACCTTATATGAAAAGTGAGAAAAGTCTTCTGGAGCCAATTATGACCAATTCTGAAAACATTATTCAATTTGGACCAAATGCTTATGCAAAACCCGCCACCGCACTTAATATATTAAGGGAAACAGTGATGGGTAGAGATCTCTTTGATTTCGCGTTTAAGAAGTATGCTGAAAGGTGGATGTTCAAGCACCCAACACCTGATGATTTCTTTAGAACCATGGAAGATGCTTCTGCAATTGACCTAGATTGGTTTTGGAGAGGATGGTTTTTCGGAACAGACCCGGTAGATATATCTATTCAAGATGTTAAGTGGTATAAGATTGACAGTCGGAAGCCTAATGAGGTAAAGGCTAAAGAGAAGAAAGCCTATGAGCATGAAGAGTCTTATATTTCAAGGACCAGAAATAAGGAGGTTATTGGGCAAACAGTTTTGGAGCGGGACCCTAAGGTTGGAGATTTTTATACAAGCTTCGATCGTTTTAAGGTTTATCCTGAAGATGAAAAAGAATACAAGGCCTATGTAAATCAGTTAAGTGCAGAGGAGAGAGAAATGCTTGAAAGCGGACTTAATTTCTATGAAATTTCATTTGAGAACATAGGAGGTTTGGTTATGCCTATTATTCTTGAGTTTCAATATGCCGATGGTACAAGTGAGGTAGAAACCGTTCCTGCTCAAATTTGGAGGATGGATGAGTATGAAGTCACCAAGGTTTTTGCCAAACAAAAAGAAGTTGTGCAAATAGTGTTGGACCCTTACCGTGAAACAGCAGATATCGATGAATCCAATAACTACTGGCCGAGAAAGTTTATGCCTTCTAAATTTGAGATGTTTAAGCAAAGACCGGCAAGTAGAGGTACTTCATCAGGTCCTAGCCCTATGAAGAGGGAAAATTAATAGTGCTTATTTAGAGTTTAAAAGAACGACAGTAGTCGTTCTTTTTTTGTCCCTGCAAATAAGGGTATTTCTGTTGTGCCTTTTGTGGTGTTAAATTTATGCGTTCATGCCGGGCAGGTTCATCTAGGAAATTAAATTTACCCTGCGGGAGCAAGTCGAGACAATATATTCTTCTCCTAAGCTTTAATCCGAGATGTGCAATAGGCTTTCCATTCGGTGTCGAAGTCCCTGGTAGGAAAAGATTAGTACAGAATCTCTGAGGTTAATAATAGGGTGTTACGTTTTCCAATGTCTTAGAATTCGGTGAATAAAACTTCCGAACGCTGCCTTTGTGGGCTGATTTTTAGTTTGATTTGAGGCTTTAGGTGTAAAGTTGGGTGGTTATTAATTGAATGCCTTTACTTTTCAATTTGCTTTAGTTCTATGTCTGTATTGGGTATTAAGCACAAAAAATCAGTATTTCAGCCTGCTATGTGAAAAGAATGGCATGTCTA
>TARA_R110001599_G_scaffold82795_2_pt1 | contig 10932 bp, 2 predicted proteins | sample TARA_R110001599 | Tara Oceans TARA_R110001599 (sample SAMEA4398360) | marine metagenome | biome: Polar Biome; feature: [MES] marine water layer (ENVO:01000295) within the mesopelagic zone...; material: water (ENVO:00002006), including particulate matter (ENVO:01000060) such as...... | reverse complement strand
AAAGAACAAGAACAAAGAATAATAGATACTGTTAGCGCATATCAAAGCCTAGAAAAACCCCTCGCTAGTGCAATTCTTTTTCAACTACAACTTACAACCGCAACTGAACTCCATAATAAGTTATTACAAAAAAATAATGTTGAAGTAACAAAAGCAGTAAAGGGTACACATGCTTATAATCTAGCAATTATGGAAGGAGATGATGCAAATGTCGCCTATGGAAAAGGATTGGATGAACTTATTAAAAAAGGAAAACAACAACAAGCGCAATTTAAGATAGTACAGAAACAAGCGCAATTCAACAAAAGTATGAAAACTGCCGGAGGTAGGGCAGAAATAGAGAGCAAATTAGATAAAAAAGCAGAAGGTATGAAAGATTCTAGTGCTTTATTAACAATACTAAATAAAGATGGTAGAAAAACCCTTAAGGATGGCTTAATTGCATCTTATAAAGCAGGAGAGTTTAAAAAATCATTTAGTGATGCTTTAGAAAAAACAAAGCAAGGCATTGACAAAATGGCTGCGTCTAGTGTTAATGTTTTATCCGCTTTGAAAGATGGTGATATTAAAGGATTATATTTAATGATACAAGGCTCTATAACTAAGAGCGATAGATTGTCTAAATTAAGAATAAAATATAGAAATTTTATGATGGGAGTTGCTAGTTCGGCTAGGCCGGTATTAAATTATGCCTTTAAAGTTATGATAATGTTAATGTTAGGAATTGTAGCATTTATGGTATTGGCTAAGTTTATTTACGACTCATTAGGAATATTAGAAGACATGGGAGTAATAAATGACATAATGGCAATAGGCTCATTAGTATTAGACAACATTATGTTGATATTTGGTATGATAGGTGCTTTATTATCGGGGGATATTTATACATTTATGGATTATGCTTTAGAGATGGTTGATAATTTATTGTTAATAGCATGGGGATTAGTTAAAGTATTATTAAAAGGACTACTAGCATTAGCAATAGGAGTATTTTATACAGGATTAGATATTATTCACAAGTTCTTTACCGACGACACATTTAGAAGTGCCGTATTTAAAATAGCAAAGAAAGCACTATTTATCTTCTTGGCAGCCTATGTAATCAAACAAATAGCAATTCAACTACTAACAGTCGCAGCCATTTATGCTATGCCTTTATTGATAGCAGTTGCAGTTGGGGCTTTTATTATGGCAGCGATTAAAAAACTTACAGATAAAATACCTTTCTTTGCTAGTGGAGGAGTCTCGGATGGAGGAATGGCAGTAGTTGGAGAAAGAGGGCCGGAATTAGTTAATTTACCAAAAGGCTCTAGAGTTCATAGTAATAGTGATAGTAAGAAAATGCTTGGTTCTAGTGGTTCAGTTGTTAATAACTTCAACATAACTGTAAATGCTAAAGACCTATCCGATGCTGAATTGAGAAGAGTGGCTAAACAATTGGGTAATGATATTTTCAAGAATATAAATAGAACTTCCACAGGAAGAGGATTTGTTTAAGGTGATTTAAAATGAGCGTATATTTAAAACTACAAAGCAATACTGATAATAGTTTGACTGTAAATACTATTCCTCTTAAGGCTAATTCAGTTTCTATATCAGTAAGTAAAACTATACCTTCTTTTGCTATTCCTTTATCCGGTGTTGCTACGGGTGAATCTATAACCGCAGCCTTAGATTTGGGAATGGCTCAAAAAACAATATCAGTTCAAGGTATTATATTAGATGAAACAATAACAAAAACCATCAATGGCACATCTACATTAAGAAAATTTACCGCACATGAAATCGCTCAAATGATTGCATCGGGTGTTGATTCAACAGGATTTGCTGAAAACCAAGCGATAAATGAATTGGTTGTTACAATAAAATCTCTAGTTGCTAGTGATTATAATTACATTGGAACTTGTAGTAATTCAGCGTATCTCAATAAGACGGATTGTGAGGCTAATAGTGGAACTTGGACTGCTACTGCTACAGATAGTAGCACTAGAGAAAATGGGAGAGATATTCCATTTACCTTTGCTTCAAGAGGAAGTAATGATGAATTAGATAACTTAGGAGTTCCTGCAAAAATATCTTCATTCCCCGATAAAGATACAGATACAGGATTAACCGGATTCATTAGGAGTTTTTCTTGCGACTTAAGCGGAGAAGCATATGAATTATCCTTTAGTTTAGAATTTGAAACGGCAATTATTGTTCCATAGGTGATAACATGTATGATATTTTGGTGGGTAAACAAAGGGGATTAGTATTTCCCGTTATGTGTAATGCTCATGTTAAGATAGATTATAGCGATAATGTTCCTACTGGTAGTGATATTAACTATGGCATATGGGCGCATACAGGTTCATTTACATTTGAAAGTATTATTACTCCTTATGACATAAATGGAGTAGGGCAACATTCGGCTACTTCAAGGCATAACACCACTTCTTCACAAAAAGTAATGCCTAGTGTTATAGAAACTAACGCTACTAGTGCTAACTTTCAAAGTGAAGACTACTTAACTCAAAGTGCTAGAAGGTCGCATGAAATGAGAATATTTTCAAGCACTAACTTTTACTTATCTTTAGTCAATTCTACTTCTCATAATGAAAACCAACCTGCTGAATATAAAATAAAAGCGGGTTTGAAAATAGGTGGAACTGACTATACGGCGATAACAGATAATACAGTCATTACTGCTACAAGTGGTTTTGCACACTTTTATACTGCTGACACATTAGAAGGCTTTGACATAAATGGTAGGCAAACTCATGTTATTGGTGGAACTACTAATGGTTCTAATACTACTACATCAATTCCGGTTGCTTCTACTGCTAAATTCCATGCAGACCAAGAAGTATTTACAAGAGATGGATTTACATTTACATCTTTAGGAACTATTGCTTCTTTGGCTTCCTCCCCTAATAGGATTATACTAAATACTGCCCCATCTAGTAGCATAGGTAGCGGTGTTAATATATTTATTCACGCCTACAAAGACGCTTCTTACATAAATAATCAATATCATATTGCTTGTTCTTATAATAACATAGGTAAAATTCTCAATATATACTTAAATGGAATACTACAAAAAAGCGTAAGTGTGGGTGCTAGTGATGATTTTACTATGGCCGAAGAAGATTTATTTATTGGGGCTAATGATAATCAAGGAACAGTAGAGGATAGTGCTACTGCTAACAAACAATTCATGGGTGAACTACATGAAATGTGCATGACTTCAACAATTAGAAAGAAGTTCTTAACCAATAATTTACTTCCTAATTTGAAGGACACTCTATTTTATTTTAGATTTGAGGAAGTGGATGAATGACTGAAATAGTGGCTATCTCTTCCAATCCTAATACTGTTGTTTTAGCAGGAACTACTAATGGAACAGGTAGTGCAGTCATTAGTAGTTTAAGTAGCACTAGCAACCTATTTATTGGAATGAAGGTTTCGGGAACAGGAATAGCAGATGGTAGCATAATTACTGCCGTTGATAGTTCAACACAAATTACAATGAATAAAAATTCTAATGCGGGTACTGCAACTAATAGTATTACCTTTACCAAGACCGCATATAGTTGCCCTACTAACCCTATGTTATATGCTTTCGATTCATCAGCAACTACTAGTAGATTAAACATAGCGATTACTCCCGAAAGCACAGGAAGCGTTATATTAACTCCGTTAGGCAGAAGCACTTTAGGTAATTGTACTATTACACAAAGCAGTTCTCTAATCACTTTATCTAGTGGAAACACAGATGATTTGTATGTTGGACAAAGCATACATCACTCTAAATTACAAGATGATACTATAATTGATAACATTCTTTCTTCAACAACATTCACAATTTCTAAGATAGCAACAGGCACTACTGCAAGCAGTCAAACAGTAGTCTTAGGTTTAGAGTATTCTAATCTAGCAACTACTGATGGATTTAAAATAAAGTGTTTTGATAATACTAATGAAACAGGAGTTAGAATAAATGGGTGGAATGAAAGCACTCATTATTTATTTGCTATGATTCACTCCGATGATTTTTCAAAACATCACTTTGTTAGAGTGACAGAAAAATTAACAGAAGATATAGAAGGAGATGCTTTTGAGTTTGAACCCAAATTAGGAAATGAGATTGCTAATGGTTCTAAGTTTAGGTTGTTTTCTTATCCTATACCTACTAGTAATCACCCACTAGTAGTAGGAGCAGGGATAAGAAATGCACCTACTTATGAAATACATTGTGCTAGACCTTTATTCTATTTCTTTAATGATTACTTAGATAAAAAAGAGGAATTGAATCACGATAGAAAGCACACTATTATGTTTAAAGAAGGAGATTATGTTTCTAATGCTACTGAAACATTAGCAATAGATAGTCACTTTACAACAAAGGCAGACTTTGGAACTACTATAATTGATTATAGCAGATTTACCCTTAAGACAAAATTAATTGATAAATTAAAAGACCAAGATAATCCAATTTCTCATAGAAGTTCTTTAGTTAGTAATGAAGGTAATACGATTTTAGACTATACTCCATTTACAAACGATGCTTGTTTTACTAATGCAAGAAGAGATGACAATGATGCCGTCACTGATACTACATCAACACAAGACTACAATAGCGAATATAGATATGTTTCCTATGCTTATTCTAAAGATAAAGCGAATCTATCTTATAATGTATTAGATTGTTTTGTGAATGAATCTTTTGGTAAGAAAGGTAGTATTGCAGAAGTGAAAATAGCAGACCCTTATAGAATACTACCAAAGAAAATAACAGAAGGAGAATCTATTAGAGTTAGAAAGCAAGTATTCAAAGGAGACTTTAATGAGTTTAAATCCTTTGGTGCTAAGATAGCAACCACACCTGCTACTGCTTCAACTTCATATACAGTAAGAACTGAACATAACCTTACTAGTTATTTGAATGCGGGAGATGAAGTTAGAGTTGGAACTTATATCTATTATGTATCTAGCATTACTGCTAATTTTAGTGCCGGTACTCAAACATTAGTTCTTGAAGGAAAAAGAAGACTAGAGACTGAATCAATAATTGCCAATGCTACTTATACACTACAAGCAGAAGATGTATTAGAAAGGAGAGCATATAACAAAAAGGATAAAACTTTACTGACTGATTTTAAAGGAGTTAGTGATAGAAATGGAAGTATATATGTAAAACTATTTTCTAATGATTTTTCTTTTTTATATGCTAGTGTTACTAACATAGATGAACAAAAGAACCTACTAACATTGAGTTATCCCGACAAAGCATATTTTGACTCGGATGGAACTACTTCAAATGAAGCCTCCTATCATTCTTTAGGAAATGGGCTAGACTATATGAAAGGACAATATGCTATTACTCTTGAAAAATTTGATGGTATAGTTGAAAAGTTAGAAGAGTATAAAGAGAATGGTTTAACACAAACTAAACTTGTAGGTAGGAGCAACATAAGAAAACTAATTTCTCCTTTAATAAACAAGAATGCTTTGTTCTCGGAGGATATTATTTACTCAACACAAAGCCCATATAATAAACTGTCATCTATGAGTGCTAATTTAACATGTACTTTTGATAGCACCAGTGTTTTTTCTTCAACTGTTGCTTCTATAAACGCACTATCAGTAGGAGATAAACTACACATAAAGTATGATACAGGAATGATGAGTTATATAGGAACTGTTGCTAGTAAGGGTGCGATAGCAACACTAACAGGAGATTTAAACGGAAACACTACCGTTGATAGTTTATCCGACACTTCAAATTTAGAAGTAGGAATGTTAGTGGTGCATGATGATATACCAACAAATACTACAATAACTTCTATTGATTCGGGCGCAGCAATTACAATTAGTGCTAGTGCTACTAGTAGTGCTTCAAGTGCTTCAATCGCATTTCATCGTATTACATTAGAAGATTTTTCTAGAGCAGAAGGAACTACTTTAACAGGCTATAAAGAAGCAAATCATAACTTTGTATTCAATAAAGCACTTGCCACTAATCCTTATATTGAGTCTTCTACTAGTTTAGGTGGTGCTTCTAGCAAAGGAGTATTCTTTAAATCGGGAACACAAATAGATTCTACGGGTGCGGAGACAACTAATTTAGTAGGAACTAGCCATAGCACTAATGAAAATGCTTTAGGTTATAATATAAATGAAGTAAAAAGAATGAAGAATGACCCTCACTTTCAAAGCACATTAGAGAGTTCTACCTTTGATACAGTTAATACTTTAATGGACTTTGAGGTTATATCAACAAAATCCAATGCTAATCAAACTGATATATTAATTGCTCCTTATATGCCATTAACTTTAGGAAGAGTAGATATAAATTATGCCAATACCAATGATACTACTTATTCGGGAACTAATTTAGGAAAAATAGTTGCTGATGCTACTTCTGCTAAAAGATACATAGAAGTAGATGCTGATACTGCTTTATCAAGCATGAATCAACTTAGGGGTAATAGAAACTTACACAATAAACCTATTTACATTAATGGTAAATTCTTAGCAAATGTAATCCAAGTAGTTAAAGGAACAAATACTGAAATTTATTTAGATAGAGAAGTAGGTTATTTTACTTTAGACTGCCTTTGTGTTTCGGGAAGCACTACTTTAGAAACTCCTTCGACTGATAATATATTTGTAGGCATGAAAGTTTCGGGAACAGGAATAGCGAGTGGAACAACTGTTAGTGAAATATTAGACAATACTAAAATAACTCTTAGTGCAAATGCTACTAGCAGCCAAACTTCTACTATTACTTTTAAATTAGCAGAAGATATGCAAATTGATAAGTTAAATGGACATGCAAAAGAAGATGTTTCTATATTATCTAAAGCAACAAAAGAAACAAAAGAAAGTTCTAAATTAACACATGAATTAACTTTGCTAAATGGAGCGCACTTACATGGTGCTAAAACAATTGGTCTTATTCATCCTAAATTACAAACAGGTAATACTTATAATAAAACCTCTTTACTGAATTATCCCATACAAACTGCTCAACCTTTCCATGTTCACTTAAGTAGTTCAGCAAATAGAGCCACAACCTACAAGGGAGGCATGGATGAAATAGATGAAATGCCTAAGTCCTCACAAGAAATTTTTGGAACTCCACTATATAGAATAATAAATATAGAAAAAGGAAATGTAAATAAAGTTATACCTAAAGTTTTAGGCTCAACTGAACAATATTATACAGAAACAAAAAGCAAAATACCCTACTATGCTAGTTCATATAGGTTTAATGCGGGTCATTATATTGATGGAATAGAACAAACTAATATTATAGGCACAGATATTATGGGTCTTTCTTTTGTAGGGAGTAGCGAGATAGAAACCTTTGATGGTTCAGTATTCATAGAACATGATTTAGAAGTAGGCACTCTTGACGCAGTATCTTTCCCTAGAGTTGGACAAAAGATAGTGGCTGATGGAGTTCCTGCTAATACTTTTATCGAGTCTTTGATTGGTTCATTTTCGGGAACTAACGAAACTCAAGAAGTTGTTTTAACAAATAGTGCTACTGCTAGTGCTAGTACAGTCGCTACAAAATTCTTCCAATTTGATTATAAAAGAATCCCCGAATCTAGAGGATTATTAGCAAGCACAGGAAGTAGGTTTTTTGACATGACTACTTTAGAAAAACATGGCACTCATCCCATCGAAGTTAGTAGCGAGTATGTTTATCCTATGGATGGATTTCACGCCGGTTCTTATCCCGTTGTTTTATTACCACCAAGTCCTATAACAGAAAGTCAAACCGTAAGTTCAACAAAATTACATACTCCTTTTTTAGTTAAAGATAGATTTGAACATCTAGACCCTAAAGTGGCTAGAATGTTTTTATTCTCTAATAGCGACTTGCTACCTTACTCTTCAACAAGAAAAGATAGCCTAATGTATGGACAGAAAGACAGGGATTTGACAAAATATAACATTATGTTATTAGGAGAAACAACAGATAGTAACCATCGAGAGATAAAAGAAAACATTGTTGGAGAGACTAATTCTATTACAAGATTAGATGGACAATATTCTTCTTCTATAATTACTTCCGTGACAGGTAAAGAAATTAGAAACCTAAGAAGATTTAGCATTATGAGACTTACAGAAGTTGTCTATGATTTTTGCTTTAATCAAATAGACCCCGAAAACCCCCCTTCAAAAACAATAACAGTTCCAAAAACCATTTATCCATTTACTCATATGAATAGAGTTGTAGAAAGCGGTTCGGGAGATGTAGGCTTACACATTGATAGCATATCAACAAATACACTTAACTTAAGTGGAAATTGGTCGGGAGGAACTGCGGGTGATATTATATGTGATAAAGAAGGAAGATACATAGGAGTGGTTTCATCTATTGGAACTAATACTATTGTATTAACTGCTGCTCCTGTTAAAACAACAGTTAATGCTAGTGGAGTTAGCGTGGATTATTTTGATTATCAAGTTAATAGAAGTGGTAGTGTGCCTACTGTTTCTAGACAATATCCATTATATTACATACCGCTTGAAACGCAAAATGAGGCTAGTGCAAGTAATACTACCGGATATTCGGAAATGAAAGGTATGGGAGAACAAGGAGACTTTGAAGCCATTCAATTTTCTATTCATTTATTAAAAAGTGCAGTTATGAGAGGTATAGTTGAAACAGATGCAAACGGTAGTATTGTTAGCACACTAAGAGGAAATGATGATGCGGGTTTTGGTGGAGATGATGCTAACCATACTGATACTTCTTACTTTGATAATGTGGGAGAAGTAATACACGGAGACAGAAGAACATTTCACCCATTTATGACACAAACTTCCACTTCTAGTAGTTTTGGGATAGGTAATGGAGAAACAGATGTTAATTTATGGCTACCTATTAATTTTGGATATAGACCCAATATATTTATGATTGGTAATGACACAGGTAGCGTAAGTGGTGTTAGCCCTAGAGGAGAATATACAACTAATGCTCCATTCCCGTTATTTATGGAATATATGGCATCTAGAAATGTCTCAAGTTCTTCCGGCACAGGAACACACCCATACCCTTATATTAAAAATCAAATGGTCGGAATAAATGTTTCTCAAAGTTCATTCATAGGAGATTTGAAAATTAGAGCGTCTGTATTTGGACAAATGCTACAAAACTTTAAGCCCGTATTTTTCGATAATTTTGACATACAAGGAGGAGAGGGTGCAAAAGCAGTAGCAGGTATGGTAGGAACTAGAATAACCGGAGTATCTAAAGTGGCTCATGTGCAAGATGCTAATTATTATATATCTAGAGTCGGCATTAGTATGCACACTACCGCAATAAATAATGAAACAAGAAATGCAGGTTTCGCTAATGCTACTCCTAAATCAGCAAAACATAATTCTGCTTTTACAGGTCAAGATGGAGTCACTTATGATAAAGACGCAGATGGAGTTATGTTTGGTCTTAAGCCAATACTTAAGTTAGACATAGGCTATCAATTACCAAATGTTACTTTTACTCACACAGGAAGTTATCGTGCTAAAGCAGACTTGGCAGCCATATTTACAATTGAAGGAAGTTCACTTGCTGAATCAACGGCTTATTCTACAAGTAATGCAGGGGCAGATATACCCACTCAAGCATATATTAGAACAGGAATAGATTCTTACTCTACTTCTAGTGTGCCGGAAGGAACTTGCATTAGGTCTTACAGTTCTAATACTTCGGGAAGTGGCCTACATAGAATTTATATGGATAAGAATGCAATAGCAACTAGCAGTTCCGCAGAAACTATTACCATAAGTAGGAATTTTATAGGCACTAAAAAGGGTAGTAATGGAACAGACATACATACCTTTTGGCTAACTGATGCTGATTTACGAAGCATAGGAGGAGGAGGTAAGATGTTTGGAAGTCATAACCCTATGTGGTTAAGTAATGTAGATTTAACAGGTTGCTATTTAGTCTCCGAATCGGGTAAATATTATCATCATAATGACACCGGAGAGGCAAATAACTATAACGCTTTAACTGCATATGGAGATAGCGGAACTCCTTATTCGGGAAGTCATGGAGTATATTTTGATACACATAGCGAAAGATATAACCACGATGCCTTAACTCCTAGAAATATCTTATATATTCTATCCCATGAAATAGACACTACTCATCATTCTAGAACCCATATAATTACAGTTAGTGGAACTTTACCTCCACCTATAACATTAGCCAATGTTCCCGACAGTACCGATAGTAATAGGGGTTGTTTTCATAGAATGAACCACATGCAAAGATTCCAATATTATAAAATAATGCAACCTAATCATACTTGTTTTAATTCTTTTAGCCCCAAAAACATTAGATTAAATGAAATGTCTTCTAAATATACAAAGAAGCCATATGAAGATGCAAACTATGACGAAATTAATTCTTATATGATTAAAGATGGTGTAGGTTCTAGGATTGTAGAGAGTAGTAATGAAGGGATTCTTTCAATGTATGTTATTGTTGATGCTGATAATCAAACTAACACAGGAGATTTAGTCGTCACAGACCCCTCTACTTTGAGAGATAACATAATGAGAACAGGTAATACTAAAATATTGTTTAGCGATGGCGAAAACAAAAACTATACTGATGTTGAGTTTGTGGATGAAGGCGATAACATAGGGCTTTATCTAAAATTAAAAGACCAAAAAGAATTACTAGGAGTAGTTTCGGCATCGGAAGCAATAACAGTAAGTGTGCCTGAAAATGTATCAAATGTAAAAAGAGCATTGATAGGTTCTGTTGTTAATGTAGGAACTGATAGTGATTTATTAATCAATGACCTATTAGAAGAAAATAATATTGAGTTTAATTTTAAGGGATATTGTAGTATCTCTACATATGATAATAAAGCAGATTGTGAATCTAATGGAGGAACATGGTCGCCAACAGGAACAACT